>Ga0334887_1001503_pt1 | contig 29911 bp, 25 predicted proteins | sample GraSluR1_MG_10_FD_207217 | JGI IMG/M metagenome (GOLD analysis project Ga0334887, IMG submission 207217) | Sludge microbial communities from methane-producing bioreactor in Wageningen University, Netherlands - Granular Sludge_18_07-R1 | ecosystem: Engineered > Bioreactor > Anaerobic >...
GGGCTTATGTGCGGCTTGATAATCATGCCATGAATATGCCGGACGTGGATGAGGTGGTCGGGTTTGATGCGGTGAGATGGATGTTGATTGCGGGGGAGGATTGAGCGACAGCGGATGGAAGCGGACAGGGTAGTCGCCAGTCCCTACGAGCAAGGATGGATGTAAATCTTGGTGGTTAAGGCCTGCGAGGAGGAACGACTAAAGTCGTTACTACGATGGTAGCGGAGTTATCGGGCAGGGTTTTGTGCTGGATGGCTTGGAAGTTTGGCGAGAGAGCAGCGGACAGATTGGATATCATCCCCGTTAGGGTAAACCTGTCCCTACAAAAAAAACCGACAGGTGGTTAACGTACGTGCAGCGTGAACCTGTGCCTATAAGGGGAAATCTATAGAATATTGAAGATGCGGGAAAGGATGATGAGGACAAAGGCGAGGATGAGGGGGATGATGCCGATGTTGAGTGCCTTGCTCAGGCGCTGTGCTTTTTCACTGTCTGCGGAAGAGGCCAGCTCTTTCTGGATGAGCATGCCCAACAGGATAATGATGCCAATGGCGGCGAATGAGCCGGCAATGGTCACGGTAGAAACAGTGGAAGTGGTTACGGTTGAGATCATGGTTTTGTTTGGTAAATCCTGTCCTCAAGATTCAGTATAAGGTGGATGGACGCGGTTGTCAATAAAACCTGGCTGAACTTACCTGGTGCAATATGGATGCCAATAGGGGAATCAACTTTCTTTTAGCGGGCTTCGTTCCAGCAGGGTGTAGACCGACCCGTCGGGGTGCAGGTCACTGCGGTAAAGGTAGAGGGCATCTACCGGGACATCGGACAGGGCAATTTTTGGCGGTTGGCGCAGCAAAGCTGAGACACCGGCCATGTCTTTTTCGCTGGCATGACGACTGATGCGCCCCAGGGTAAGGTGCGGCGAGAATCTGCGATCCTCTGCCGGAAAGCCGAGTACTGCCAGGTGTTTTTCAAGATGGTGTTGCAGTTGCTGCAAGGCGGGGGGGGCGATGATACTTACCCAGATCACACGCGGTTTGTAGACGCCGGGGAAGGCGCCCAGCCCTTTCAGGTCAAAAGTGAAAACCCGGAACTCTGCGGCGGCGACCCGCATCGCCTGCTGAATGGCGGGGATTTGTTCGGGGAGGATGTCTCCAAGGAATTTCATCGTCAGGTGCATTTTTGCGGCATCTACCCAGCGGACGCCGCGTCTCTGGCGTTTTTGCAGGGCGTCAAGCCATTCGGCAATGGTGTCTTGCGCGGCCGGGGGAAGAGGGATGGCGATGAAGCTGCGGATGGTCTCTGGTTTCATTTTTTTGTTTTTTCCAGCGATTCTGTTGTTTGGTTAATTTCAGGTGACTGTACAATCCGAAAAATTTATGGTATAAGAATTATACCCTGCTGTGTTCGTGATGCCGCAAGACCGGTTTTGAGCCAACACTTGAAATAAGGGTTTCGTTTTGAGGCAGAAACGCGATAGGCCTGAGCCAAGGCGAAACTGCACCAGGCGGAGCCAAACCTGCTTTTAGCAGGTTCAAAACTACGCAGCACACGGCATGGTGGGGTTATTTTATGAAAAGGGAAAAGCAAAAGAGACTGCCTTTTGGGCAGCCTCTTTTTTGATTGAGATTTTGGGGCATTATCCACCGAGATAGGCTTCTTGCACGAGGGGATTATGTAGCAATTCGATACCGGGGCCTTCAAGGACGGTTTTTCCGGTTTCGAGCACATAGCCGCGGTCGGCGATGGAGAGTGCCATGTGAGCATTTTGTTCGACCAGCAGAATGCTGACGCCTTGTTCATTGATGGATTGAATGATTTCGAAGATTTGTTCCACCAAAATGGGAGCGAGACCCATCGAGGGTTCATCGAGCAGGAGCAAATGCGGGTTGCTCATCATCCCGCGCGCCATGGCAAGCATTTGCTGTTCACCGCCGGAGAGTGTGCCGCCAAGTTGTTTCTGGCGTTCCTTAAGGCGGGGAAAGCGGGAATAGACCGATTCCAGGTTTTCTTTAAATTTGACCTTGTCAGGCTGCGTATAGGCGCCCATTTCCAGGTTTTCCATGACCGTCATGCGGGCAAAGATCTTGCGTCCTTCAGGTACCTGAATGATGCCTTTTTTGACGATTTCCTGGGGCGGGGTTTGAGAAATATCTTCAGTTTGAAAGGTGACTTTGCCCGGGGTGGCACGCAGCAGGCCGGAGATGGTGTTCAGTGTGGTGCTTTTTCCAGCCCCGTTGGCACCGATCAAGGCAATAATTTCGCCTTCTTCAAGGTGAAAGTTGATCCCTTTCAACGCATGGATCGCGCCATAGTAGACGTTCAGGTTTTCGACTTTAAGCATCATGTGATCTCTTCCGTTGGAATTTTTTGGATAATGCGGCAGCACCCGGCCCAAGATAGGCTTCGATCACGCGCTGGTTGGCCTGGATTTCTTTTGGCTTTCCTTCGGCGATCTTGGTGCCATAGTCCAGCACCGTGATCTGGTCTGAAATGCCCATGACGACTTTCATATCATGCTCGATGAGCAAAATGGTGATGCCGAGATCATCACGCAGGCTTTTGATGAAGGCGGTCATGTCTGCGGTTTCCTGCGAGTTCATGCCGGCGGTGGGTTCGTCCAGCAGGAGCAGTTTGGGATGGTTGGCCAGGGCACGGGCAATTTCCAGCCTTCGCTGTGCGCCGTAGGGCAGGTTGCGGGCGAGGTGATCGCCCAGGCCCTCCAGGCCGACGAATTCCAGCAGATGCAGGGCTTCTTTCACCGCTTCTTCTTCTTCGTTCATATAGCGGGGGTTGTGCAGAATGGCTTCCAGCCAGGTGCCTTTCAAGCGGGGATGTTTGCCGATGATGATATTTTCGATGGCTGTCATCTGGCTGAACAGACGGATGTTCTGGTAGGTGCGGGAAATCCCCATTGCACAGATTTTATCTGTGGCATTGCCTTGAATGGGCTTGCCGTAGAACAATACATCGCCTTCTTCAGGGGTATAGAACCCGGATACACAGTTGAAGAATGTGGTCTTGCCGGCGCCGTTGGGGCCGATGATACTGGCAATGGAGCGCTCGGGCACAGTCAGGTCCACACTGTCTACCGCTGTCAGACCGCCGAAGATTTTGGATAGTTTGTGAGTCTGGATTACAGTTTCTGTCATGATTGTACCTCACCATCGGGTGGGCTGTCTTTGGGATGTTTCTGATAATACAGGGCCTCCAATGCAGGGCGTCCTTTGGGCCACAGGCCTTCGGGGCGCATCACCATCATTACAACCAGCAGGGCGCCGAAGGCCAGCAGGCGGTAGCTTTCCAGGTCACGCAGCAATTCGGGAACGCCTTTGAGCACAAATGCGCCGACCACAACGCCGGGGATGCTGCCCATGCCGCCGACGATGACCAGACACAGCACGTTGATCGAGACCATCAGAATATGATCTTCCGGGCCGGTAAACTGGTTGCGGGAGGCGAATAATGCGCCGCCCAAACCGGCGAAGGCCGCGCCAAGTGCCAGTGCAAGGAGTTTATATTTGAAGGTATTGATGCCGGTTGCCTGGGCTACCGTCTGGTCTGCGCTGATGGCAAGCCATGCCCGCCCGGTGCGGGAGGATTGCAGCCGGTTGGCGATGAAAATAGCAACAATCACAAAGATGACGATCAAATGGAAGAAATTTATATCGGTGAATGCGTTTCCCAGCCATCTTGGTTGTGCTAATCCATTGAGACCGCTAGGGCCATTGGTGAAGCCAGTCAGCATGTCACTTTTGATCAGAATGCGGATGATCTCACCAAAACCGAGGGTCACGATTGCCAGGTAATCGCCGCGCAGATTGAGGATCGGCAAGCCGAGGAGGATGCCGGTCAAGGCGGCGGCGAGGATGGCAAAGCCAATCGCCAGCCAGAAATTCATGCTGATAGCGTGCGGTTCGAGTGCGGTCATCAGGCCGAAGGCATAGGCGCCGATGGCAAAGAAGGCCACATAGCCCAGCACGAGTTGGCCGGAAAGGCCGACGATGATGTTCAGTCCCAGCCCAAGCAAGATGTAGATGCCAACCGTACCCATGATGTAATTCCAGTAGGGTCCCCATTGAGTGGGCAGGAAGTACAACAGCAGCGCGGCAACAGCCAGAAAGACATAAACTGTGATTTTGTTGCCAATGAATTTCTGGATGCCGGATTTTTTGACGAATTTTTTAAAAGTCTGCACGGAAGTTGTCTGTGCTTTTTTGCGCCAATCTGCACGAATGACGCTTTTGAAAAACGCCGCACCAGCTATACAGCCAACTGTCATTAATCCAAAATACAGGAGGCTGGCAAATTTCTTTCCGTCAAACAGCAAATAATTAATGGTCGGCAACCCAACTTCTGGTAGATAGTTGCGCAGGTCAATGTTTTGAGCGTAGACGATTCCAATCAAGTAGACAAAAATCGCAACCAGCAGGCCGGAGAATGCCCCTGTGATGGCTCCAGGAATGAGTGTATTGCCCCAGGAATCAATTTCTTTATTTTTTGAGGCGATGCCCCCTGCGAATATGCACAAGAGCGTAATAAAAATGATCAGATTGATAATTGGGAGGCGGGTAACGTTTGCGGTTCTGCTTGCATTGCCAAGTAGATTGCCCAGCATGCTGGATGCCACAACAGAAAAGCCAGTCAGGTGGAAGAAAATAAGGACAACGCCGACAATGCTGCCGAGGCGGATACCGTTTTTGATGGAGGTTCGCATTAGACTTTCTCCTCGGAAAGGGCTTCACCCAGCAGCCCGGAGGGGCGGAAGATCAGCACCAGGATCAGGATGGAAAAGGCGATCACGTCTTTGAGCTGGAAGTCCAGGCCCAATGCAGCCGGGCCAACGGACTCGAGGATCCCTAACAGCATGCCACCCATCATGGCACCAGGGATATTGCCGATACCGCCCAGCACAGCAGCGGTGAAGGCCTTGATCCCGGGCAGGAAGCCGACGTAATGGTTGAAGAGGCCGTTATGGATGCCCCACATGACGCCAGCAGAACCAGCAAGGATTCCGCTGATGATGAAGGTCTTGCCAATCACTGCATCAACATCAATGCCCATTAATGCGGCTGCCTGTTTGTTTTCCGCGACGGCACGCATGGAACGGCCTAATTTCGTTTTTTGGACGATGTAGAACAGACCAATCATTAATAATGCTGACAGTACCAGCGACAATGTGCCGGTATAGGTGAGCAGCACGGTGGTATCGCCAACAGGGATGCTCCAACCGGTGCCACGCCAGAGCACATCAGGGTTGATATATTGGCGGCGCTGTGGCCCGAAGAGTAACTGGGCAGCATTTTGCAGGAAGATGGAAGCACCGATGGCGCTGATCAATGGCACCAGACGGGGCGCTTTGCGCAACGGACGATAGGCGATGCGTTCCAGCAGGAAACCTGCTGTGGCAGAGATGACTGCGCCGACGATAAAGGCAAGTAATACGGACACCAGGGGATATGCATTGAGGAAGTTCATGTTGGGGTCGCTGGCCGTGGGTGCTTTGATGAAGGCAAATAATTCAAACATAAAATACCCGCCGAAAGCGCCCAACATCATCACTTCGCCGTGGGCAAAATTAATCATAAAGAGAATACCATAAACAAGTGTATACCCGATGGCGATCAAGGAATACATCCCGCCAATGACAAGCCCGGCAATAATAAACCGCATCCATGTGTCGGGGCCATATCCTCCCTCAATGAATGCGGTCTGGTAAACGCGCCAGCCAACCAGAGCCAGCAAAAGGATGCCGGCAATCCACCGGATCAGTTTACTCACATTCAGGGAGGATTGCTCCCGCGTAGTTTTTTGTTCGCTCATAAGTGTGCTTCAACTTTCCGTAAAATGATGGTGATACACGGAATTTGGTGGGGAAGATTTGTTCTTCCCCACCAAATCATTGTCAAAAGTTATTCTGGCTTAGGGAATGTAGGGAACCCATTCGCCATTTTCGACGATGTAGAAGGTTGGGCCAGAGGCATTACATTCGCCAGTGTCGTCACATTTCACCAGACCGGTCAGGCCTTCGTAGTCGGTGTTGCGAACGGCATCCACAACAGCGCCGCGCGGTACATACAGGCTGCCGTCATCACCAACAATGGCAACTTTCTCGATGGCTGCGATCAGCACTGCGCCGGTGTCGTATGCGGACCAGGAGAAGGCGCTCAGTTCGCCAGCTTCCATACCATAAGCGGTGCGGTAAGCTTCGTCAAAGGCATCTTTTTCGGGGGATGCGGGCGGAACGAGGGAAACAGCGATGGAACCTTCGGCATTGGGGCCGGCTTTGTCGGTGAATTCGACACCGTAGGTGCCGTCACAACCGAAGAGGGTCACGCCTGCCAGGCCAGCCTGCTCCCACTGATTTGCCATTACAATGGCTTCCGCTGCGTAGCCACCGTAGTAGATGGCTTCGGGGCCTTTGGCGGCAATGGAGGACAAGGGGGCAATATAGTCGACTTCGCCGGGGGTGATGGCTTCGGAAGCAACCACTTCGCCGCCCAGTTCAGTGAAGAAACCGGCAACGCCATCAGCCAGACCCTGTCCATAGGAGGTGCCGTCGTGCATCACGCCCAATTTGGTCACGCCGAGGGATTCGAATAGTAACTGGGCCGCGAACTTTGCCTGGGTGGCATCGGTGAAGGCCAGGCGGTTGAAGACGGCGGAACCTTTTTCGGTCAGTTCAGGCAGGGTAGCGGAGGGCGACATCATCGGGAAGCCAGCTTTTTCGTAGATCGGCATGGCTGCGGCGGTGGAGCCGGAGAAAATATGACCGGCAATGGCAACGACGGTCGGGTCGGTGACCATCTTGTTGGCGACTGCTGCACCAGCTTCGGGTGCGCCGCCGGTATCTTCGGCGATCAATTCGTAGCTCCAGCCTTCGAAACCATCATCCTGGGTCAAGGCAACTTCCACACCCTGGGAGATATCGATACCGAACATGCCGTAGTCACCCAGCATGGGGGCGCCCATACCGATTTTGATCGTGTCGCCCTCGGGAATCACGGCGCAGCCAAAGGCATCCGTTTCACATGCTTCAGGAGCGCTGGCTTTAGGGGCACAGGCGCTTAAGGCCAGTGCAAAGACAATAACAACAAACAACAAATGGCGGATCTTCATTATGTACTTCTCCTTTTCTTCTCCAAATTAAAAAATCTTTTTTACAGTGGTACTGTGGCAGAAAACCTTTTGCGTGTATATTTTTATGAGTTTGCCTCCTTCTTAAATCTCAGGATGGATGATGGGTAACTGTGGTTCTGAATTGTACCGATCGGGGATTGTCTAAAAAAAAGCCACCCAGCTTCTTTTGGGTGGCTTCCAAGTTTTTCATTTTGGTGTACTAATGTTTTTTAATCAAAACACTGGCATGCCTAACCCGTGGTAAGTTCTCCATCCAGAAATAATGGAGAACCTGCATAATTATGATAGTAAGAGCGAGGGAGATGAGATATTCCTGCATGGGTTGGTAAAGTTTCTTTCTTTTGGATAATTGGATAGACCGATTATACAAGAAAATGGTCAAATGTCAACCATTAAAATGAGAATGGGCGGAAAATCAGGCAAGCAGGGATCAGGGAATTGGGGGTTCGTATTCCAGCACAAGGCCGGAGCCTACTGCTTTCAGTGGGGCGACACTTGACAGGGCGATTTTGGCGTTCAGGTCGGTGCAGTGACAGGCGTGGACGGTTTTGGCTTGCAGGCTGGCAAAATAAGCCAGAGTGCCGGCCATTTGTTCGGGCGCTGCGTCCAGCAGGTGAAAGCCGCCGATCACGTCGACGATGCGCTCGTCACCGCAGATGCGTTTGGCGTGTTCGATGGTGTTGCAGATGCCGGCATGGGCGCAGCCGGAAATCACGACCAGCCCCTGCGGGGTTTTATAGGCCAGGGCGGTGTCGTCGAGCAGGTAGTCAGGGGCGGTCTCGCCGTCGTGCACCTGGCCGATGGGATGCCTGGCTTCAAAGTCATTGCTGCGGGGAATTTCGCCAAGGAAGACGAGATTGTCTGTCAGCCAGACGGGGTCTTTGGTGAGGCGCAGGGTGAAGTTATGGGCGAGCTTGTCGGGGGAGAAGACGGAGCCGATCTCGCCGAGACCCAGGGCGTCAAAGGATTTGCTTGCCAGGGCGGCGGGGTGGGCGATCAACTCAGGCTGCTTGGTGCGGGCGGGGCGGGAGAAGGCGGCGTTCTCGAAGTTGTGCTCGGTATACAGGCGCATGAGGGCCATCAGCCCCCAGGTATGGTCCACGTGGCCGTGCGAGATGACGACGGCGTCCAGGTCGAGCAGGTCAATGCCCAGCTTGTGGGCATTTTGCATATAGGCGTCTGAATAGCCAGTGTCGAAGAGGATGCGTACCCCGTCGGCCTCGATAAAGAAGGACAGGGCGGGTTCGCCCAGGAAATAGCGGTCGATGATGGTGTTATTGTCTACCAGTACGGATAGTCTCATGGTGTGCCTCATGTGGATTGTAACTTTTTTTGTAGTATACCCCCGTTTATGAAACCACTGCACCCTGAGCTTGCCGAAGGGTGCAGGGGCGCGAGACCCGCTTTGGCTTATCCATTCGGGTACAAGTGTCGACCCCGTTCCAGGGCAAGTGCAAGCTCAGCCTGCGCTATTCAAGCATTCTTGGGTAAAGCGATATCAGGTTTATTCATCATTTCTCTTTACACCCCAAATATGGATCACACCATCTGCATCCCCCCCAGGTAAGAAGGCGATCATCATGCGTGAAGAAGAGTGCCGTTGCTTCACCGGCATCGAATGAGGCAACCTGTTTTCTTTTTGCTATATCAAACATGAGTATTTCATCATCTGTTGCCACCGCAAGCAGATTGCCGGAATGGTTGAACGCCAATATATTGCCGTTTGAAATAATCACCTTCAAGTGACGTGGGAAGAATCTTTTACGGTGATCATAAATGATCAATTCCTCATCTGTTAGCCTGGCCAGCCACGTCCTTGTGTCATCAATGGCAAGATCTGAGGTATGTATAGGATTTTCGTCATCATATTTTCCGTATTGCCTTGTTAATCTTCTCTCTGTATCAGTATCGCGATAATCATATTCATCTAGTGGTTTCGATTCCCCTCTAGGAAGAAATTGATCATCTATATCATATACTTTGAGAATGCCCTCTTCTATAGCAACGGCAAGATACACGCCAGATATGTCAAATGCAATTTGATCAATGGTGAAATATTTCATGTCAAAACTATCTGTATCAACATATATAACGCCACCAAGATTCATGTTGCGGTGTCTTGTATCGCCTGACACAAAGGCTCCACCGTAATCTACGATCCAGTCACCATTTGGAGATAAAGCTAAACCGCTTTCTGCAGAACGCTGTTCGAAAGGTATTGGATTGAAACAATGATCTCCCTTACAATCAAGCATCTCGCCTGTATTCACATCCCACATCGAATACCCAGACAAAAGATCTTCTGAAACCAGCTTGCCTGGCGTGACAACCTGACTGCCGTCCGCATTGAAATTCACCCCTGTGCGGCGGCCAGCCAGGAATTCATATTCAGCCTCAAGTGCCTGTGTTTCCATATCCCAGCGGTGGAACAATCCGCTTTCATGGACAACCAGCAAGTCCATGTCATCCATTGACTGGTGCAGCGCCACAATTTCGTCCGGTTTGCTTGATGACTGGATAGTGGAAACCTCTTGGGCATTTGATATATTCGCAGGTACCAGCTCAAGCATAGGCTGTGTGAATGGGCCAGGTAAAGCAAGGTCGGGGGCAGCCTGGTCAATTGGCAGCCAACTGCTAACTACAGCCCAAGCATAAAGTCCGCCAGCGCATAAGACGCAGAAAAGAATTGCGATGAGGCAACCTTTGAGAAAATTGGATCTCTTCATGATTTTAGTTTACAGCCAGTGGTTGATTAATGCCAACCTTGGAAAGGGTTGAATTGCATGCCAGGGGGATTTCAGCATGCGGGGTGTTTTGTTGGAGCGACGCAATAGAAAATCACCCTTTCCAAGGGGGATAATGTCCCTTGGAAAGGGTGGTTTATTGAATTGAGAGTTTGCAAAGACGGTATGCTGGTAGTATCCCCGTGTGCTTGCGTACCCTTTTCAAGGTTGGTCAGAGACCCACCGCAGAGCTTGAACTTGACAGCCATCGGCTTTTTTTGCCAACCTTGAAAAGGGTTGAATTGCATGCCTGGAGGATTTCGGCGTGTGGATGTAATTTGGGGGCGGATATTGCAGAAAGCCACCCTTTCCAAGTAAAGGCTCGCCTTTTCAGCAGGCTGTTGAGTGTGCCGCGATACGGACAGGTCAGGAGACCTGTCCCTACCTGAGTATGATCTCGACAGGCGACAGGCTCCGGCTTCGACAGGCTCCGGCTTCGACAGGCTCCGGCTTCGACAGGCTCAGCCTGCGTTGAAGAATGCCAGCACCTGCTCGCTGTGTTCGGCGGGTTTGACCTTTTCCCACACGTTGGCAATCATCCCGTCTGGGTTGATCAGGTAGGTGGTGCGGTAGACGCCTTCGTATTCTTTGCCGTACATTTTCTTGGTGCCCCACACGCCGTACAGTTCGCATACCTTGTGGCCTTCGTCGGCCAGCAGGGTGAAGGGCAGATCGTATTTGAGTACGAATTTGGAATGAGATTTGGGCGAGTCGGGGCTAACGCCGATCACGACCACGCCGGCGTCTGTATAGGCGCTGTAATCATCGCGGAAATTGCAGGCTTCGGTGGTGCAGCCGCTGGTATCGTCTTTGGGATAGAAGTAGAGCAGCACGGGCTTGCCGCGATAATCAGACAGGCTGTGTTCGCTGCCGAGCTGGTCGGGCAGGGTGAAATCCGGGGCGGGGGTATTGGTTTCCAATATCATGAGGTTCTCCTTATGATTCGTTTGTTTTTTCAAGCGGGAATAAATATAAGTATTTATATCTATTATATCTACATTATTTACGGAGTGCAAGCGGAATCACAGGACATGCTCAATTTCTACAATAAGGGGCAATTTTTCTGATGAATACATTTTTTCGTGTTATCGTTCGTTACCAGGTTTTTGAAACTGCTTTTTATCACGCAAAGCCGCGAAGCCGCAAAGAAAGAAGCTTTAACAAATTTTGCAATCTTGAAAAGGTGTCTGCGCGAAAGGACTACTTTATGCAAGGGTTGAAGTGATGGATGAAAAACAATCCGGTTTGTGCTGCGTATCTACTTCATCGGTTGATGGCTGCGCATTTGGGCAAGTTTGGCACGAAACCTTGACAGATGTTTCTGCGGCATGATACAAACATGCCAATGAGTATTTACAGGAATCTTCAGCGACGAGCTTTACCACTCCAGACCTTTTGAGAGGCTTTGGCTCTTTGTCGTTTCGGTGAATCATCATTTGCGGCTGGCCTTCCTCACAGGAAGGCTTTTTTATTGTGTGCGGTTCGTGAATTTTGGCACTTTCTTTTCAAGAGCTAATTTTATATAATGGAATTGTTGCCCAATGTGTCAAGGGAAAGTGATGTTTTGTCAAGGTGAGCAAGGGATGCCCAACGAGGTCATCCTGATCACTGTTTTGGCTTACCCATTCGGGCAGGGTTGCTCCTAAAGGCGTTTTCTCAAGCCCGCTCCGTACCCGCGGTTCCATCGTTTTACAAATACAGCACGTCAGGCAGGTAGGTATGGCATTTTTGGATATTGTTGTTTATATTTTGAAAGGGATTGGTGTTACGGTTGCGGTGACATTGATCGCCCTGCCGCTGGGACTGGTGATCGGGGTGCTGCTGGCCCTGGTGCGCATCTATGGCGGCAGAGTCTTTTCGCAAGTGGCGGGGGTATACAGCACCGTGATGCGCGGTTTGCCGCCGATTGTGCTGCTCTTTATTCTGTATTTCATTATTGCCGGGTCGATCAATATCTCGCCTTTCTGGGCGGGGTCGATTTCGCTGGCGATCATCAGCAGCTCCTACCAGATGGAAATTTTCCGTGGGGCGGTGCTTTCGGTTGGCGAGGGGCAGGAGATGGCCGCCCGCGCGATCGGGATGAGCCGTATCCAGACGATCCGGTACATCATCCTGCCGCAGGCGATGCGCTTGGCGATTCCACCCTGGTCCAACGAAGCGGCCACGGTGGTGAAGGACTCTTCGCTGGTGTATGCTCTGGGTGTGGCCGAGGTGCTGCGGCGGGCGCAGTTTGTGGGCGCGCGCACGTATAAACCGTTGATGGCTTTTGGTATCGCAGCGCTGATCTATTTTGGGCTGGTGTATCTTACTTCATTCGCCTTGTCCGAACTGGAACGCAAGACCCGCATTCCGGCCTTTTAGTTAAACCCGCTCTTCTAGTCTATTTATCAAGGAAGTAACCGTGAAAAAAACGATCCTGCGCATTGAAAACGTCTCCAAGATCTATGGTGAGACCGTCGTCCTGAAAGATATTTCCCTGGAAGTCAAAGAAGGGGATAACGTCGTTCTGATTGGCCCCTCTGGCACCGGCAAGAGTACATTGCTGCGCTGCATTAATCAGCTTACTTCGATTGACAGCGGTCGAATTTGGCTGGACGATCAGGAGATCACTGCGCCGGGTGTGAATCACGACAAGGTGCGCCAACACATCGGCATGGTTTTCCAGGATTTTCTGCTTTTCAATCATCTGACAGCGCTGGACAATGTGATGGTTGGCCCGGTGAGGGTGTTGGGCATGTCAAAGGAAGATGCTCGTAAGAAAGCACTGTGGGAACTGGAGCGGGTTGGTCTGGCAGACCGCGCCGGGCATTATCCGGGGCAGCTTTCCGGCGGGCAAAAACAGCGCGTGGCGATTGCCCGTGCCCTGGCGATGGACCCGCGCATCATGTTGTTTGATGAGCCGACCTCTGCTCTTGACCCGGAGCTGATCGGTGAGGTGTTGGAAGTGATGGCGAAGCTGGCAAAGGAAGGGATGACGATGGTGGTGGTGACCCATGAGATGGGCTTTGCCCGCGAGGTGGCTGACAGCATTGTCTTTATGGAAAAAGGCCTGGTAGTTGAGGAGGGAGCCCCCAACGATATCTTTTATCGGCCGAAATTTGAACGCACGCGGGCTTTTCTTTGGAAGATCACGGAATTGTACGGTGAGCATGATAAAGACGCTCCCCGGAAAGAAGATGAGGAATAGACGATGGCTGATTTCCTTGCTTTCTTTGGTAAATACCTGCCTTTCCTGCTGGAAGGCACCCTGATCACGCTTAAATTGACCGCTGTTGGGCTGGTTTTGGGGATGGTGATCGGCTTGCCGGCGGCTGTGGCGCGCGTATACGGGGGGAAATGGGTGGGCGGACTTGCCAAGGCGTATATTCAGATTTTTCGCGGTACACCGGCCCTGGTGCAGTTATTTATTATTTATTTTGGTCTGCCGGATGTGGGGATTACTTTTTCACGGTTGATGTCGGCCTATATCGCCCTGGGATTGAACAGCGGCGCTTATCAGGCGGAATATTTTCGCGGAGCGATCCAGGCGATTGGCAGCGGACAGATGAAGGCCGCCCGCGCGATTGGCTTGACGCGATTCCAGGCGGTGCGGTACATCATTTTGCCCCAGGCGCTTCGCCTGGTGATCCCTGCCTGGTCGAATGAGCCGATCTCCCTGTTGAAAACGTCGGCGATCGCCTTCCTGATCTCTGTGCCCGACCTGATGACAGAGGCAAAATTTGTTGCCTCAAAAACCTATAATCCGATTTCTTCCTATCTGGCAGCGGCGGTGGTTTATCTGATGCTGGCGTTTATGGTGAATGGGGTCATGGGCTGGCTGGAGAAGAAAAGTGCGATTCCCGGTATGAAACTGGGCAGTACCCGAACCTGAATGTGCAGATGATTTTCTAAAACCTCCGGGTACGGTGTGCGGCATTTAGCCTGTGCCCGGTATTGTATTGAATTGGGAGTGGACAATGACGATCGAATGGCAGGATTTGACCCTGGGTGATGTGTATCTGGCCCGACAGCGGATCCAGACCCTGGTGCGGCGCACCCCGCTGGCGGATGCCCCCGCGCTTTCGCAGAAGCTGGGCGCTCAGGTGATGTTGAAACTGGAAAATTTACAGGGCACAGGCGCATTCAAGATGCGCGGCGCTACCAACAAACTGCTTTCCCTGAGTGAGGAAGAACGGGCACGCGGTGTGGTGACTTGCTCCAGCGGGAACCACGGGCGGGCATTGTCATATGTAACCCAAAAGCTGGGTGTACATGCCGTGATTTGCCTGCCAGAGCCTGTGCCGGAAAACAAGCGCGAGGCGATCCGCAGACTGGGGGCTGAAGTGATCATTGCCGGCAATAATGCGGATGAAGCGATGGCATATGCGGACAAGCTTGCCGAGGAACGCCAATTGACGATGGTGTCTGCTTTTGATGATCCGTATGTCATCACCGGACAGGGTACGATTGGACTCGAACTGTTGGAGGATTTTCCCCAGATTGACACCGCGATTATTCCCCTGTCGGGCGGCTCGCTGTTATCCGGGATTTCACTGGCCTTGAAGTCCGCCAAACCTGACCTGTGCATTATCGGTGTATCAATGGAACGCGGACCGGCGATGGTGCGTTCCCTGGAGGCGGGCAAGGTGGTTGAGATCGTCGAAGAGCCGACGATCGCTGATGGTCTGGCGGGTGGATTGGGTGAGCATAATCATTATACTTTTCCGCTGGTGCAGAAGTATATTGATGAAACAGTGCTGGTCTCGGAAGAGGAAATTGCGGATGCGATGGCTTTCGCGCTGGATGAACACCGGCTGGTAGTAGAAGGGGCTGGCGCAGTGGGCATGGCGGCGATTTTGTCTGGCAAGGTCAAGCAGTACGGACAGCATGTGGCTGTGGTGATCAGCGGCAGCAATGTGAATTTGCCGCTGCTACTGCGCATTGCCAGGGAACATGGATTAGGGTAGGAATTTTATGTAGTGGCGAGGCATGCCTCGCCAGTGAAGAAGCTGCGTTAATTTCCAGGAGCGGGTTTTCTGGAAGTGTCGTCACAGGAAATCTTCCCCCATCCCCCCTTGTCCCATTCGGGGACGATGGGACAAGGGGGCGAGGTGAAATGAGAAGAGGAGAAGAAAATGATCGTTAGAATATTGATTGAGCCGGAAATTCGAAGTTGTCTTGCTATGGATCTGGATGCCCTGGATGCCGTGGCGGAGGGGTTCAGCAAGCTGGCGGAAGGCAAGGCCACCGTGCCGCCCATTTTACGGATTGATGTGCCCGAACACAATGGGGAAGTGGATGTCAAGACCGCTTACCTGCACGGACTGGATCATTTTGCGATCAAGATTGCTGCCGGTTTCTTTGACAATTACCAGCTTGGTCTGCCCACCGGCAGCGGAATGATGGTGGTGATGAGTGCGGTCACGGGCCGGGCAGAGGCTTTCCTGCTGGACAACGGCTATCTGACCGATGTGCGCACCGGCCTGGCCGGGGCAATTGCTGCCAAATATCTGGCTTGTGAAGATGTGGAAACCGTGGGCGTGATTGGGTCTGGGATGCAGGCGCGATATCAGATGCGCGCCTTGCAGCTGGTGCGGGATTATAAGCGTCTGATGATATTTGGAATTGTGCCTGAGGATGTGGAAAAATATGTGGCAGAGATGTCACAGGAGTTGGGTGTTGAAGTCATTGCGGCGAGCTCGGCGGAAGAAGTGGTGCGCCAGAGCCAGATTGTGGTCACGACTACCCCGTCCCACTCACCATACCTGAAAGCAGAATGGCTGCACCCCGGCCTGCACATTACCTGCATGGGGGCAGACTCGGAAAACAAGCAGGAATGCGAAGCGGCAGTGTTCGGTACAGTGGATCGGATTTGCTGTGACCGCAAGGCGCAGTGCGTGCGATTGGGAGAACTGCACCACGCCATTGAGGAAGGCGTGATCAGCGAAGATGCCGACATCACCGAGCTGGGCGAGCTGACCTCAGGCATGAAGCCCGGCCGCAAGCAGGATGACGAGATCACCATCTGCGACCTGACCGGGGTGGGCGTGCAGGATACGGCGATTGCCTTGATGGCGTATCAGCGCGCGATGGATCAAAACCTCGGCACGATGCTGGGTGAATAAGATAAACGGAGGATTAAAAATGGCTTACGATTTTGTACCTTTTGAACTGGAACGGATCATGTCAATCTGGGAAAACCAGGTGGAGGTGAATTTATCGGAGAGCGGCGTGCACCCGATGACATTGGGCGAACTGGTGGATGACCCGGTACTGCTGGAAGAGCTGATGGCAACCGAGTTGACGTATCCACAAACGAATGGCACGATTGAACTACGCGAGGCGGTAGCAGCCATGTACCCGGGCGCGACGGCGGAGAATGTGCTGATCACGACGGGCTGTGCACAGGCCAATTTTACCGGCCTGGTGACCCTCCTGTCCCCTGGGGATGAGATGGCGATGTTGATGCCAAATTACCAGCAGATTTGGGGCATCGCCAGGAATTTGCAGCTCAAATTGAACACCTTTTCTTTGAAAGAAGAGACTGGCTGGGGGGTGGATATTGAGGAATTGAACCGCGCGGTGACGGACAAGACCAAACTGATTGCGGTATGCAACCCCAATAATCCCACCGGGTATATTATGTCTGAAGCAGAAATGGACGCAATTGTGGCGGCTGCTGACCGGGTGGGGGCCTGGCTGCTGGCAGATGAGGTGTATGCGGGTGCAGAGCGCGTGCAGGAAGAGAAAACCCCTTCGTTTTGGGGGCGTTATGACAAGGTTTTGGCGCATGCGAGCACATCCAAAGCGTATGGGCTGCCTGGTCTGCGCGTTGGCTGGTCGGTAACCACGCCTGAATTGGCAGCCGATATGTGGGCGCGTCAGGATTACATCACGATCAGCAACACCATGCTGGGGAACAAGCTGGCTGCCTATGCCCTTTCTGAGGAAGTGCGCCCGCGCATTATGGCCCGCGCGCGCAAGTACATCCGCACAGGGTATGCCAATCTGGAAGAATGGATTGCCAGTCATGACGATGTATTTACGATGGTGCCCCCGCAGGCTGCAGCGATTGCCTTTGTACGCTACCAGCAGGATGTCGGCTCGATTGAATTGATTGATCGTGCAATTGCAGAAGAACGAGTCTATATGGTTCCTGGTTCACATTTCTCTGGTTTGGACAAACATTTACGGATCAGCTTCGGCCTGCCGAAAGACTATTTGTTTGACGGGCTTGACCGGCTGTACCGGATATTGTCACAGTATTGATTCGGTTATTTATTAGAAATCTTAAATGTTAAAGAAAACGAAAGCATTTTTTTGACTTTTTGTTTCTTTTGTGCTATTCTTCTGTGTTAGAGGCTGGATATTTTTTATGGAATATCTACGTCGGTTTTTACCTGCTCGACGAGCATAAACTGACATGTCAATCGATATGAATAGAAACCAGTCAAACTTCAACGATCAGGATGGTGTTATGCAGCGAGAACGCGTTTCTGAGAACGTGTATTGGTTTCAAAGTGCAATCTACGCCCAGGTAACTGCCGGCGTTGTTTTGGGTACAGATTGGGCAGTGGTGATTGATACCCTGGCAATGCCTGAAGAAACACTGGCCATGCGCAGTTTTGTGGAAGAGGAATTGAAGGTTCCGGTTCGCTATGTGATCAATACACATTATCATGCCGACCACACCTGGGGGAATTTTTTCTTTCCGGGTGCAACGGTGGTGTCATCGGCTTTATGCCGCAAGTTGATGATTGAGCGGGGAATGCCGGCATTGGAAGAGACCCGCCATTCAAACCCGGCTTTTAAGAAGGTCAAGATGGTTTTGCCTCATCTTACTTTTGAGTTGGGGACGATGTCCCTGACGGTTGGCAAGAAACGGTTGACCTTGCTCCTCACGCCCGGAAACAGTCCAGATGGTATTTCTGTGCTGATTGAAGAAGACCGTGTCTTGTTTGCCGGGGATGCTTTTATGCCGATCCCCTATATTGTGGATGGAGATTACGATCAGTTACGCGAGACGATGGAGCGTATTGGTCAGATGGGGCTGGAGAATATCGTTCAAGGGCACGGTGACATCATCCTGCGCGGTGAAATTGAGGGCACGGTAGAAGATAATCTGCGTTATTTGGATGAAATCTACAAAGCAGCTAAAATGGCGACCCGCCGTCGGAACCCGTCGGAAGCGCTGGAAAAGGTGGACGTGCAGTCCTGCGGGAAAAGCCGCGTCTATCTGGAAGGGCTGGCGGAAGAACTGCACCAGCGCAATATGCGGTTTCTGTATTTGAAGTTGAAAGCGGAGAAAGAAGCAGCAAAATCATAAAAACAGGGGCAGGTTTTCGCCTGTCCCTGTTGAATTGGTGCTATGACGCTCCCTGCTGTGGATCAGCGGGGGGCGTTTTTTTCTGTTGTTTTTTTATTCGGGCAGCCCGCAAACCGACGACTCTTTCATTGCCTTCGCGCAGGCGTTTGATGTTCGGCCGCAGGGCATAGATGAGGAGCAGTCCTGCAGCCAACCCGTAGATGACGTAGGCCCATTCTGCACCTGGCGCTTGCACGAGCACGCGGATGAGAAAGATGAGGGTAGAAAAGAAGGCGATGCTCATGGTGGTGACGGAGGCATATCCAATGAACAGGAACACGAGTATCGAAAGGGGAAAAACCATCAGTCCGCCTGGCAGCCACAGTGCCAGAGTTCCCCCCAATGTAGTTGCCCCGCCTGCTCCGCCTCTCAGTTTTAGTTTTCCGTTCTCATCCCGGTATAAGAGGAAGATGGAATAATTGTGCCCAACGATTGCCATCAGGGCAGCGGCAACACGCACCCAGGGATTGGTGATACCAAAAGCCATTACCACCCAGTAAGTGGCGAAACCTTTCAAAATATCCATCATGCCGGTCAAAAAACCCACCCAGAATCCGCCTGCACGCATGGCGTTTGTGCCGCCGGTGCGGCCGCTGGCAATTTCACGAATGTCTTTGCCGGTGAAGATTTTGACCCATAACAGGCCAAAGGGGATCGAGCCAAGCAGATAACCAATGATTAGAATAAATGCAATTTTCATATTTTCTCTTTTCAGTTTGATTGATGGGGTGTCAGTCTGCATGAGGGCAGGGTGGCACCAAAAACAAGACAAATGGGTTCTCTCCAGTATGGTGGCTGCGGTCGGTTTCAAAACCTGAAAACAACCGCCAGTACCAGAAATGTGGTCATCATTGCCGCTGGTTCAATCCAGGCTGTGCGAATGGGGCGTTCTTCAACCACGGCAGCGGCAATGCCGGTGATGGCATACAGCACGCCGAGAAGAATAAGCCCGAAACTAAGGGGAGAGAGGCGCAGGTAATGCAGCCCGATGGTGAGCTGGCTGACGATCAATGCGGCTGCAATGCTCCATCCGATGGCCCATTGTCCGCTCAGGCGCAGGTTTAGCGTGCGCAGCCCGACCAGGGCGGCTGATAATACCATGGCTGGCACCAGCAAATAAAGACGCATATTGGCTGCCCGTACGGTGATTGCCAGGACAAGGAAGAAGGCATACGAGACGGCGGACAAGGCCACTCTGGCAGGAACATGATATGCGTCGGACTGGTCAATGGTGATGTATTCGGACACGAAAATCATCAACAGGAACAAGCCGCCAAAGCCAAAGATGATCCACCATTCAGGGCCGATAGCGATGGTGGAGAGGGGTACGTCAATCACCCAGGCGGAGAAAGCGGGGAGCATCCAGTGATGAAAGGTGGGGTCGCCTTCTCTTAGATTGGGATGACTACGCACCAGCCACTCGGCGCCGACCGCTGCCAAAGCAGCCACCAGGACGGAGACCAGGGTATGAATATTGAAATTGAAGTTGAACTGGATGCGGAAAAGGTTGATGGTGATGGCCTGCGGGGGGACATTGACAAAGGGGATCAATGCATACACAAACAGGATGATGGCAAGCAGTACGCTCAACCGATTGGCATCTGGAAAGGATTGTTGCTCTTGCATAGCTGAATTGTAACACTTGCGGGTGCTGGAATGGAAGAGTGAGAAGAGAGGTGCAGGGCAATTTTTACCCCGAAAATTTGTTCAACTTTGCGGGCTGAATCAGGCGAATATGGTAAAATTAAGAATGATGGAACACAAACTTGATCAGGTAACTGAGGGCCCGCCCCGGTTGATTCCTTCGCTGGGAGCGGGTTTTAATGCGGTCGCCAACCACGTGTATTTGATCCTTCTGCCGATTGTGGTGGATATGGTGTTGTGGTTTGGCCCACGATTGCGGATCAGGAATCTGCTGCTGCCGAATCTCCGGGCGATGAACGCACAGGCACTCGAAATGCAGCCTCAACTCTCTCCGGATATGGTGGAGATGGTACGTCAGAGCCAGGAAATTTGGGAGACGACGCTGGATCAATTTAATTTGTTGAGCGTGCTGCGTACCCTGCCGGTCGGCGTGCCCAGTCTGCTGTCTTTCCGCAGCGTATTGACCAACCCGCTGAACCGTGTGCAGATCTATGAATCGTCTTCTGTGTTGGCTGCTTTTGGTTCCTGGCTGCTGATCGTTGTATTGGGCATCTTCCTGGGAACGATCTATTTCAACTCGGTGGCGCGTTCCAGCTATGAAACGTTGCAGCCTTTCTCGGCGCGCATGCTGGTGCAGCAGTTCCTGCAATCGATGCAATTGACCATCACCATGGCCTTGATCCTGTTGGTGATCGCGGTGCCATCATTTGTGCTCATGGCAATTTCTGCATTGATCAACCCCATGCTGTTGCCGGTGGTACTGTTTGCGGTTTCGTTTATTGTTTTGTGGTTGATCCTGCCGTTGTTTTTCTCGCCGCACGGCATTTTTATGAAAAAGTTCCATGCCCGCGAGGCGGTTTTTCAAAGTATGCATCTGGCAAGGGTCTTTATGCCCAATACGGGTTTAATGATTTTTCTGATCCTTTTGATCGGACAGGGAATGAATGTGATCTGGCTGCTGGCGGAATGGGATTCCTGGATGGCACTGGTGGGGATCGCCGGCCACGCTTTTATCAGCTCAGGGCTGCTGGCAGCAACTTGTGTTTATTATCGTCAGGGGACGAACTGGCTTGAAGAGCGCAGGAAGCAGCAGGAAGAAACACTGCAATCCTGACATTACTTAATTTCGTTTTTGGAGGACTGTGTGGCAGAAAAAGAAAAAATTGCCCATTCGTATGATGCAAATGATATTCAGGTTTTGGAAGGCCTGGAAGCGGTACGCCGCCGCCCCGGGATGTATGTGGGTGGCACAGACGTCAAGGCTTTGCACCATCTGGTTTATGAAGTCGTAGATAATTCCATCGATGAGGCGCTGGCGGGGTATTGTGATGAGGTCAGCATAACCATTCATGAAGATGACAGTGTGACTGTGGCGGATAATGGCCGCGGTATCCCGGTTGGCATTCATCCCAGCATGAACCGCTCGGCGCTGGAAATCGTCATGACCATCCTGCATGCAGGCGGCAAATTTGAGAGCGGCAGCTATAAGGTTTCCGGCGGTTTGCACGGGGTAGGTGTGTCTGCGGTGAATGCTCTCTCCGAGTGGTGTGAAGTAACTGTGCGCCGTGAAGGCAAGGTCTACCATCAGCGGTATGAACGCGGCCGTCCGACGGGCCCGGTGAAAGAGATTGGCAAATGCAAGGAAAATGAAACCGGCAATCAGACCACCTTCCGTTATGACCGCAAGATTTTTGCTGGAGATCTAACCTTTAACTTTCAAACATTGGCCCAGCGCTTCCGTGAAATGGCGTTTGTGACCCGTAAGGTCAAGATCAGTCTGATCGATGAACGCAATGACCGCCAGACCGCTTTCTATTTTGAGGGCGGGATCAGTTCCTTTGTGCGTTATATGAACCGCAACCGGACTGCCATTCATCCGGTGGTGTATGCCAATTCTGAACTGGAATCGATTGGCATTGAAGCTGCCATCCAGTACACGGATTCTTATTCTGAATCGGTGTATTCGTTCGCGAACACGATCCACACGATGGACGGCGGCACGCATCTGACCGGTTTGCGTTCGGCGATCACGCGGGTGATCAACGACTATGCCCGCCGAAACAGCCTGATCAAGGATTCTGACCCCAACTTCTCGGGTGAGGATACGCGTGAAGGGCTGACGGCGATTGTCAGCGTTAAGCATCCTGATCCGCAGTTTGAAAGCCAGACCAAGGTTAAGTTGATGAATCCTGAAGTGCAGACGCTGGTGCAGCAAGCCGTAGGCGAAGCATTCACTACTTTCCTTGAGGAAAATCCATCGGCTGGCAAGGCGATCATCAGGAAATGTCTCACCTCTTACCGCGCACGCGACGCCGCCCGCAAGGCACGCGATCTGGTGATCCGCAAGTCTGCCCTGGAAAGCCTGACGCTGCCCGGCAAGCTGGCCGATTGTTCGGAGCGCGATTCCAGCCGCACTGAACTGTATATCGTTGAGGGTGACTCGGCAGGCGGCTCGGCCAAACAAGGCCGCGACCGTCATTTCCAGGCGATTTTACCGCTGCGTGGCAAGATTCTCAATACCGAGCGTGCCCGGCTGGACAAAATCCTTTCCAACAAGGAAGTTAAGGCGTTGATCTCGGCCCTGGGTACCGGGATTGGCGAAGGCTTCACCGTGGAAAATATCCGCTACGGGCGGGTGATCATTATGACCGATGCTGACGTAGACGGCAGCCATATCCGCACGCTGCTGCTGACCTTTTTCTTCCGGTATATGCAGCCGTTGATCGAGGCCGGTCATCTTTACATTGCCCAGCCGCCACTGTACAAGATCACACACAAGAAGCAAACTACCTATCTGTATACGGAAGGCGCCAAGGACAAGTTCTTTAAGGAAATGGGCGTATCGCAGGACAAGGTCGGCTTGCAGCGTTATAAAGGTTTGGGTGAAATGAACCCCGACCAGCTTTGGGACACAACGATGAACCCCGAAACGCGCACGCTGCTGCTGGTGACGATTGAAGATGCCGCGGTTGCTGACCGCACCTTTGACATGTTGATGGGGGCAGCCGTGCCGCCGCGCACGCGCTTCATCCAGACGCATGCCAGCGAAGTGCGCAATCTGGATATTTAGGCCGAGGTGAATTCGTGATATGTTTGCAGCCCTCCTGTTCAGGAGGGCTGCTTGTATGTTGGGCAGGGTGAACTGGCTGAGTCCCCTATGGGGGGCGTCCTGTGACCGGGCAGCAGGGCAAGGTGTGGAATAAAGAAGGTTGTGATAATCGGCAATCCTGCGGGAGAACGAAATTTTGCCGGAGAGCGGCAGCACCCGGTCAGATGTGGTGCCAGCCGGCATTTATTGTGCAGAAATCGACTCAATGCCGTAGTATTTTGACGTACAGCGGTTGATCCAGTGGGTTGGGTCGGATTGCAGGTGTTCGATCTCCATGATGTTGGTGGGGATCATCTGGACGACCAAATCCACCTGGCCTCCCTTAATTTTTTCGCTGATTTCCATTTCGCGTTGATCCCAGCGTTCTGCAAATTCCCGGGCTTCTGACTGGATAAAGTAGATTTTCCGGGCTTCATAAACGGGCACGGCAAGGATAAAGTAAACGGTGAAGGCAAGCAGAATGATGGCGGCTGGTTTGAAATGCGAATCCTCTATCGAAAGCGCAGCGCCCAAAAAAACACCGGCCGCAGCGGAGAGGTAAACCATGAGCAGGGATAATAAAACGGTGGGGAAGATGAGTACCCGCTTTTCCGGAGGGTTGGCTGTCGCCCAGGTGGTGGGCAGGAAACTTGCAAAAATCAAAACCATCAACAAGAGGGCTATGATCAGAAACCAGATTTGGTCCTGCTCCAATTTCTTTCCCAGGGATGGGGAGAAGTATTTTCCCGCGATACAAGCAGTGAGGATAATGATTGTACTGACCGGCCAAACCAGGTGGACGTGTTTGAGAAACCACAAAATGGAGAAGGAACCGGCGTACTTGACCGTGGTGACCAGTAAGGAAAAAATATTCAGACGGTCGTAGCTGTGCGCCTGCATGCGCGCAGCATTCCCGGGGGAGGCAATCATCATCACCAGCCCTGCCAGGCCGCTCAAAAAAGTGATGACCCACAAGACATGCAGGCGCTTTTTGGGGTGAAAGAAACGCTGATAGACATTCACCAACAGGAACACCAAAAACTGGATGACGGTGATGATTTCCGAGAAGCCGCTGGTTAACCAGGAGAAGACAGCAATCGACACGCCCAGGGAGATTTTTATCATGGCAGGCCGGTCAGCAAAACCATGATCCTGCTGCACGACAAGGCCCAGCAAGAAAAAGATGGCGATGACCGGCACAAAATAATTCGCCGAACCGGTCAGCCAATACAGATTTTGACCGATATTAGGCGTGGTATACAGGGTCAGGAAAACGATCACAGCAGCCAGGAAAAGGGATAGCAGCCAGGGGAGTTCGGCAGAGATTTTTTTGAGCAGTTGATGGATAAAAAAGACGCCCGCCAGCAGGAAACTGACCACATACACACCGGGTAAGTACGGGACAATACCGGTACCCAGTCCTTCAAGAGCGGAAACCAGCAGAATAAATGAAAATCTGCCCGTCCACTGCGTGTACCAGTAGTGCTGGGCCGGCCAAAAACCTAGGCGCTTCAATTCACCAGCGGTACAGTAATCATCCGCCAGATAACGGGAAAAACTGCCGATGCAGGCGTGCATGAAAATTGCCGCCAGCAGCGCGGCGATGACCCCGCCCAGCAGGATCACGAAGAATGTTTTTTTGTTTTCAGCGATACTGTTTGATATTTTCATCTTAATCCCTCACCATCGTCATAGTATAAACGATTATCCGCAAAATAATTAATAAGCCCGGGCGTTTTGTTTTAATGCGCTGAGGGCTGTATAATTTGAGGAGCAGGGATACCGAGGGGCGGAATAATAATTATGGGAGATGACGATGGCTGAATGGAAAGACATATTAACGGAACTGGCAAAGAAACTGACTGCGCCACTGGCTTTTGTGATCCTGTTTGTGGTGGCACTATCCCAATTTGGGGAGCAGATTCCTGATGAATATACCCAACTGGTATATTGGATTGGCCTGGGGCTGCCGATACTATGGGCGATTGTTGAAGTGGTGGGGATGGTCAAGAGCAGGGAAACCGGCACTGATAAAAGCCAGATAATTGACGGGCGTGTGAAGAAAAGCGTTCTCGTGCAGGGGAATCGCAACACAGTTCACCAAATTGTGAATCAGTATGCCAAAGACGGGGACACAAATCAGAAAGAAAAACGGGAAGGCCAGCTTGCGGCTTACCTGGATTGGATAGAGGAGAGTTTCGGCAGTATCACCTTGCGCGGCATTGAACAGGAAGGCCGTCAGGTGGTAACCCTGCCGCTGGAAAATGTCTACGTGCCTTTGCAGGCGGAAGCCAGTTTGGAAAATGAATTGATGGACGAGCTGGATGCTGAAGAAAGGCAAGCACGAAAGGATCAGAGAGCGGGCGCCGAGAAAATAAGCCTTAATCAGGTGCTTTCTCTTGGAAATCGCATTATTATCACTGGCGGGCCGGGGTCGGGCAAGACAACGGTGCTGCAACATATTGCCTGGACGCTGGCGGCGGCGATCAAGCAAGGTTCCCGGAAACTGGCCCAGGAAAAACTGGGACTGGATGATTTGCCGCTGCCGATTTATGTGCCACTAAGTTTATACGCAGCTTATCGGCGCGATTTGCCTGAAGGGGCGAATGGGAAACAGCAATCTTTGGCGACATTTATCTCGGATTATTTGCTTAAGCGGCAAACCTGTCTGGACTTTAGTCCTGATTTTTTGGCGGAACTACTGCGGGATGGGAAAGATGTGATCCTGCTGCTGGATGGCCTGGATGAAGTACCTGATGAAGATGAGCGCAAGCTTACCCGGCAGTCTATTGAAGACCTTACTGCAGGACGGGAAAACCTGCGGATTGTCGTAACCAGTCGTGTGGCAGCTTATCATGGAAATGCGGTGTTGGGACTTGGCTTCCAGCATATCCGTGTGCTGCCGTTAAAAGCAGCGGAAGTGCGTGCGTTGATCACCCAGGCTTATCGATCCATTTATAAAAACAGTGAAGTGCAATCTCGTCAACAGGCCAGCGATTTATTGGCCGATATTGAGCGCCTCGAGGCAGAGCGCCGGGAAAGATTGGGAAAAAGAGCAGAAGCCTTTGTGGATTCGCCCTTGATGGTACGAATGCTTTTGATCGTACATTTTAACAACCGCATGCTGCCGGACCAGCGGGCGGATTTGTATCGACAGGCGATAAAGGCTATGCTCCTCCCGGACTATAATCTTGACCAGGCGGTATCTTCCGATATCGAGCACAGGATGGCCGGCAGCCTGGCGATGAACCGGGAGATGCTGCAATATCTGGCGTATCACATGCATGCGCAAGGCGAGAAACAAGGCCGTGAGATTGAGGAAGATGTGCTGCGGCAGATCCTCGGCGGGGAACCGACCTATGCGCCATTTGTGGATGAGTTGGTGGCCCAGACTTTCCAGCGCGGCACGCTGCTGGAAGAACGCGGCGGATTGTATCGCTTTATCCATCTGTCTTTTCAGGAATTTTTGGCCGGGCGCTATCTGGTGGAGGTGGTGCGGGATGTGGAGAAGATTGGGGCCCAGATCGAGGAGCAGCTGGCAGGCGATTCCTGGTGGCGGGAACCTGTACTGCTGGCGGTAGGATACCTGGATTTGACTGCCCCGGTGATGGCACGCCGCCTGCTGCTGCGCCTGGCGGGGGCGGATGATGGCTGTGGGGAGCGGGATGCGGGCATGCAATTGGATGACTGCCTGCTGGCAGCTGAACTGGCGGCCAGTGCTTGTCTGGAATGTAAAAGTCAGGCGGTTGATCTGGGCGAGATTCTCAAACAACGCCTGTTGGTGCTGCATCAGCGCGGTCAGAAACAAAATTGGACGCCATTGGTGATGGCAAATGCCGTTGACCGGCTGGATCAGTTGGGCTACACCGTAGAAGACCAGTATGAATTTGTTCCCATCCCCGATGCGCAAAAGCCGCGGTTCCTGATCGCGAAATATCCGGTCACCAATGCCCAGTACCGCCGGTTTGTGGAGGCAGAGGATTTCTTCACTCCTGATTTCTGGACGGGTTTCCCGAAATTTGATGCGAACAGCCAGCCGATGGAAGGGAATTGGGGTGATAAGGGCTGGAAGTGGCTGGCAGGCTGCTCGCGGGATGAGGATGGAAAGGTATACCCGAAATACTGGCGTGATGCGCGTTTTGGCGGGCTACGGCCCTCAGCGCCGGTGGTGGGGGTATCCTGGTATGAGGCAAATGCCTATTGTAAATGGCTGCGGGCGCATTGGGAGGAGATAGAAGAAGGTCAGGAGCAGCCCAAACCCGGCGTGGTGCGCCTGCCCACGCGGACAGAGTGGGTGCTGGCAGCCGGCGGTGAAGCACCGAAGGAACGCTTCCCCTGGGATCCGCCAGGAAAGGCCGACACGACAAAAAAGGAGGATGAGGCAACAATCGTGGAAGTGGTGCGGCGGGCGAATGTTGATCAAAGCAAGATCAACCGTACCACGCCGGTGTGGATGTACCCCCAGGGCGCCAGCCAGCCGCATGGTGTGCTGGACATGGGCGGCAATGTGTGGGAGTGGGGCGCGAATTATAAGGATGAAAAAGGTGGTTGGTTGTATTTCTCCGGCGGCTCGTGGCTCAATAGTTGGAACTTCGCGCGCGTCGCCGGCTCGTACAGCGACCTCCCGTTCAGCAGGTACAACCACTACGGTTTTCGGGTGTGTGTCCTTCCCAGTTTTGTTTCCTGATTTTCTGTTTTTCTGTGTTCTGTTCATTTGTTTTGAATCTTATTGGATTTTCGACAAACAAAAAAGCCCCGCCGAAGGCGGGGCGTATTTTTTTGATTATTGAGGAGGCAGGATGAAAACGTATCGGAATTTGTACCCTCAGGTATGGGATTTTGAAAACGTATACCTGGCATATCGAAAAGCGCGTAAGGGAAAGCGCGGAAAGCCGGGTGCGGCAGCTTTTGAGCAGGTGCAGGAGGATGAGCTGCTGGCCTTGCAGGACGAACTGCGAACATTTTCCTACCAGCCGGGGGCATACCACAGTTTTTATATCCATGACCCCAAGAAACGCCTCATCTCTGCGGCTCCATTCCGCGACCGGGTGGTGCATCATGCCCTGTGCCGGGTGATCGAGCCGATCTGGGAGCGGCGTTTCATTTTTGATTCGTATGCCAACCGGGTGGGCAAGGGCACACACCGCGCGCTGGACCGCACAACGCAATTTGCGCGGGGCCACAGCCATTTTCTACAGTGCGATGTGCGCCAGTTTTTCCCCTCGATTGATCATGATATTCTGCGCAGCGAGTTCTCACGCCTGATCCGCGATAAGGATTTGCTTTGGTTATGTGATCAAATCCTTGCCAGTGGGGAGGGCGTATTGGCGGATGAATATGAAATGACCTGGTTCCCTGGAGATGATCTGTTTGCTGCCAATCGTCCACGCGGTCTGCCTATCGGCAATTTAACTTCGCAGTTTTGGGCGAATGTATATCTGAACGGGTTGGATCATTTCATTAAGCGGGAATTGAAATGCGGGGCGTATGTGCGGTATGTGGATGATTTTCTGTTGTTTCGAATCAGCCGGAACAACTGCTGGGGTGGCGGGAAGAGATCATTGCCTGTCTGGCAGGGCTGCGGCTCATGTTGCATGAAGAAAGTGCGCGCGTTTTTCCCACCGCCAGCGGGATCCCGTTTCTCGGCTTCCGCGTTTATCCCGAATACCGGCGGGTGAAGCGGCGCAAGGTGGTGCATTTCCGCCGGAAACTGCGCCATTTGGCAGCGGAGTACGGGGCAGGCGAGATCAATCTGGAGAAAGTAGATGCCAGCGTGCAGGGGTGGGTGAATTACGTACGCTATGCCGATAGCTGGGGGCTGCGGCGGGATGTTCTGGGAAGTGTGCGGCTATGAAGGAATCACCTTTGTATACCCGCACGTATGACTTGTTGATGTGGTTGATCCCTCAGGTGCAGAAATTCCCGCGGGCGCACCGCTTTGGCCTGGCGGAACGCATCCAGCGGCTGGCACTGGATTTTCAGGATACGCTGGTAGCTGCCGGGAAAAGCCGGGGAGAAAGCCGGCTTGTATATCTGAAGGAAGCGGATATTACGCTGGAACAGTTACGCCTGTGGATCCGATTTTCGCGGGATAATGAGTTGATCAATATCCGGCAATATGAGCATGTGATCCGCATGATGGCAGAAGTAGGTAAACTGCTGGGGGCCTGGCTAAAGAAGGAGGTGTCGTTAACCGGATAATTTGGACATTGTGGGCACAGGTCTCAGGTCTCTCGGGCGGTTCGTGGAACAACAATTGGAACAACGCGCGCGTGTCCGACAGGAACAACAACAACCCGAACAACAGGAACAACAACAACGGTTTTCGGGTGTGTGTCCTTCACAGATTTATCAATGGAAAGCCGGAAGTGTGTCCTGACTACGGTCAGGCACCGAGGTGAAAGATAAAACTGGCTGATCTGCTGCCCGGTCATGCGTTTTGGCGTATGCCCAAATATGAAATATCCCTGTCCGTTTTGGTAGCCATTGGTGAACATCCGGGCAGGGTAATATTAAAGTTGAACCCATAGTAAAATAAAGCCTATGAAAAACAACGCGGCAAACAAGATGATTTCGATTGTGATTCCCTGTTATAACGAAGAAGCTAATATCCGGCGTGGTGTACTGGAGGATGTGGTGCGCTATCTGGCAGGCCGCTCTTACCCGTGGGAGTTGATCGTGGCGGATGATGGCTCACTTGACAACAGCCTGGTGCTGGTGGAGGCGTTTGCGGCGCAGCATGAGACCGTGCGCCTGCTGCGGCTGCCGCACGGCGGCAAACCGGGGGCGATTCTGGGGGGCATTCGGGAAGCGCAAGGGGAGATCATTCTGTTCTCTGACATGGATATGTCCACGCCGATTGAGGAGCTGGACAAGCTGCTGCCCTGGTTTGCGGAGGGGTATGATGTGGTC
>Ga0334887_1001506_pt1 | contig 29883 bp, 26 predicted proteins | sample GraSluR1_MG_10_FD_207217 | JGI IMG/M metagenome (GOLD analysis project Ga0334887, IMG submission 207217) | Sludge microbial communities from methane-producing bioreactor in Wageningen University, Netherlands - Granular Sludge_18_07-R1 | ecosystem: Engineered > Bioreactor > Anaerobic >...
TCACAGAGGGGACGGTTGACCATGCCGATTACGCCATTGCGACATTTCCTCGAAATCCGGAGTGTGGACGAGGATCAGTTCTGGGGATTGCTGCGCCTTGCCAAAGATCTAAAGGATGAGCGTACGCGCTTAGGCAGGAATGCGCCCATCCTCGACAACAAGGCGCTGGCCCTCTTGTTCCAGAAGCCGAGCTTGCGCACGCGCGTAAGCTTCGAGATGGGCATGCAACATCTGGGCGGCCATGCCTTTTACATCAGCCCGCAGGAAGTCGGCCTAGGCGTGCGCGAGAGCGTGCCGGACGTGGCAAGGGTGCTTTCCGGCTATGCGGACGGCATTATGGCGCGCGTCTTTGCGCATGAACACGTGTTACAACTGGCGGAATGGGGCAGCGTGCCGGTGATCAACGGGCTGAGCGACTTCGACCACCCCTGCCAGGCGTTGACCGATATGTTCACGATCTGGGAGTACTTCGGCCAGCTAGCCGGTCTGACGCTGGCCTATGTGGGCGACGGCAGCAACAACGTCGCCACCAGCCTGATCATGGCCGCAGGCAAGGTGGGCATGTCTGTGCGCATCATCGCGCCCAAGGAATACCAGCCCGATCCGGCCGTATTGGCGCAGTCCGGCTCCGATGTGATCGTGACCGACGAGTTGGTGGCGGTGACCGGCGCAGATGTCGTCTATACGGACACATGGACAAGCATGGGGCAGGAAGAGGAGCGCGAAGAGCGGCTCAAGGCGTTCCCCAAATTTCAGGTAAACGAGCAGCTTTTGTCCATTACGCGCAATCCGGACATCAAAGTCATGCACTGCCTGCCGGCGCATCGCGGGGAAGAAATCACCGACGATGTGGCGGACGGCCCGTACAGCCTGCTCTTTCCACAGGCGCACAACCGGCTGCACGCCCAAAAAGCGCTGCTGGCCCATCTGTTAGGAGGAGTCCCGCTTCAGTAAGGCGACATGTCCGAAATCCTGCTTTCGCTGAGCCGGCTGCAAGACTGGCGCAACCTGGTCGACGTCGCCCTGGTCTCGGTCATCTTCTACGTGTTGTTGCAGTTGTTCCGCGGCACGCAAGCCGTGCAGTTGCTGCGCGGCATCTTGGTCATCGCCCTGATCGCGGCGGTCATCAATCAAATGGTGCAGTTGACCGCATTCAAGTGGCTGCTGGCGAACAGCGCGGCGGTGGTCTTGGTCGCCATTCCCGTCATCTTCCAGCCGGAACTGCGCCGGGCGCTGGAACGGGTGGGACGAACCGCGCCGCTGCTCATGCGCAGGTCAGACGACGCCGTGTCGCAACGCGTCATCAACGAAGTGATCATCGCCATCGAGCAGATGTCGGAACGGCGCACGGGCGCGCTGATCGTCTTTGAAGGAACGACAGGGCTGGGGGAATTCATCAGCCGCGGCGTACCTCTTGACGCGGAAGTCACCTCGGAACTGTTGACGACGATCTTCTTCCCGAATACGGCGCTGCACGACGGCGCCGTGATCATAGCGCTGGAACGCATCGCCGCAGCAGGCTGCGTCTTGCCCCTGACGCAGCGTGAACTGACCGACTCGCAGCTCGGCACCCGCCACCGCGCGGCCATCGGCGTGACCGAGCAGGCGGACGCCTTGTCGGTTGTGGTATCAGAGGAGACGGGCAACATCTCTGTGGCGCGCAACGGTCGCATCTTGCGGCTAGACAGCGGGCGTCTGCGCACATTATTGAGCGACTTTTTCAGACCGTGAGCAAACTGTAACTTTGGACGCCATCACACCTCGTTCGTCGCGCACCAGGTGGCGACGCCTCATCGAGCAGTTGGGCACGCTGGCGCTGTCTATCGTGCTGGCGCTCATCGTCTGGCTAATTGCCATTAACCAGCAGGATCCGTTGATCCAGGGCGAATATAGCGAGCGCGTACCGGTGACCGTGCGCGGCCTGGGGGACGGGCTGCAACCGGTGCAGGACTTGAGCAAAGAAACGGTGCGCGTGGTGTTGCGCGCACCGCGCAGTTCGTGGGACAATCTCACCCTCGACGATTTCTACGCCTATATCAATCTGGCGGGGTTGAGCCAGGGCGTCCATGATGTAGACGTGACCGTGGAAGTTGTAGACCCGCGCGTGGACATCCTCACGGTGACGCGACCGGAACTGCGGGTTCAGATCGACCGCGTGGCGCAGAAGGAAGTGCCGGTGCGCGTCGACGTGATGGACAGCACCGCGTTCGGCTTCGATTGGCAAACGCCGCTTGTAACGCCGATGACAGTGACCGTGCGCGGGCCGGAGACACAGGTCACGCAGGTATCAGTGGCAGTGGCAGAGGTCTATCTGCGCAACGCCAAGAACCAGGTGGAACGCACCCAAACGCTGGTTGCGCAGAATGCGCAGGAGCAGCCCGTGCAGCGCGTGGAGATGTCGCCGCCGGAAGCGCGCATCATCGTGCCGGTGGAAGAATGGCCGGGGCGCAAGGAAGTGGCGGTGCGCGTCAATCTGGAGGGGCAGCCCGCTCCCGGTTACCGATTGAGCACGGTGCGAGTCAATCCCTCCACCGTAGTGCTGCTGGGCAGCGCCGATGTGTTGGCGGCCGTGCCGGGCTTTGTGGAGACGGAGCCGGTTGCGCTCGCCGGCGCGACCAACGAAATCCAACGCCGTCTGCAACTGCGCGTGCCAGAAGGGGTGACGGTGCTGGAAGGCCGGACCGTCGATGTCACCGCCTCGATCACGCCGATTCAGGGTGGCGCCACAATCCGCCAAGCGCCGGTAATTCAGGGACTGGACGCCGGGCTGGAGGCGAATGTCGCACTCGATACGCTGGACGTGATCTTGAGCGGACCGCTGCCGCTGTTGGAGTCGCTAGGGGCGGACGATGTGTTCGTCATTCTAGACTTGACCGGCCTCCTGCCCGGCAACCACACCGTCACCCCGCGCGTGGTCGCGCCGACCGAAATCCGGGCGGAAGGCGTCATCCCAGAGCGCGTGGAGGTCGTGATCACCGTGAGGTCTACACCGGATGCGGACGCGGGTCTGCGTCCGCCGGCGACGCCGACTGTAACGCCGGCCGCAACGATCACGGCTACGCTGAATAGCGCACAACCGGCGGCGGCGACTGCTGAGCCGTCGGGCGGCGACACGCCGTAAACCAGGCAGATAGTGTAGGATAGCCCAGCTAGGGGGCATGGAGTATGAGCGGAAGAAAACCGGTTGTGGCGCTGGTAGGCCGGCCCAACGTGGGCAAGTCGACCTTGTTCAACCGTTTGGTGGGCCGGCGCACGGCCATTGTCGAAGATGTGCCTGGGACGACGCGCGACCGCATCTATGGCGACAGCGACTGGAACGGGGTCGGCTTCATTGTGATCGACACAGGCGGGCTGGAAGCGCCTTCCGAACTGGGTCAGGCCAAGCCGCGACGCGGCGGCAGCCAGTTTCTTGCCGTAGATTCCCGGCTCTTTGTCGAACATATCCAAAATCAAGCGCGCCTCGCCGTCGAAGAGGCCGACGCCGTCATCTTCGTGGTGGACGGGCGCGAAGGCGTCTCCGCCGCGGACCTGGACATCGCCGAGGTGTTGCGCGCGGCCGAAAAGCCGATCTTCGTCGCGGTCAACAAGACCGAAAGCCCGGAACGCCGTCTCAATGCGCCGGAATTCTGGAACTTGGGCCTATCGGAGCCGGTCCCGATCAGCGCGTACCACGGAGACGGCGTCGGCGACCTGCTCGACCTGGTCGTAGCGGCCTTGCCCGCCTATCCCGTCGACGAGGAGGAGGACGAAAGCGTGGCGATCGCCATCGTCGGGCGGCCCAACGTGGGCAAGAGCAGCCTGCTCAACGCCCTGATCGGCGCCGAGCGCGCCATTGTCAGCGAGACGCCCGGCACCACGCGCGACGCCATCGATATGAAAATCATGTATGAGGGCCAAGAGATCACGCTGATCGACACCGCGGGCATCCGCCGTCGCGGCAAGGTGGAGCCCGGCATCGAGCGCTATAGCGTATTGCGCAGCATGCGCAGCATCGACCGGGCCGAAGTCGCGCTGCTGTTGATCGACGCGCTCGACGGCGTGACCGCGCAGGACACCCATGTCGCCGGCTACGTTCTGGAGAAAAAGAAGGGCGTTGTCGTCGTGGTCAACAAGTGGGACGCACTGGAAAAGGATACGTACACCATGGTCGAGTACGTTGAACGGGTGCGCGAGGACCTCAAGTTTATGAGCTATGTGCCCGTGCTCTTCATCAGCGCCAAGACCAAACAGCGCGTGCACACCGTGCTGCCCACCGCGCTCGAAGTAGCGGCCGCTCGCCGCCAGCGAATCCCGACCGGCGAGTTGAATCAGATCGTGCGCGAGGCGTATGACCGCACGCCCCCGCCGACGAAAAACGGCCGGCCGCTGCGCATCTACTACGCTACGCAGGTAGCTGTCTCGCCGCCGACCTTCGTGATCTTCGTAAACGACCCGGATATCGTGCATTTTTCCTACGAACGCTATCTGGAAAACCGAATCCGCGAGCAGGTGCAGTTTCCGGGCACGCCAATCCGGTTGATCTTTCGCAAGCGCGAACGCGAGCGCTCCTAAGCGGCGCGATCGCCAAATACGCACTATGTCATGCTTCGCTACGCTCAGCATCTGTTTCTCTGGCACAACGAGATTCTTCAGCTCGCTGCGCTCGCTTCAGAATGACAAATACTTGGCGATCAAATCACTAAGCGGTCTGGGCTGAACGAATATGAAGCGACTGCGGCGCTACTCCGTCGAAATCATCCTCATCCTGCTGCTGGGCGCAGCAGTCGGCTACTTCGCCTATTTGGGCTACGGGTTGCTGGCGCCTTCGTATGCGCTGGAGCCGTTTTCCGGCGAACGCGCCAAGTTCTACGTCGACCAGCAAATCGCGTTCGGCGAGCGCAGCGCCGGTACGGCGAGCAACGTGCGCACCGGCGATTGGCTGGTGGAGGAACTGCGGCTGTTGGGCTGGGACGTGCTGATCCAACCCTTTACCGCATATAACGGCATTTCGGCGCGTAACATCATTGCCATGCGCGGCGAAGGCCCCGCCGCAGGCCCGGTCGCCATCCTCAGCACGCATTATGATACGCGGCTCTATGCCGATCAGGACCCGGACGAATCCAGCCGCATCGAGGCGACGCCGGGCGCCAACGCCGGCGCGTCCGGCCCAGGCGTGCTGCTGGAGTTGGCGCGCACGCTGGATGTGCCCGCTTCCGGCCATACTGTGTGCTTAGTTCTATTCGATGCAGAGGATAACGGCGGCCTGGAAGAGTGGGACTATGCGCTGGGCAGCGCGTATTTCGTGCAACGCCTGAGTGAGGATGTGCCGCGGTGCGGTGCGCCGCGTGTGGCCCTCTATCTCGATATGGTAGGCGGCGCGCAAGCACGTCTGACCGCCATCAGCCCGGAAACGCGAGGGCTGGTCGACGCGCTTGTGGAGACAGCCGAACGCATCGGTTACACGGGCGCCTTCATCGGGCCGCACATTCGCGACGAAACCGACGCGCTGACTCATTTCAGCGCGGCTGGCGTGCCCGTGGTGATGATCGGCGAATTCGATTACGAGTACCGCCATACGCTGAGCGACACGCCCGACAAGGTGACAAGCGATACGCTGCAACGCGTAGGCGACATCTTGAAGGCGTGGCTGGAGCGCGGCGCACAGTTCTAGGTTGTGCTGCGCCTGTACCGCGGCGGGTACGGCTCTGTCAGTTGTAGCGCAGTTCCGCCAGCAGCCAGCGACCGTCCTGCCAGACGAAGCGCCAGCGGTCGCCGCCGAGTTCGGCGTACGCTGCATCGTCCTCGACGGTCATATCGAGGTCCGCCAACTGCTCTCGGCTTAACGGCGGCGGCGGAGCTGGGAAGACGGCGAGCGTATACCGGTCGAGGATCGCGTCGCGGCCCTGCCACACATAGTCGTCGGCGCTGTCGGGCGTGCTGCGGCCGTCGATAATGCGAGCGTCGGGCGCCCACAGCCGGCTGAGCAAGGCCAGGTCTCCGTTCATGGCGGCTTGGCGTTCGGCCAGGATCAAGGCTGGAACGGCCTGTTCCGGCGCAGCCGCGTCGATGCCGGGCGAAAGTGCGACAACTGGCTCGGCTGCGACAGGCATGGCGTCCACCGGCACAGCAGCCGGCGCAGGAGTGCAAGCAGCGAGCGCTGCCGCCAGCAGGCACGCAGGCATAACACTGCGGCCTACGCGTCTCGCTTGGGCTGCGACCGGCGCTTTCATTTTTGGACCGCAGACAAACGCGTAGAGGGACGATAGGATGAATCCGGTCATTGTCGATATTGGTCCGTTCTCACTAACATGGTATGGCGTGTTCATCGTGGGCGGCGCGGCTCTGGCCGCCTACCTCTCCGGGCGGCTGGCCGAACGCGCCGGCGAAGACCCGGACCATGCCTGGAACCTGCTTGCCTGGTCCCTGCTCATAGGCATCATCGGCGCGCGCTTGTATCACGTATTCAGCTCGCCGGCCGACGGCGCGGGCTGGGCCTATTATCGCGAGAATCCGCTCGACATCATCAATTTCTGGAACGGCGGCTTTCGCGGGCTGGGCATCTACGGCGGGCTGGCAGGCGGCGTCATCGCCATCGCCGGCTACTGCTGGGTGCAGAAGCTTAACATCGTGCGCTATCTGGACTTCGTTGCGCCCAACGTGCTCGTAGCCCAAGCCATTGGCCGTCTCGGCAACTTCGTCAACCAGGAACTGTACGGCCCGCCGACGAATGCGCCGTGGGCTTTTCACATCAACCCGGCCTATCCGTGCCAACTTCCACCCAATCTGCCCGAAGGCATTCAGGCGTGCGGAGAGGCAAATCTAGCGCAGCAAACGCTGGCCTGGTACGCAGCCAACGGCTTCCATCCCACCTTCTTCTACGAAGCGCTGTGGAACCTGTCCATGTGGGCGCTGCTGATGTTCGTCATCTGGCAGTTCGGGCGACGGCTGCGCGTGGGCGACCTGATCTGGCTCTACTTCATCGCCTACCCGCTCGGCCGTTTCTGGGTAGAGATGTTCCGCCCCGACGCGTGGGTGATGGGCAACATGGCGACGGCCCAGTGGATCGCCATCGGCCTGATCGCCGTCAGCGTTGTAGCCCTGATCGTGCGCCATGCCGGATGGTCGTGGCGGGACAACCCCGAAGAGAGCCTCGTCGCGCTCAGCCGTCATCGAGCGACGGCGGACTGATAGCGCCGGCCCCTCAAAACTGGCTGAGATGCGCCCACAGCGCATCGTTAACCTGTTCCCCAATCAGGAAACGCCGGTCGTGATCCACCCCCACGCCGGTGATGACGTATTGGCCCGGCCCCTGTCCCACGTAGTGTTGGAATAGCCGGTCGCTGACCTCGCGCCAGCGCAGCGCGTCGTCCAGCGATCGCCGCTGTAGACCGGTCCAGTCGGCGGGTATCTCGATGGCGATGAAGGGGGCGTCGGCATCCCAGTGCACCTGCGAGAAGCCGTCGTTGACGCGCACGATGTGCGGGTGATGCTGCAGGTCCAGCACGAGCGCGGGCGAACCCAGCGCGGGCACATTACGCACGCGATCCGAGCGCACAATCCAGGTAATGACAAAGCGCGAGGCGGGCACGCGATTCAGATCGTTGCGGAAGGGGTAATAGTCGGCGTGAAACTCAAAGGCGACGGCGCGCAACAGGCCGAAGTTGAGCGCGGCATTGGCATATTGCAGCGGGTCAGCCGTCCAGTTCACGATATCGATGCCGTCGGCGACGGCGTGTTCCGCCTGGGCCTTCTTAAGCAGGTTCGCCAAACGCATGCCGCGGTATTCGGACAATATGCCCAGCGTCTGCGATTCGAGGCGCAGGTCGCTCTGCAACTTGGCGTCCCAGTCTGCGGGCAGCGGCTTAAGGCCGAACTTGTAAAAACCGAAGAGAAACCCCGCCAAGTTGCCCTCGACGCGCGCCACGAGTGACGTGCCCAGGTTAAACTCGGTCGAGTGGATGTCGGCAGGGTAGAGATATTCGCTGGGGCTGTGCCAGATCTGCTGGTGCATGAGGCGGATATGCTGCGCTTCGGCTGCGTCGGGCCGGCCGATGACGGCATGTCCCACGCAACGCGCGCTGCGCCGGAAAGAATGGGGCGCGGCGGGGTCATAAGCGATGACTGCGGCGCATTGCAACCGGCTGCGGAGTTCAGAAGTAATCTGCGCAAGGAGCGCGGAGTCCTTGGCTGCCTCGCCCAACAAATGATAGCGCAGCGTATATTGGCGGCGAGCCTGGCAGTTGCCGAACGTTCCTGCTTCCGGGCATTCTGCATCCAGACCGCGCGGGAAGAGGAAACCGGCGCACAGAAAGGCGCGGTCTTGCCGCACCTCGACGATGGACCCGCCGAGACGGGGCAATACGACTTGCAGGAAGTGATAGGGGAAGACGTTCGGGTTGAGGTGTGCGTTCAACAATGCCCCGACCCGGTCGAGCCTGGCGTTCCAGCTGGGAGCGGTCGGATCGAGCAGCGTGATGTCCATCTGCCGCTAGGCGCGAGTCTGGCGCGCCAGGTACAGGACGATGCTGCCGGCGACCGCGGCGTTGAGGCTTTCGATGCGGCCGTACATGGGCAGTCGCACCAAGAAGTCGCATTTCTCGCGCGTCAGGCGGCTGATGCCCTCGGCTTCGCTGCCCACCACCACGGCCACAGCCCCGGTGAGGGCGCGCTCTTCCAACAGCGGCGCATCCGGCTCGCTGTCCAGCCCGGTGATCCAGATGTTCTGCGCCTTGAGGGCGTCGATGGTGCGGTTGAGGTTGGTGACTTGCGCAACCCGCAACTGCTCGATCGCGCCGGCGCTGGCGTTGGAAACCGCAGGCGTGATGCCGGCGGCGCGTCGTTCCGGGATGATCACGCCGTGGACGGCCATCGCCTCGGCCGTGCGGAAGAGCGCGCCGAGGTTCTGCGGGTCCTGGATGTGGTCGAGGATGAGTAGCAAAGGCGGCTCGCCGCGGTCCTGAGCGAGAATGTCGTCGAGTTCGACGTAGGGATAGGCGTCGACTTCGAGCGCAACGCCCTGGGCGTTGGCGCGCTGTTGGGCGAGCTTGTCGAACAGCCCGCCCTTGATGCTGCGCGTGGGAATTTTGGCCGCCTCGGCCTGCTCAAGAATCTCTGCGACGATGCCCCCGCCCTGGGAGCCGTCGGCGCCTTCTAGCCACAGGCGGTAGATGCGCCGGCGCGAGGCGCGCAGGGCTTCCAGCACGGCATGCCGCCCATAGATCAGTTCACTCATGGACTAGCGCTCCTCGAAACGCCAATTCGTGCCGTCGGGCGAATCTTCCAGAACGACGCCCAACTCCTTGAGACCGTCGCGCACGCGGTCGGCAAGCTGCCATTGCTTGGCGGCGCGCAGCTCGCTGCGCACACCCACAAGCAGGTCGACGAAGGGCCTGGCAGCCACGCTGCTGCCGCTTTCCGCAGCCGGCCCTTCCAGAGTCAACCCCAAGACGCCCGCCTGTTCGCGCAGGGTGCGCTGCGCCGCCTCGAAGAACGGACCGCTCACGCCGGCGCTGCGTGCGCTGTTGATAGCCCGCACCAAATCAAAAAGGACTGCCAGCGCACCGCTCGTGTTGAAGTCGTCGTCCATAGCCTCGATGAAGCCGGCGCGGGCGTTCTCGGTGGCCTGGCGCAGTGCATCCGCCTCTTGTCCGGTAGAGGCGGAGCCGGAAGCCGGACGCAAGGCGCTGCGCAGGCGCGCCAGACTGCGCTCAGCGGAATCCAGCGTCTCGTCATTAAAAACGACGGGCTTGCGGTAGTGGCCGGCGAAGATGAGCATGCGCAGCGTATCGGGAGAACGCGTGGCCAGGAAATCGTCGATAGTGACGAGGTTGCCCAGCGACTTGCTCATTTTCTCGCCGGAAAGCTGCAACATGCCGTTGTGCATCCAGTATTTCGCCAGCGGCTTGCCGGTCAGGCTTTCGCTCTGCGCGATCTCGTTTTCGTGGTGCGGGAAGACGAGGTCATTGCCGCCGCCGTGGATGTCGATGGTCTCGCCTAGGTGGTGAAGGCACATGGCAGAGCATTCGATATGCCAGCCGGGGCGGCCCGGCCCCCACGGGCTGTCCCAGGCCGGTTCGCCGGGCTTGGCCGACTTCCACAGGGCAAAGTCGGCAGGGCTTTCCTTGCGCGCGTCTTCTTCGACGCGTGTGCCGCTCATGGCCTCTTGCAGGCTGCGACGGCTCAATTTGCCGTAGTCGTCATCCTTCGTCACGCGAAAATAGACGTCTCCGTCGAGCTCATAGGCATAACCCGCCTCGCCCAACTCTTGAATAAAAGTGATGATCCCGGATATCTCGTTGCTGACGCGCGGGTACTCGTCCGCAGGCAGGACGTTTAGGTCGTCCAGATGGCGCAGATACTCGTCCGCATAGCGCTTGGCAAGCTCGACAGGGTCCTGTCCGGTCTCATTGGCGCGGCGGATGATCTTGTCGTCGACATCGGTGAAGTTGGTGACGTAGCGCACGGAGTAGCCGCGGAACGTCAGGTAGCGGCGCACCATGTCGAACACGATCGCGGCCATGGCGTGCCCGACGTGCGCATCGGAATAGACGGTCGGCCCGCATACGTACATGCGCACCTTGCCTTCATCCACCGGAACGAACTCTTCGCGGGTGCGCGTCAATGAATTGTAGATCTTAAGCCCCATAACAGTTTCCATGCTGTGTGGTCGCCGGCCCGTCATCAGAGCGGGCGACTAGGAGAGGTTGTTCGGTTCGGGCGTGGCAAAAACCAGGCGGCCCGCATTGGTCTGCAGCACCTTGGTCACCTGTACCAGCACCTCTTGATTGAGATATTGGCGTCCGTTCTCGACGACGACCATCGTGCCGTCGTCCAGATAGCCGACGCCCTGGCCGACTTCCTTGCCGGCCTGGATGATTCTGATCGGCATTTCCTCGCCGGGGAGGAAGACCGATTTGACCGCGTTCGCCAGTTCGTTGATGTTCAGAATCGTAACGCCTTGCAGCCGGGCGATGCGGTTGAGGTTGTAGTCGTTGGTGATAATGGCCGCGCCCAGTTCGAGGGCGAGGCTGATCAGTTTATCGTCGACCTGCTGAGCGTCCTGCGGGTCGAGATCGATGAACTCGATCTCGACGCCGGGGTTCTGCTGCAATCGGTCGAGCATCTCTAGGCCGCGGCGGCCGCGGTTGCGGCGCAACGGATCGGCGGAGTCCGCAATATACTGGAGTTCGTTGAGCACAAAGCGTGGGGCCAGCAGCTTGCCCATAAGGAAGCCGGTGTCGGCTACGTCGGCGATGCGCCCGTCGATGATCACGCTCGTATCGAGCAACAATTGCTGGCTAGCCGTCCGTTCCGCTGCCGCAGACCGTTCCGTCGGGCGCAGAAGAGAGAAGAAGTCGGCCTTGCGCAGCGTCATGACCGTGGCGCCGAGATAGCCGAAGATCAGGACGGCCACCAGGGGCAAGATGCCGCCAAAAGGCGGAGGCAGGCGGGAAATCGGGTAGGCTAGGAGTGCGGCGATCAGCAGGCCGACCGCCAGACCAATGGTCGCGGCCACCAGATCGTCCATCGGCACGGAACGCAGGAAATTACGCGCCGCGCGCGCCGGCGCGATGATGAGCCACGGCGCCAGAAAATAGCCCAACACCATGCCGGCGATAGTGGCTGTCCATACCACGGGACCGGAGGCTGTCGTAAGTTGGTAGGTGCCGACGATGGACACGCCCAAGTAATAACCGACGATTCCGTAAAGAAGCGCTCCTAGAACCCCAAAAAGCGGAGCGAGACGCATGCCGTAGATTCTCCTATCTGTCCGTACGACATCGTACGCGGCACGAAAGCGCAACCTGGCAATCCGGCAAACATATGTTCACCCTAAGCCTCCGCATCATACCTGAATTCCGCTGGTAGAGCAATCTTCCGGCGCGCCTATAGATGCGCCCCAAGATAGGGGGCGACAGTCGCCGCGCCACTGACCCGGCTTCTAATCACAGGAGCTAGCAACGGAGTTTCTGCGCAGACGCTCCGTTGCTTTGTGTCGCATAGGCGCGGGCCACTGGAGACGGCGCGCTTTTTGCGACCGGCCTTGCGCTTGTATACTTGGTCGAACGCGGAGACGCTGCGCGCCGGTGGGACGGCGCACTTTGCGCAAGCAGGGATTGGCGCGCACCCGCAGGGAGAGAACGAGGCAACCATGAAACAGCCTACAGTGCGACAGAAGCGAACCTTACTGGGCATCTTTGCCCATCCTGACGACGAGAGCTTTGGGCCGGGGGGCACGCTGGCGAAATACGCCGCAGCAGGTGCAGATGTGCATGTGATCATTGCCACAGACGGCATCGCCGGCTCGGTGGAGAGCCCCGACCACCTGCAAAGCCATGACTCCCTGGCGCAGGTGCGTTCCGCCGAACTGGCAAGCGCAGCCGTCGCTCTGGGGCTGACCAGCGTGTGGTCGCTGCCCTATCGCGACAGCGGCATGCGCGGCGCGCCCGACAACGACCACCCCGACGCGTTGATCCGCCAGCCGCTCCCCGCGTTGACAGACGAGTTAGCCGGCTACATGGACCGTCTACAGCCGCAGGTGGTGATCACGCATGACCCCTATGGCGGCTACGGGCACCCGGATCACATACACGTGCACGAGGCCGCCACCGCCGCCTTTCAGCGCGTGGCTGAACGAAACAGGCAGCCCGATGGTCGCCTCCCCATGAAGCTCTATTACACCGCGTTCGACACGCGCCTGCTGAAGGCGATGGTGCGCATCATGCCCTTATTCGGCCAGGACCCTACCGCATTCGGGCGCAACAAGGACATCAACTTCGTGGAGATTGCCCAGTGGGAGATGCCGGTACACGCCCGCATCGACGTCAGCGGGCAGTTGGCCGCGAAGACCGCGGCCAGCATGGCGCACGCCAGCCAGTACAGCGGCGGGCCCGGCTTCCTGCGCATCCTGCCGGGCTTCCTGCGCCAGCGCATGGACGGATATGACACCTTCACGCGTGCCTACCCTGCGCCGGACGGCCGCGTGGAGCGCGATCTGTTCGAGGGCCTGGGGTTATAGACGACGCCGGTTTTATGCCGCGAATTATACGAATTTCACGAAACGGAGAGTGTTATCGAATACCGAATGACGCATGACGGGTGACGCGTGGCGCTGCGCCTGCGGCGCAAAACGGTTTGCTCTCGCCAACCGGCAGGAGTACACTTAGGAGCGATATTCACCGCCGCCGGTCCTGTTGTGACCGGACCAGACTAACCCGCAACCCTCTGGGGCGCCTAAGCCGTGAACAAGGAGATGCGAAGATGAGACGGCCCATCCGATGGCGTTTCTCGCCAAGAGCGAGTCGCAGGCGGTTTCTGTTTGGCTTGATGACGTTGGCCCTTTTGCTGCTCCCCGCGACGGCCGCGGCGGCTGAATATGTGGACGCCGAAACCTATCATCTGCCGCAGGGACAGACAGTGAATGACGACTTGATCGTGACGGCGCAGGAGGTGATCATCGACGGCACGGTGGAGGGCGATCTGGTCGTGTTCGGCGTTTATGTGGAGATGAACGGCGTCGTGACGGGCGACCTGATGGCGGCTGCCGCCGAGGTGCGCATCAACGGCGTGGTGCAAGACGACGCGCGCGTAGCGGGCGCCGGCGTGCATCTGCTCGGCAACGTAGGCGATGACCTGTTTGCAGCTGCGGGCGGCTCTTGGCCCGGCTTCGTGATGTTCACACAGGAGGCGGCGCCGGGCCGCGCCCTCACGCCGGGGCTGACAACCAGCCCCAGTTCGACGGTCGGCGGCAGCGCCTACCTGGCCGCCGGTCAAGCAACCCTAGACGGTGCGGTGCGCGGCGACCTTTTCGCCGGAGCAGAGTCGTTGGCCTTCAACGCACGAGTCGACGGCAACGCCAGCCTGTACCTCAACACGTTGGCGACGAGCGAAGGCGCACGAGTGGGCGGCAACCTCAAGTATTCGATCGGACGCGACGCGGTTCAACTGCCCGAAACGAGCGGAACCGTCACGCGTATCATGCCGGAGCAAGAGCCGGAGGAAAAAGCGCAGCCCAATCCGCTGCTTGGCTTCGCCTGGTGGCTGCTGCGCACCGTCATGCTGCTGGCGGGCACGCTCCTGCTGGCCGCGATTGTCTGGCAGTTTGCGCCGCGACTGTTGAACCGGCCTGCCGCCGCTATCGACCGCAAGCCGGTCGAAGCGGGCCTCTACGGCCTCGCGGTCGCAGTCATGGCCCTCCCCGTGAGCGCGGCGCTGGCCTTTCTCGTCGTCCTCTTTTGGGGCTGGTTCCCCGGCGGCGCCGCGGTCTCCGCCTTCTCCTTTGGTCTGTTGTCAATGGCGTGGCTGTTTAGCCCAATCCTGACCGGGTTATGGTTGGGGCGGCGAATCTTCGCCCTAACGCCTACGGTACGCGGGGATCTCTACGCGCTGCTATTGGGCAGTGGGCTGATTGTGCTGGCGGGGCGGCTGTTGAGCGCAGTTCCCTGTGTGGGCGGGCTGATGCACTGGGGCCTCTTCTTGCTGAGTTTCGCGCTGGCTGCAGGCGGGCTTCTGCTGGCGCGGCGCGCGCCGGCGGAGACGGCGGCGACAGCCTAACATTAGCTTGCACCAGACCGGAACGCACCGCGGGACAACCCGCTGAATGCCTATGGAAATTGCCGAAAAACTGTACGTGGGCGACATCGTGGAAATGCGGAAGCCGCATCCGTGCGGCGGAAAGCAGTGGGAGATCGTGCGCGTAGGCGCAGATATCGGTCTCGTCTGCCGCACATGTAGCCGTCGCATCCTATTGCCGCGCCGCCAGTTCGCAAGGCAGGCCAAGCGCTTCGTGATGCGCAGCCCGCTGGCAAGTGCAGACGACAACCACGCGCATGATGACAAAGAGACGGAGGAGCCGGGGAACGCATGAAAAGGGCTGAGTTAGTGCAATATCTGGACGAATATCTGCGTATTGACGAAATCCGCGACTACGGGCCGCAGGGCCTCCAGGTCGAAGGCCGCGACGAAGTGCGCAAGATCGTCGGGCTGGTCGACGCGCACCTGCCCTGCGTCGAAGCGGCGTTGGCGCAGGACGCCGACCTGATGCTGGTGCATCACGGCATTTTCTGGGGACCGACGAAGTTGCTGAACGGCTCGCATGGCCGGCTGGTGCGGGCGCTGATGGCCGCGGACCTCAACCTCTACGCCGCGCATCTGGCCCTGGACGCGCACCAGGAAGTCGGCAACAACGCCGAATTGGCGCGGCGACTCGGCCTGGAAGTGACCGGCTGGTGGGGAGAGGTTAACGGCACGCCGCTGGCCGCGCTGGCGACAGCGCCGGACGGCATGGACCTGGATGACCTGACGGCGCGCTTTGAGCAGCGCGTCGGGCCGATTAAGTTGGTACAGGCGCACGGCCCGCGGCAAGTCAAGCGTGTCGGCGTCATGAGCGGCGGCGGCGCCGGCCAGATCGCAGAAGCCGCAGACTTCGGCTGCGACACGTTCCTCACCGGCGAGCCTGAGCACGCCCACTACTACGATGCGCTCAACGCCTCGCTCAACGTGGTTTACGGCGGTCATTACACAACCGAGACCGCCGGCGTCCAGGCATTGGGCCGGCATCTGCAAGAGCGATTCGGCGTTGATTTCGCATTCGTGGACCTACCCACGGGCCTCTAATCCCGCCCGTTCCGTTACCCCTATTCGCTGCCAATCCGGCGCGGCTCCGGCAAGATACAGAGCCGCGCCGGATTCTGTCGCCCTCCGGCGCCCTGACGCCTGCCCGGAACTCGAACGAGGAAGCGTGCGTCTATTGGGGGCGATCAAGCAATTAGCGACAAGTTTCGGACAGGTGCTATAGTATCGACATGCAAGAACAAACCCCGTCGAATTCCGGCCGTGATGAGGGCCGTCCGCAGCCATCCGACCAACCGTCCGAAGCGGTTGAGCAGACCGAAGCCCGTCCGCCGCAATCCGACAGGGTTCTATCGCGGCGGCGGTTTTTATCGGCTGCGGCGAGCGGCGCGGCGGCGGCAGCCCTAGCCGCATGCGGGCGCTCTCGCCCGACGCCGACGGCATCCCCCCTCCTGCCGACGCCCACGTCGACGCCGGTCGCCGGTTCCAGCCTGCCGGGCATAGCCACGCCGGGCGAGTATCAGATATATCTTCCCCAGGTGAACAATGCGGGGGGCATCGGTTCAGCGCTGGTTCCGGAGCCAACGCTGACGCCTACGCCGGCCAAGCCCACGCCGACGCCGCCCCCGCCGCCTACGCCCACGCCTGTGGCGACGCCCTTCCCGCCCGGCCCGCCCAGCAAACTGGGCCTGTTCGTGGGGCGCAACCACCCGCAGATCTTCGAGTTGCTGGAGACCCAAGCCGTCACGGTGGTGAAAACGCTCGAACTGGACGCCAACTTCGCCGCGCAGATCAAGCAGACATCGCCGCGCACGCTGCTCATCGGGCGCATCGATCTGCCGCAGATCAGTCTGGGCGACCTTGACCCGGCAGGCGCGGCGCGGTCTTTCGTCGAGCAGTTGCTGCCCTATGCCGACGACCCGGCGCGGCGCCAACATTTCGACGGCTGGGAAGCGTATAACGAGCCGGTGGCGAGCAACGCCGATGAGATGAAGCGCCTGGCGGATTTCGAGGCCGAGCGGACGCGCCTGCTCGGCGATCGCGGGCTGCGCAGCGTCGTCGGCAACTTCGGCACAGGCCAGCCTCCGCTAGATCTGTGGGAGCCGTTTTTGCCCGCAGTGCAGGCCGCAAAGGAGTATAACGGCTGGCTTGGCCTGCATGAATACTCCGCGCCGACCATCTACTACCTGACGACGCGCGAAAATCAGGGCCGCTATCCCGGCGTGGGGCCGGGTGACACAGGTTGGCTGACGCTGCGCTACCGCCAGGTCTATGACCAGATTCTCCTGCCGCGCGGGCTGGGCATCCCCTTGATCTTCACCGAACTGGGCGTAGACGGTCTGGTGACCGAACGCCCCGGCCCGCCCGATGCGCGCGGCTGGCAGCATTTCCAGCAGTACTGGGGCGAAAACGGCTACGGCATATGGGGGCCGGGGGCCTACGTCGAGCAATTGGTCTGGTACGACGAGGCGATGCGCCAGAATGACTACGTCGTGGGCGGCTGCATCTATGCGCTTGCGGCCAGCAGCGGCTGGGAATCGTATGACATCTTGGGGCCGGCGGCGACCGTGTTGCAGCAATATCTCAGCGTCCACGCGCCGGCGTGAACGCACCAGTTAATACGCGGGAGATGTTCCGATGGCGCTCCACCAACTGCATGCCGGGCTGGCGAACACAGCTATTCTCTTTATCGCTGCGATCGGCGTCTGGGCGCTAGTCTTGCGCTTCACCACGCGGCGGCTCATGCCCGCCTGGTATGGCGCCGCCGTGGTCGGCGAGATCGTGATCGTGGTGCAGGCGGTGATCGGCCTGGTCCTCTATTTGCAAGGACTGGGCGTGGCGCTGCCGCGTCCGTTCATGCACATCCTCTACGGGGTGGTAGCCGTGGTGACGCTGCCCGCCGCATACGGCTATTTCGGCAACATCCAGGACGAGGGTGCGAAGGCAATCGCCATGGCGCTGACTTGCTTCTTCCTGTGGGGCATCCTGCTGCGCGCCACGTCGGTCGCGCAGTTCTTGCCGGTGTGAGCGCGGCCGGCGGCTTGGGCCAATGCGCCCCGGAGAACCGGCTCTATTTGATTGCGATCCGATTTTCTTGATAGAATTGAGCAGGCAAGTCGGCAATAGCGCCAGATGAGTCTGGAACATGTCCAAACAAGTTCTGGTCCTGAATGCAAGCTATGAACCGCTCAGTTTAGTATCGGTGAGGCGCGCCATCGTCCTGCTGCTGCGAGAGAAAGCCGAGATGTTGGAGGCGACAGAGAGCCTGTTGCGCAGCAGCCGCAAGGCGATCCCCGTCCCGCTGGTCATCCGTTTGGTGCACTATGTGCGCCTGCCGCATCGCAAAGTGCCGGCGACCCGCGTCTCGGTCATGCTGCGCGATGCATATACGTGCCAGTATTGCGGCGCTACGCCGGGACGGAGTTGGCTGACGGTTGACCATGTGGTGCCGCGCAGCCGCGGCGGCGCACACGATTGGGAGAACCTCGTCACAGCCTGCACGCGCTGCAACCAAAAAAAGGGCTCGTGCACGCCGGAAGAAGCGGAAATGCCGCTGCGCCGCAAGCCGTTTGAGCCGAGCTATGTGGCGTTGGTTCTGCTCAGCAACCCGTTGGCGGCCAAGCGCTGGGAAAGGCTGGTCGAACTGACCCATGGCCAGACCGCCGGCGTCGCCTTGCCCGTTCTCGTTTAGGCCTACAGCCCCGCGGCCCAGGATAGGGGATGATCATGCCCGCCTATGACGCCCGTCGCGAGACGTTGGATGCAATCACGCGCCGCATCTCCGATCTGAGCGAACAATCGCTGACCCAGCTTGCCCAGTACATCAGCTACTTGAAGTGGCAGGAGGAACTGTGGCACAGCCTGCTGGATGACGACGCAGATGAGCGCCCAGACCAGACCTTGATCTGGCAGTATGACTTCCTGGAGGGTTTTCCCGCGGCGCGACAGGCATCGACGCGCGAACCGGACATGATGGAGGTGAAAGTAGGTGCGGCAACCTGCGGCATGGTCCAGCAGTTGGCGCTATGGGAACATCCGCCCGTGACGGGCAGCGCGGTGTGCGAGTACCAGTTGCACGTGCCGGCGGAAGTCGAGAGTCTGCGCCTGCGCTTCGCCGCGGGCATCCGTGACGGCGCCCTAATGGAAGGACAAAACTGGTGCGCTTTTCGCATCTATGTCAACGGCATGCGCCTGTGGAGCACGACCAAACAGACTAACGTATGGGAACGGTACGTGATCGACCTGCCCAGCCTGCCGGGGCAGGATTTGGTGGTACAGTTCGTGACCGACGCGCTCGGCGATAACCGCTGGAACTGGGCCGTATGGGCCGAGCCGCAACTGCTTGGCTACGCCACGCGGCGTGACGGGCCGCCCAAAGCGCGCTGACGTTGCGTCAATCCGGTCAGGCGCGACGGGTCGCGCCGGCGCGCAAATGACAGGCGTATGGCTGTCATTTGCGCGTTTCTGTTGGCGGACCAGGCGCCGGAAAACATAACGGCTTGGTCGCTAAATACGCACGATGTCATGTTGAGCGGAGCGAAACATCTCTGCCTCGAATACGACGAGATTCTTCAGCTCGCTAACGCTCGCTTCAGAATGACAGAGGAGTGACAGACATTTGGCGATCAAACCACATAACTTGAGCTTATGAACCTAATTACGGTTGAGAACCTCTCGAAACAATTAGGCGAACGCCAGTTGTTCGAGGGCGCGAATCTATTAGTAAACGAGGGCGACCGCATCGGCCTGATCGGCGTGAACGGCAGCGGCAAAAGCACGCTCCTGCGTATTCTTGCCGGGCTGGAAGCGCCGGACGAGGGCAACGCAACCATGTGGGGCGGGGTGCGCGTGGAGTACTTGGCCCAAGAGCCGCTCCTGGACGACGAACAGACGGTGCTGGCAACCGTATTCGCCAGCGAACTGCCGCAGATGCAGCTTGTGCGCCGTTACGAGGAAGCCGTCGCCGCGCTTGAGCGCAGCCCGAATGACCCCGCGCGGCAGGCCGCGCTCGCACAGGCCGGCGCCGAGATGGATCGCATGGACGCCTGGGCCGCAGAAGCGGATGCCAAGGCCATCCTCACCCGCCTAGGCATCCGCGACTTTGAAGCGCGCATCGGCCACCTGAGCGGCGGGCAGCGCAAACGCGTGGCGCTGGCGCGCGCGCTCATCGACCGCGCCGACGTGCTCATCCTCGACGAACCGACCAACCACATCGACGCCGAGACGGTAGCCTGGCTGGAAACCTATCTGGCGGACACGCCCGGCGCGCTGGTGATGGTGACGCATGACCGCTACTTCCTCGATCGGGTGGTTACGCGCATCGTCGAACTGGACAGGCGGCGTCTGGTCAGCTATCCCGGCAACTACAGCCATTATCTGCGTCTGCACGCCGAACGCCAGACCCAGTTGGCAGAGGCGGAACAGAAACGCCAGAACCTGCTGCGCCGAGAGTTGGAATGGCTGCGTCGCGCGCCGATGGCGCGCGGCACGAAGCAGAAGGCGCGCAAGCAACGCGCCGAGGAGTTGCTGCAACTGCGCTACGACTCCGGCGAGGAGACTGTCTCGATTGCGCTTGCCTCGCGGCGGTTGGGCAAGCAGGCCCTCACCGCCGCGGGGCTGACTAAGCGCTACGACGGGCAGGCCGTGGTGGACAGCATATCGTTGCAACTAGAACCGGGAGACCGCATCGGCATCACCGGGCCGAACGGCGCCGGCAAGAGCACGCTGCTCGACATCCTGGCGGGCAAGACGGAGCCGGACGCTGGCATAGTGCGCTGGGGCGAGACGGTGCGCATCGGCTATTACGACCAGGCGAGCGAAGACCTGGACGACCACATGCGCATCCTCGAGTTCGTGGAGGAGGAGGCGCCGTTGATCCGCACCAAGGACGGCGAGCGGGTGGAAGCGGCCAAAATTCTGGAGTGGTTCCTCTTCCCTCGCGCTATGCAGTGGGGCCGCATCGGCAGCCTCAGCGGCGGCGAGCGGCGGCGACTCTATCTGCTGCGCACGCTCATCCACCAGCCCAACGTGCTGTTGCTAGACGAGCCGACCAACGATCTCGACATCCAGACGCTTGGCGTGCTGGAGGAATTTCTGGACCACTTCACCGGCTGCCTGATCGTTGTGAGCCACGACCGCTATTTCCTGGATCGCACGGTGGACTACCTGTGCCGCATGGAAGACGGGCGGCTGGGGCCGCGCTATCCGGGGCCGTACGCCGCCTATGTAGAGTTGCAGGAGCAGGCGGCGACCGAATTGGCCGCGCCACAGGCGCCGGCGCGAGCAGCCGTCCGCAGCGCCGAATCTGCGTCGCCCGCCTCTCGCAAGCTGACGTGGAAGGAGCAGCGTGAACTGGAGGCGCTGGAGATTCACATCGCCGACCTGGAACAGCAGAAGAACGACCTGGCGGAAAGCATGGCGTCCAGCGGCGACGACTACCTGGCCTTGCAGCGCCTGTCGACGCAGTTGGATGATGTCGAAGAGCAGCTATCCGCCGCGCTGGACCGCTGGTTCCAGCTTTCAGAATTAGCCGAACAGATGGAAGGGACATAGAGGGGCCGATGGCCGATTTCGCCCGCTATCTAAACATTCGCAGCGCGCTCATGCCCGTTCTGTCGCCCGAGGGGGACCGGGCGGCGTTCCTGACGGACATCAGCGGCAACTTCCAGGCGTGGAGTGCAGCCGCCGTGCCAAACCCGGCGGATCCCTGGCCGCGCCAGTTGACCTTCTTTGCAGACAAGGTATGGGAGTTGTACGGCACGGCGCAGGCCGGCCATCTGGTCGCGGTTAGCGACTACGCCGGCAACGAGCGCCAACAGCTTTATCTGATCTCGAACTTCGGAGCAGGCGCAGATGCCGGCGGCCATACGGTGCGGCGGCTGACGCAGAACGATGATGCCATCCATACTTTCGGCGCCTGGAGCGCGGACGGGCAGGAGATCCTCTACACCAGCAACGCGCGCAACGACGTCGACTTCGACATCTACCGCATGGACCTGCGCAGCGGTGATGAGCGTCGGGTGTGCGAGTGCACAGGCCGGCGCAGCATCGTCGCCTGGATCGGCGAGGGACGCTATGCCGTGTCGGCGGATTCGGTCGCCAGCGAGCAGATCGAACTGTACCTGCACGACCTAGCAACAGGCGAGGAACGGCATCTGACCGCGGACCGCCCGCCGGCGCGCTACGCCTCGTTCGCCGCCAGCGGCGACGCGGTGTACCTCGTGACGGATCGCGACCATGACCGCGGCGCAATCTGCCGGTTGGACTGGCAGACGGGCGCGCTGGTCGAGATCGCCAACGCCAGCCGGTTCGATGCGCATTTGGACGGGGCCGCCGGTGAGGTCGAATTACTGGCCGCGGCCGCGGACGGTCGCACCGCAGCCGCGACGGTCAACGTCGAGGGCTACAGCCGGCTTTTCCTGCTCGACCTGCAAGAGGGCGACCTGGAGCCGGTGACGCATCTGCCCGACGGCGTGATCACAAACCTAAGCTTTGGCGCAGACGCGCGCACCCTGGCCTTCGACTTCCAGTCGCCGTTGCAGCCCGCAGACGTGTGGACGCTGGACGTGGGCAGCCGCGCGCTCTTCCGGCTGACGCACAGCGACCGCGCCGGCATCGACAGCGCCGGCTTCGTCGCGCCGCAACTGATCCGCTTCACGACCTTCGACGGGCGTTCGCTGCCCGCCTTCTACTGCCAGCCGCAAACTCCGCCCCCGGATGGCGGCTACCCGTGCATCCTCTATGTACATGGCGGGCCGGCTTCCCAGCAGCGTCCGGATTTCGACGTGCGCTTCCAATACTTCCTCAGCCAGGGGTATGCGCTGCTGGTTCCAAACGTGCGCGGCAGCACCGGCTATGGCCGCGAATACATGATGCTCGACGACGTGGAGCGGCGCATGGACAGCGTAGCGGATCTGAAGGCGGCAGTGGAATGGCTGCACGGTCGCCCGGAGATCGCGGCGGACCGCATCGCCATCTACGGGCGCAGCTACGGCGGCTTCATGGTCCTGGCTGCGCTGACCGAATACCCGGAGCTGTTTGCGGCGGGCATCGACATCGTCGGCATTGCCGATTGGGTGACGTTCTTGGAGCGCACCAGCCCGTGGCGTCGCGCGCACCGCGAGCGCGAGTACGGCAGCCTGGAACAGCACCGCGACTTCCTGCGCAGCATCTCGCCGCTGCACAAAGCCGAACGCATCCGTGCGCCGCTCCTGGTGCAGGCGGGCGACAACGACCCGCGTGTGCCGCTTTACGAGTCGCAGCAGATTGTAGAGCGTGTACGCGCTGCCGGGGGGACGGTGGAGTTCGTCCATTACGCCGACGAGGGGCACATGTTCAGCAAGCTGGAGAACCGCATCGACAGCTTCACACAGATGGCCGAGTTCTTGCGACGGCACATCGGCGACGGGCGCAGCGGTGCAGCGTAAAGAGCGACTGACTTCCAACACGCTGCGATCTATCCTGTAGGACGGACGCTCTCCTTTGCGCTCATTGGGTCTTTACGGTTAACCATATGCGCGCGGCGTTTGTTTGCGTGCGGTTAGACGCCATGATACACTGCAAAGGCAAGATGTGATCGGTGCGGCAATCTGCAAACGTTCTTGCAGAGTCGGCGTTCGGGTCGCATCACCCAACTACATGCCCGCACGTCCGGCGCGCACCCGTCCAAGCTATCTGTCTGTACTAACTGCCCGGCGGGCAGTCTTACGGCTTTGAAGCCATTATCCTGACGTTATTGTCGAGTGATGCAAGAAGTCACCTGTTTCAACTGCCATAGTCGCGTCCGCATTACGCCGGACATGGAACACTGTTCGGTGTGCGGGGAGGATCTGCGCGGGCTGTTGGAGCCGCAGGTCGTGTCGCGCTATTTCGCCGAGCGCGCCGAGGCATTGGCCGCAGACGGCAAGTTGGAGGGCGCCCTGCTCGAGGTCAAGCGCGGCCTGGTCTATGCAGACCTGCCCGACCTGCGCCTGTTGGGCGCGATCCTGGCGGAGCAATTGGGTCGCTACGATGTGATGCGCCGGCACGTCGCCGCCATTCCGGTGGATGACTCGCTGCGCGCCGAGGCCGAATGGCTGCTGCGCTCGCATCAGGACCGGCAGGCCGCACTGCGCGAGGGACTGAAGCGAGAGCGCGGTGCGACGCACGCCGCGCCGCCGGCAGTCCTGGCCGATGTGTTGGGCATGCCGGCGGAGCCGCCTGCACAGCCGCGGCGTGCGCGCTGGCTCTGGCCGGCGGTGACCGTGACGCTGACCGTGGCGCTTGTGCTGTCTAGCTGGTTCGTCTTTCGGCAAGGCGCAGACCTCATGGCCGACCTGATGGCCGGGATCAACGGGGACGATGCCGGCGCAGAGGCGCGCCAGCCGGAAACGGAACCCGCGGCTGCCCAGACGGTCTCATCGCCAACGCCTGCGCCGGCAGAGCCAAGTCCCACGGTCGCAGTCACGCCAACCCCGAGCCCGCAGCCGACAGCCGCCGTGCCGGAGGACTTGGTCTTGCAGGTGACGGAGACGCCGGCGCTCGCAGACAGCAGCCTGAGCGGCGCGGTCGCGGGTGCTGCCAATGGCTTTGACCTGCAGAAGTACCTGATTGACGCGGGCTATCCCGCACTGGCCGAATTGCCCATCGAGGCGCGAGTCCAGGACGGCGCCCTGGTCTTGCAGGGCCTCGTCTTCATGGATGTGCAGCGCCGCGACCTGTTGAGCCTGGTCAGACAGGCGCCGGGCATCCGAGAAGTGAACGCCGTGGATGTACTGCTGCGGCCCAAGGCGACCTATACCGTGCAAGAAGGCGACACGCTCTGGTCGATTGTCTACGACATCTACGGAGACGTCGAGCGTCTGGAGGAGTTTTCCGCCGCCAATCTCGACGTGGCGCCGCAGCCCGGTCTGTTGCGCGTCGGTGACGTGCTCAAGGTGCCGCCTGTCGACTAAAGGGACGTCGATCCGGGTACAAAAAACGGGGGGCATCCGTGTCGCGACCCCCCGTTTCAATTTACCAACTGATGCCTAGCGCGGCGGGTGCATCGGCATGACGACGTGCAGGAACTCCTCCTCGCCGAGGCCGACGGGACGGATGGTGCCCGGCCGCGTGCTCTGCGTCGTTTCGATCACGACCTGGGGCTGATCGATCTGGCTGAGGACGTCGATCAGATAGCGCGCGTTGAACGCGATCTCCAGGTCCGAACCTTCCACCAGCGCGTCGAGTTCGTTGACGTTGTCGCCCATCTCCTGGCTGGAAGCGGTCAGGCGCACCTGGCCTTGCTTCTCGCCGTTGCCGGGCACGACGGCTAGGCGGATGATGTTGGCGTTGTCGCGGGCGAAGAGAAAGGCCACACGCACGGCCTTGAGCAGCGAAGCGGTATCGACCACGGTGCGCGTGGTGTGCGTTTTGGGGATGATGGCCCGATAGTCAGGGAAGCGCGCGTCGATGAGCTGGCTGACGAGTTCTACGCGGTGGAAGCTGCTGCGCGCTTCCGGCTTGCCCCAGATCTGGAACAGAGCCTGATTGCGCGATTGCGTGACAATAACCTGGACGGTCCGCTCCTCGTCGGCGTCCGCGCTGATGCGCGCCAGTTCGCCGAGGCTTCTGGCCGGCACGATCACGGTCATCGGCTCCTTGACCGAAGCTTTGTCTAGAACGATGCTGCGCACGCTGAGACGGTAGCCGTCGGTGGCGGCCATTGCCAAACGTTCCGGATTGAAGCTGACCTCCACGCCCGTGAGGGTGGGCCGGCTTTCGTCGGTGGATGCGGCGAAGGCCACCTGGTCGATCATCTTGCGCAGACCGGCCGGTTCCAGTTCGATGCGCGTCCCTTCGAGGACTTCGGTCGACTCTTCGATCTCATGGCCGCCGCCGGCAGTGGGAATGATGGGAAAATCGGCGGCGTCGATGCCCTTCATATTGGCCTCGTAGCGGGCGCAGCGCAGATGCAGCGTCTGCGTGCGCACGGCCAACTCCATATCGATGCGCTCCGGCGGCAGGCTGTTGACGAACTCGGCCAGCAGCCGGGCGGGCACCGTGATGGCGCCCTCATCCTCGACCTTGGCGCCGATCCAGCAGTTGACGCCGATTTCGAGGTTGGTGGCGGCCAGGCGCAGTTCGCCGTCTTTGGCCTCGAGCAGAATGTTGCCCAACACCGGGAGCGTACTGCGCGATGCCACGGCGCGACCGACGATTGAAAGTCCTTTTGCCAAGTTTTCCTGAAGACAGCTTACCCGCACTGAGTCCTCCCTGCATCACGCGCTGCTTGTGTGCCGAATTCGCTCCGGGCTGTTGTGCCTGCCGGTCTATCAAGTCTATTGTACGAATGTACGAAAATGTCAAGCGCTGCCAAGACGTATGGGCTGCGTCACAGGCTGCGGAACAAAGCCCTGTCGCCGCGCAGGTTGAGAAGACGCGTACACCAGGGATCGATCCGGAACCGGTTCGCTGCCCGGCTAGAGAGAGTATATCATAGGATCTGACAAAGACGGAATGGTGGAACCGGACGGCGTTGAATGAGCGTTGGGGACTTGCCGGCGGCTTGCCCGTCCCCAGCATACGGCCTATAATCCGGTTAGCCCGCCGGCATACCAACCTGCGGACGAGATGTGTGAAGCGTAATGACCAAAACGAGCCTGAACCAGCGAATTTTAGAGGCGATCAAGCCGTCTAGCCGAGAGCAGCGGCCGGCGGAGGCCGGGCAAGGCAAGCCTGCTCCTGCAGCCGAGCCGAGCGCAACCGGCGACTCCGGAGAGTCGGAGTTGGTGGCGCGCGCCAAGCAGGACCCCGCCGCATTCGGCGCGCTCTACGAAGCGTATGTGGACCGCATCTACGCCTACATCTATCACCGCGTGGGCAACGTGCAAGATGCGGAGGACCTGACCGCGCGCACCTTCTACCGGGCGTTAGATCGGCTCGAAACATACGAGGATCGCGGGTTGCCTTTTGCGGCGTGGCTATTTCGCATTGCGCACAATGTGACGGCCAACTGGCATCGCGATAGCAGCCGCCGCCATTTTCTTTCGCTAGACCGGCTGTGGGGCCACAGCCATGACGGCGATACGCCGGAGAACCGGGTGGAGCAGGAGGAGACGCATGCCGCGCTCTGGGCCGCGATTCGCCGGCTGCCGGAAGATCGCCGCAATTTGCTGTTGCTTAAATTCGGCAGCCGGATGTCGAACGTCGAGATCGGCGCCCTGCTGCAAAAGAGCGAAAGCGCTATCAAATCCCTCTATTTCCGCACGCTGACCGCACTGCGCAGCGACTTGGAAGCGCGCGGCTGGGGCGCGGCGGAGGCAGTTCAGGCCAGCACAGAGCGAAGCGAGGGTTCAGGTGCAGACCAAGACTAAGCTTCAGCAAGGCGCAAGCGGCGGAAAGCGGGCGCTGCACAAGTTTGCAGAGAACCTGCTCGGCGCGCGGGCCGAGCGAGATTACGCCGCCAGCCGGATCGACATGGGCGACGGGCGGACGTTGGGGCCGGAAGATGTGCTGGAAGGTCACTGGAACCGCTTAGTTGCGCAACGACGCGCCCGCGACCCGCGCACGGTGCAGGTACGCGTAGCCGACAATTTCAGCGCGGCCATTATGGTCATGGCGCCCGAGTTGGCGCCCCTGACCGAACTGGCCGAAGAGGTGGCGGACGTCTTGCCCGCGGTGCATCCCGCGCCTCAGTTTCGCCGCGATCTCTACGCGGCTCTGGAGCAGACGCATCGCCAGCACAGCGCACAACGTGCGCTCGGCACGCGCTTGGAGCAGCCGCCGGACGAGGAGCGGCGGGCCGTGTGGCAGGCATTAGCCCTTTTGGCATTGGGTCTGCTGCTGTGGGCGGGCTGGCGCAAAGCACGGCGCCGCTCCTGAGGCGCTGCGCGAGGCCTTTCCGTCTGTTTTGCGATACTCGAATGCCCGCATAGGCGCACAAACCAAGAGCCGGAGCATGATTGCGCTCCGGCTCTTTGCTGTCTATGGTTTTGGTAATATAGACGGATTGCTGGCCCCGCGCCTGTCATTCTGAAGCGAGCAGCAGCGAGCTGAAGAATCTCTTCTTACCACTCTCCGGGCGCCGGTTAGGTGTTTCGCTCCGCTTCCATGAAACTGACACAGTAGACAAAGGCCGGATGCTTCACTTCGTTCAGCATGACAGTACGCATAGAGACGCGTACGCACTAGATCACCGTGCGGTTGCGGATATCGTCCAGGTATTCGACCGCTGTCGAGAACGCATCGCGTTCGCCTTCTTCGCTCTCACCCGCCTCTCCCGGCGCGGAGAGGCGCGCCGGCCCTACGCCCGGCACATCGATCATGGCTTGCGCCTCGCTTTGTGCAATCTTGAGCATACTGTCCGCTACGGCAGCGCCCGCGGTCTCGCGCTGTTTGATGGCGCTGTTGCCGAGCAAGTTCTTGGTCTGCGTGAGCATGCCGATCAGGTCATGCATCGGCTTGGCGCCGGCGCCGATGATGAAACCCGTAATGATTACGTCCCACACGCCCGGCACGCTGTCCACGAAGTTGGGAACGAGCGGACGCAGGTAATCGAACAGGCGCATGCCCGTATAGTTTGAGATGAGGATGCCCAGCACCACGCTGAGCACCAGGCTCGTGCCGCTCTTGAACTGGACATATTGCGGCGATTTAACCTGGGCGGGTTGCCAGCGGCGGAAATTGAGCAGCACCCAGTCGATGTAATTCCAAAACATCTCGACGCCGCGCTCGATGGCAAGGGAGGCGGCCATGAGCGGCAGCAGGATAAACCACAGCGACGGTTCGGGCGTCGCTGCGCCTTCCTGCGCGTCGATGACGGCCTGGGCGGGCGCGGCGAACAGGAGGATGGCGCCTACAGCGATGAGCAAGCCCCACAGCCGCCCGTTCGGCCGGAAAAGGTTGCGGCGTGCCGATTGCTGGTCTGCTGAAGACTGACTGTTCTGATGCATGGGAGTTGTCCCTTCTTCTGTTGCCGGCTTACGCCTAGAATGCCTGCGCCAACTCGACGAGCAACCGCACGCCGTAACCGGTGGCGCCCTTCGGATTGAGCGGGTTGGCGTCGACGTCGGTCCATACCATCGACGCGATGTCCAGGTGCGCCCAGGGGTAGCCCTCGGTAAAGTGCTCGATGAACTTGGCGCTGCTTGACACGCCGCTGGTGCGCCCGCCGGAGTTCTTAACCTCGGCCATGTCGCTCTTGATCTCGTCGGCGTATTCGGCGTACATGGGCATAGGCCAGAGCCGTTCGCCGCTGCGCTCCGCCGCGGCAAGCAGCGCGTTGAGCAGCGCCTCGTCGTTGGCAAAGAGGCCGGCGGCTTGACGACCCAGGGCAACGCCGATAGCGCCGGTCAGCGTCGCCAGGTCGACGACGGCAGCCGGTTCGTAGCGCGCCGCATAGCCGAGCGCATCCGCCAAGACGAGCCGGCCCTCCGCGTCGGTGCTGATAATCTCGGCCGTCTTGCCCGTGATGCCGGTGAGAATATCGCCGGGCCGGTAGGCTTTGCCGTCGGGCATGTTCTCGACGCAGATGGCGAGGCCAATCACGCGACGCGGGATGTTGAGAAGGGCGATGGCCTCCATCGCGCCGATGACCGCGGCCGCGCCGCTCATGTCGTCCTTCATATACCACATATTCTCGGACGGCTTGATGCTGATGCCGCCGGTGTCGAAGGTGATGCCTTTGCCGACCAGGACCAGCGGCGGTTGATCCGCCGCGGCGTCCGGCGCGTGTTCGAGGATGACGAGGCGCGGCTTGTGTGCGCTGCCGCGGCTCACCGCCAACGCCAGACCCATGCCAAACTCGCGCATCTCTCGCTTGCCCAGCACAGACCATGACAGGCCCGTCGCCTCGGCCATAGCGATGGCGCGCTCGGCGAACTCCGCCGGGTAGAGTACATTGGGCGGCTCGCTGACATAATTGCGCGCGCTGTTGACGCCCGCGGCGATAGCCTTGCCCGCCTCCAGTCCGGCTTGAATGGCGGGAAGCTTTTCCGCGTCGAACTCGACCACAACGCACGACTCGGGCCCGGCCTCAGAAGCCTCGCGCTTGTACTGCGGCGGACGGTAGAGCGCGAGCAGCGCGCCTTCCGCCAGCGCTTGCGCCGCCGCCGCGGTTTCCAGGCCGCCCAAGCCCGCGCCATGCAGCACCGTGGCACAGGTCTTGACGCCCCGGAGGCCGGCGATAGCCTTGGCGGCAACAGCGGAAGCCTGGCGCGCGGCGTGCAGGTCAAAGGCTTCGGGCTTGCCGAGGCCGACCACCAGCACGCGCGGCGCGGGGGCTTCACTGCCGGCGTAGAGCAGCGCGGTCTTGCCCGCCTCGCCGGAAAAATCGCCCGACCAGATCAGGCGGCTGATGGCTCCGCCCAGGGCTTG
>Ga0334887_1001519_pt1 | contig 29718 bp, 22 predicted proteins | sample GraSluR1_MG_10_FD_207217 | JGI IMG/M metagenome (GOLD analysis project Ga0334887, IMG submission 207217) | Sludge microbial communities from methane-producing bioreactor in Wageningen University, Netherlands - Granular Sludge_18_07-R1 | ecosystem: Engineered > Bioreactor > Anaerobic >...
GAAATCCCTAAACACAGATACGACAATCCGGATATCTGGCTCACCTTCATTCGCCCCACCAGGTTTCGTCCATGATTAAAAGCATTCACCTATACAACCGCTCCGGAAATGAAGAATAATTTCTACGCGGGTTTAGGCGCGAACTCGAAACAAGCCTTGCAATAAAAGCCCAAAACCGACCTCAGTCAGCGATGTAAAAGAACGTTCTATTCTTGTTGGACTTAACGTTTCTGGTATATGAAAAGTTGGGCATTTCGGAGCGATAGGTTGTCCATCGAAACCAAAAGATTGATGCGAGCCACACCCTTGCAATTTACCATTGTCCGCCCAATTTTTTATATACCATGTTGGGGCATCGTGCTTTTCATTATTTTTGTTTTTCTGTCCACATTGTCAACCGGTTAAGAAGTCCATATTTGTCCGTTCGTGTCATTGTCTTTCTATTCAGTCGCGAGTGGGGCATTTTTGAAAATTTCTTTTTCCGGGCTGGGCAGGCACACTCTTTGGCTGGCTTTGGTTTGCGGGTGGCATTGAGCGGCCAGCCAATGTGTGTGACTGCTGCGTTGGCCTAATCTCTAAATCCATACTTTTTGACTTTTTTCAAGTTTAATCCTGCTATGTATAAATTCCTGCTGGTCATTCCTTTTTTACCTTCGGCAAGGTCTGACATGAAACGATATTCATAGGGTTTAAGCCGTTTATTACGTTTATCCCATTGAACTACTTTCTTAACAAGGTCAATCGTAATTTCTTCTGACTCCTGTTTTTTGTTTTCATCTTCTTCAAAAAATTCTTCCATGTCAAAGAATAGTTCCGGGTTTTCATCCGCCACGATATTTAGAATTTCTTCTCCCTGCTTTCTTTCAATGTCCGAAATGACTCTATTTGACCTAATACGATTTCCTAAAGTGTTTGCCATATCAATCTGGTAATATGAAAATTTTGAAGTCTCCCTTCCCCAATTTTCTATCTTTTTCCAGGTTTTTGGATGAATTGATTTAATGCGTTCAAGTGAAGCGTCAATTTCTGCCTGGTCTGTATCTTCCCTGGTTAACTTTCGTCTATTGCCTGAATCATTGCCTAATAGGTCATTATTCAGCGTATCCAAATTCATACTAAAGTTCGTAGCTTTCAATTTTTCCCAGCAGTCTTCTTTTTTAGCCCATTCTCCATAGAGAGAACCCGGAGCATTCTGTTTGATGAATTCTTCGGTTTTTAGCATTGCCTCATGGAGTATATCTGAAAGCTCATCGCTGACCTGTTGTTTTTTCCAGATTTTGTATAGATCAATTTCGTATTTCAGTTTATAGCTTATCCATGCGATTGTATATGGCACAGTTATGTACCTCATATCTCCCAGGGCATTTGGCTTTACTCCATAGATCTGTTCAGCAGTTTTAAAAATAATAGCTAATGCTACTGCATCTTCAAAGAAGATATTATCTGGTTTGTCATTAAAATTGTAATTCAGAAACTGAGAATAGTTTTTTTGACTCCCCCTAACAACAATATGAGGACCGATTACAAGTTTCTTTCCTTTGTAGACCTCCTTATAAGTATTCACATACTTTGCCAACTGCTCCTTTGTAAACATCTGTTTACGTGGATTCTGTTTTTCAAATTGCTTTCTTCTGGATGGAGTTATTCCGAATCTTGATTTTTCATTTCGGTACTGTCCTCTGGATCGTTCGAAAAACCATCTTGTCTGATGGACTTCACCTGCTTTTGGTGGAGCCCAAATAGTTCTTGATAGTTTTTCAAGAATCACATGATTTTCCCTGTTTGAACTCAAGTCAGAAGCAGATACCTTATTCTGAGTATTTGCGTATTCCGCTATTCGGCCAACAATTTCACCAAAATTTTCACGATCTTTTATGATGGTTAGCTTAAGCTGAACAAAAATCTTTGAAATATCTGCATTATTCTTTTTCCAGGTATGATAAATGGATGCTGTAGTTTGTCCTCCGTTGACTATTTGAAAGTCCTTAACGTATTCAATTGCTTTCCCTTTTTTATCAGGCATATCATTAAGTCTGATTTCCTCCGCTGTCGCTGCTATTCCGTTGTTAAAGGCGAGAAACATGTGAGATTCCTCTAAAATGGTTTTTCGTATACCCTTATTGATCTTACCGGTAAACTGGAGGAAGGAACGAACATTTTGTTCAAGTAGCCTTGGGCCGTATTGTTCATAAATATCAGCCAGAGCATGTCCAGGAATAATAGCCAGGTAGGACTGATAGTCTTCGTTATCATTAAAATCTTCAATACAGGGAATTGTAACGCCATTTTCAGCGAAATTAATTTCAATGGGAATGCCTGATTTTTCTGAAAGATTATACAGGTATTGGACATCGATTATTCTATAAAACACAGGGTATCCTGCTACTTTTGCTGAATGAGGTGTTTCCGACTTTACCTCACCATTGGTAATCAGAAAAATATTTACACGTGTCAGGTATTCATTTACCTCCTTAACGTTTGTAAGGGTTTGAGCTAAATCAAATATTTCAGAACTTTCCTCAATTTCATTGACATAGTCCTTATATATCGTGTTGCGAAAGAATTTGGTCAGTCGATCCAGGGCTTTATCAGCATCCGGTTTGGGAATTGTCTCTATATCATTACTGGGATTGTAAATGCTAATAAATAAGTCAAGAGTTTCATAATTTTCATAGAGTGCATAACCATTCACTTTGTGCTCGGTTCCTCTTTTACTTATCTTCTCATCATAACTTACCCGATAATTTTCGGTTTCTCCATTTTCTGCTAATATGGCCAAAGCATATTCTGTGAAAAGTTGTTCAGGTGATGCCCCGTCTTCTTCAGAAATCAACGATGACTTAATTTCCTCCTGAATCTCCTTGTAGAATTTGTTTAACTCTTTATTTTCAATCATCGTTTACACCTGTGATTTGATCAAACAATTGCTTTTCATCAATAAGCCATGATTCGTTTGCTGAAATGATTAATGAGTATCTTACATCCCCCACACCTGCCGGTATCATATTTTCTGTTATTTTGGGAAAATCATCGGTTATTCTGTAGATATTTTCCTGCCGGATAGAGTAGCCTGTTTCTTCATATTCATCGTAATGGTGACTGAAATATCCGGCTTCCAGCAACTTTAACTTGAACACACTTAAAGCTGCCGGACTCTGAGATAGTATGTCAGATAGCTCTTCCACAATATCATTTAGTGTTTCCCCATGATTTTCACGGACTTCAATTGAGAGATGAGTTAGATAAATCTTTGGAACTAGAGAAGTGTCAAGTTGTCTTTCACTTGCAATCTGTAGTTTCTGCTGGTTTTTGCCACTCGTGGTTTTGGTTTCAACTGCCCAGTCAGAATATTGAAAGTCCTGAACGGCTTTTTCAGCACCACGCCATGAATTGATGCAATATTCTGCATCTGTTGACTTCTTGAGAAATTTTCTAAGGAAAAACAACTCTCCATAAAGACCTCTTTGAGCTTCATCAGAAAGTCCCTGGCGACCAAGTTTCTCAAAGAGCAAATGCCATTTCTCAAGTCTTGTGATTAATTCCTGTACCAGACTACTTTCTTCCGTAACATCTGCAATTTTTTGAATAAGATCTTCGCAAAGCGTAGAGAAAACATCCTTGTGCTGATTACTGAGCAGCATCACCACCAGGAATTGTTTGTTCTTATTCTTTTCATCCGGTAGTCGTTCTATCTTTATATCCCTGAACTTGTTCCACGCTCTGGTATCGAACTCAAATGAATTGCTCAAGTGAGCAGCTATACATCTCAGTCTTTCCGGAGCTTTCAGAGCTACATAAACATCAGGAACTATCTTACCTGAATACCTTTTGTAAAGCAATCCGCTTTGCAATGACGTATCACTTTCAAGCTCCTGCCATATTTGCTCAATCTTCGTCATCATAAAAGTCTTCAGAATTATCTTCAATGTTGAATCTATCAAGTAATTGTTCGTTTACAGCATAAGACACGAAAGCATTGTAGTTACTTTTTGGAAAACTAATAGCGTAGCCGACAAATGGATTGGTTCCTGCTTGTAGCGGATAAGATTCAAGGCTGAGATCGGTATCCAGTAAATAGATGAGCAGAAGTGGATTTTGAGGTGAGCGTATTTCATTTCTGACTATCTGGCCGTTTGGATATGTCGGTTCACCATCTTTTCCCTGTCTTGCCCGAAGCTCCCTGGTTAGCTCAAGAGCATCTTCATACTCATTTTCAGATAAATCAATAAACTCATCTCTCGGACTGATTATGTGTGATTTTCGCAAGAAGTAAATTTCATTACTGGATTCATTTTCGTCCTCTTTCCTGATAAATGCACCAATTTCCTGAGCAGACCCATCTATTGTGAACTCAAAAGAGTTTGTTGCATTTCGTTTTGACATAAGCACAACCCGCCATTGTGTGAGTTCGCCATTCGGCAATTGATTATTAATAAACCTGATCAGATTCTGAGGATCATAGGCCTTAAGATTTTCAAGAGTTTGAAATTGACCTAAAAATTCAATTATCTCATTTGCTGGTCTGTCATACCACACCAGATTATTACGTTCAACATTATTAGAATTTGGAAGTGATTCGAAATACTTTTTGGTTATGCTAAAATTGTGATCAATTACCTGAACATCTTTTTTGAATTCGTAGGACTCTACCAACCTGCCTGCATGAGAAACATTGACTGTAACCGCAGATCGAAGTTTGTTTGTGGCTGAAATTTGAAGAACGCCCGGATGTGTTCTTACCCGTAGTGCATATTGTTCTGGGGTAGAACCAGCCACATCTGACATGTAGTCAAACTCTTCCCTGAGTTCTTCAGAGGCATGGGTAATATGACAAAACCATTCATTGAGTTCCCGGCTTGTAAATAGTCTGCACAAATCAACATAACCGGGCCGGTAACCAAACCACCTCCCCATTTGCATAAGTGTGTCATACATTCTTGACGATCTGAGATAATAACTCACAGTTAAACCTTCAAGGGTAAGGCCTCTCGATAGCTTATTACCCCCAATCGCGATTACCGACAAGCCGTCTTTGTGATCATAATAGTCAAGTGCTTCCCCTGAACCTCCATGAATTGCCCGAACTTCTATTCTTGATGCAGCATCGTATAAATGTGGTAATACTTCATTCCAGGAATGAACTTCTATACTTGTGTCAACGTTTCCCAGAGAGCCTTGCAGAATCTGATCTGATACTGTTGGATAGGAACGATACCCTTCCTGATCTTCTTCAAATGTGCTTCTGAATAATTCGATAATGTCGTCATCATTTTGGTCAATCCCTCTTCTGTAATAATCAAACTGATTTTGGACTAATTCGGTAATATGGTCTTGCCAGCGTTGAAAACGAGAAACATGAACAAGCATAGAATTGTGAATATTGGTTTGTCCACGCAACCTCCTTACAGCACAAGTCAGGACAAAACATCTGATGGACAGTTTAAGCGAATCCGGTAATTGAGATGGTAATTGATCATCCTTTTTATGACGGTCAGGAACAAAATTAGTATGGTCTTCAATCCGGTTGATGATTGGAAGCACATTATCTTGTTCTTCCTCTTCTTCAGGCATACTGAACCCAAAAACTTTTTCCGGGCCGATGTAATTGGATGGGGGTAGTATATTAACAATGAAATCCCTTGGAAATAGATTATCTTCTTCAAGTGGAATAAAAATGTTTGCAAATGGAGTAGCTGTATATCCCACATAACCACTTTTACCAAACAATCCTAATATGCGTGTGATCCAATCATTAATTGTGCTTCTCCGTTCCGGGTCATTGGAAATGTTAATCGAAGCATTGTCAGCTTCATCATCAATCAGTAGCAAAGATTTGTTTCGTATGATTCGCTGATCTTCTGAATCACCATCCGTTTGCGCTGATAACCATTGATGGAGCCTCCTCAAAACATGCGGGTTTTTCTTTATCACTGCAATAATTGGCTCATTGGTGTTAAAATTCAGACCTAACGCATTTGCTGCACCCTGAGTGAAATCTCCGTTGTCAAGACTTGAGGTTAGGGAATGAGCAATTCCTGAACCAGCGATTCTCCCAACACCGATTCTGATTGTATTTTGATTAAACGCCCGTGAGTGTTGAGTATCAAACCCCAGGAAACCTTCATCAAGCCTTAATTGTGTTTGACTTCTCAGGTTATTATGAATCCCCGCCAGAACTACAATAAGTTTAAAACCAACATCAGCAGCCTTGCAGATTAAACCAGTATAATTTGATGTTTTTCCAGACTGAACCTGACCTACAACCAACCCTTTCTTATCAACCTGAATATTTTCTGTGGGGTCAAATAAGCCATCCAGAATTCTGTCCGTCAGGCGATCCAGTTTATTGATTGTTTCGGGTGGAAAGTTCTTTTCTACTTGCAGGAAATCTCTATATCTCGGCCAGAATTTCCAGTCAATGGCTGATTTTTTCGTGTTGAGCCATGGAATATGCCTTTCTTCCTGTTCGATTATTCTGTAATCTTCAACACGAACGCGATAAAGTGATTCAATTTCACGTATAAGCTCGTCCCTGTTCAGATCTTTGTACATTTCAATATTCAGGACGGTATTGACTGCATTTTCAATCTGTTCCCGACTCACGGAGCCTGACGATGGCAATAATGTCCGTATGGTTCGTATAGCATTTTGATGCATAGGCATTACTTTAAATGTTCGATATATTCAGGGTAAAAATTAAAAGGCTCAATATTCATTATCAGCGCTTTCGCCTGTTCATCGGTTTTGCCCTCTTTTTTCATATTTGCATACATTGCAGCCATAGTTGCTAAAATGGCGTCATGTCCCTTACCTTCAAAAGGCTGACCATGTGGCTTTTCGTTTTCGCTTTCCTGAAGTGTGATCAGGGGAACCGGGACGGTTTCCTCGATAAACTGTAGTAATTGTTCAAACCTGGAAGTATCCGTATCTAAACTTTCCTTTAGCTCTTTGATTAAAGGGTGGTTTCGGTTAAGCTTATAGAACCGCTTGCCATGCCTTGTTCTTTCTTCCCAAAAAGGGAAGTACTCATCTTTGACCAGCTTTCTTTTTACAATTTTACCCTTATGTCTGTATACCTCCACTGCTTGTGCACGAACATCTTTCGCAATTGAAAGGATAGTTTCCTTTAATCTTGAAGGTGGTCTGGCAACAGACTTTCTAATATCAATTTGCCATTCTTCGTCCAGATCATTAGTCAGGTCTATTCGAACACGGCATAAATCGTAGTGCACTTCCTTTTTAAACATTCCAAGCCAGTCACCTGAGACGAGCAACCGCTTATTCCTGTAAACATAAAAGCCCTGATGTGCTGTCCAGCTATCTTGTGGACCCTTCCCATATAAGTATTGTTCAGCAGAAAGCTTTGACCGGTGTGGAAGTACAAAACCCTTTATTCTGACTTTACCGTTTTCAAAGGCAGATTCTGGTTTGGTTTGTAATCCATCTGAACCGATCATAAAAGGATTCCACGATTCAATCTTTCGACCTCTAAAGAAAATATTCAGTCCATCATCTATAAACCGGTGAAAGACCATTCCGAGATGTCTTTTTATCATTTCCATTGTGGCAAGGAACTGTGATTTGGACTGCTCATTGTCAGCGCGGGTATTTGATGTAAGTCGATCAATATCCCACCATACCACAGTTGTTCCATGCTTCAGCTCTTTCAGTTTTTGCAGATAACTTTCTTCAGCAGGGCAAAATTTAATCAGTGACCAGCTTTTTTGCTGATTCACATAGTCTAAGTCCCAGGACCAATAAACAGGCTGATATTGCTCCTTCAAAGACAGAACTGCAAACTTTCGGCACTGTGAAAAGGAAGCTGTTTTTAGTCCGAGTCCAAAACGTCCCAGATCATGTTCTTTACGTATTTCCAAAGGGCTTGTACTGCCGGGCTTCATGGCCTGTACAAGTTCCTCATTGTTCATCCCATGACCATCATCAGTAACTGACAGAATAGTTGAAGGACCATTCCATTCATAATCAATCCAGATATTTTGAGCATTCGCAGTTATGGAGTTATCAATAATATCCGCAACAGCCGTTTCAATAGAATAGCCTATCGCCCGGAAAGTTTCGATCATTGAACTGGCTTCCGGTGGAGCCTGGGTGGTCTCTATGTTTGAATAGTCAATCATTTACAAACTGATTTTCAGAAACACTCCATTGAATCTGAATGGTCGATACAATATTCTTTTTTGCCTCAAGCTTTTCAGCCGGATTTGAAATAAAGCGAATTGTGGGATGTTGATTAACATCCGTAACTATTGCCAGTATGTATTCGTCTTTTAGTCGAAGTGCTGTTTCCCATTCCTTATTTGTGAACAATACCCCGCCATTTTCATTGGCAAGCCCTTTGACTTCCACGAAAAATGTTTTTGAATTCCTTATCTCAAAATCGTATCCACATCCAAGATCTCTGGTATCAATCAATTCCCCTTTTACAGGTTTATTATGAGTAGCATGATATTCTTGAAAAAACTCTTCTGCCTTTCTACCGGTGGGACCTCTGAGGATAAATTGTGAGCTTTTGCTTGATTTTTCCTCGGTAACTACTTTAACTAATTCATTAAATTTTTCCGAATCTTCCTGTATTTGGCCTGAGAGGATATCTAATACTATCCCTCTCAATTCTGGTTCATTTAGTTGTTCCATGGCCTTTACCACACGAACCCTGCTTGGACTCATCGGACGCTGATACCATCCGGCACGATGACCATGAATTGGATCAAACTCATCCCTCCAGTTTTTTACTGAATGTCTCTTTACGTTTAATCGGCTTGCAATATCACCAAAAGCTTCATTCCAGGTGGTGTAACCCAAATTATGCAGACCATTCTCATTAAACCTTGAAAGGTAATATGAAACATAAAGGGTGAGTTTGTGATTTTCTTCCATGGTTATTCGATCATCAGTTTATAACTATCTTTAACTCTAATTGCTGTTTTTATTGGCGCCTCTATTTCATTTTTGTTTAGTATTTTGATCAGTTTATTAAAATCACTTTTTTGCATCTTTTCCCCTATTATAATTGATTTAATTGCTGATTTTGGATACTTAAAAGGATGGCCTGATTTATCCTTTTTATCAGTATGATAAATAAGCCTAACTTCTTCTTCATATTGCCATTCTTTTGGTTTATAGCATAATATTTTAAAGTACAAATCGAAGAGTAGCTGACGTGCATCTTTGAGAGCCGCATGGTATTCAGGGAGTAATTTATCAGGAGCATAGTCCGGAATGTGTTGAATTTTACTATTTTCTTCTCCAATGGCCATTTCATGATACCAAAACTGATCTTTAGCCACTTCATAAAGCATTGTATCCACTAAAGGAGGTTTTTCTGTATACATAACATCAAATACATCCGCATCAATTGAACCCGGTTTCAATAATTCTGATCTGTCGAATTCAAGACAAAACCCTCTCAGACCATCTGCATAATGAGACCACATAAGAAGATTATCCGGCCTTTTACAAAAACAGGAAATCCTTGCGCTTTCTATGTAGTAACTCACCTTCATCGAATAAGGATTATCGAACTCACTACAGTATTCAAAATATTCTTCCCGGTTGTAAGGACCAGGGTCATATCCCCAGGTTGCAACAATATTATCATACCTTTCTTTTTCCTTATCGGGGTCTGGTATTCCTGTTTTCTCTATACACCAGCATTCAAAGGGATCATTAAAGAAATCATAGTAGTTACCCCATAACTGCCCTTTTTTCAGATTATCTAATGTGTAGTTATTAAATTTTAAAAACTTAAACATATTTTTAAATTATGGTGGTTATGCCCGGCCTGTTTATATGACCGGAAAGACCAGTAATAATATCTAATAACAACTCTCTTTTAATTCTAAACCATGGTTTTCCACGAACTTCAACATCTGAGACATCTAATGCTTTAAAGAGTAGGTAGTTAAAAACTAAGGAGTATTTTTTATCTTCAATGATAATTTTTGGAGACTCCTTGTAAAATGGTCCCGGTTTAGGTTTTTTAGACGAAACAGGGTAGACTATGCCAGAAAGAAGCCTGGATTTCTTCCATTTCTTATTTGCATAATCACATATTGGTGAAACTTCCAGTTCAATAAAATGGTAGTTCGAAACATCTTCCGGGACAGATTCGAAATAAGATTTAAGGTACTCTTTCTTCTTATCATCTGTTACTTTCCTCTTATAAATATTGCCCGGTGTATGGATGTTGTGAACATCAAATTCACAATGAAGTTTAGTGTTGATTATGTCGGGAATTTCTGAATAACGATTAACTAAATCTTCGATCATGTGTTTTTCTTCTCCTTCAAGATCATTTGATACGGAATTAATTTTATCTAATTTAATCCCTTCTTTGCCGTTAAATACTTCATCATTCTTTAATAGTCTTACTTTTGGAATTCCTTTATCATTTGTATAAATATCGATGCTGTATTGATCATCATTAATTTTGCCTGAGATTGAAAAGGGAAATTCAAGTTTAATGTAATTAGGTAATTTAAACCTACGTATTTCATATTCAAGTTCATCAGCGAACGATCCTGAGAAAGTTGTCATTGATTCTTTAAGGAACAAAGTATCTGGAAGTTCATTTTTGCCGGTTCTTGCCTGCCCGAGCCTCCTAAGAACATCTTGCATATTCATTTCCCATAAATCAGTATATTCAATTGTGGAACACACCGTATTCACTGTTTGGTATCCAGCTTTACGTATAAGATTCTCCCATATCACGAACAGATGAAATACACCTGCCTTCTTCAAACCTTCCTCAATGTTTTGTTCTATTAATTTAAGAGCATCAGGTTTGATTCTGTACTCGGATTCTTCATCAGGCATCCAATTTCTATTGATACTTTCTTCCACAAGCTTTAAATCAGAACTTTCAAGAGTGCTCATTTTAAGCTGCTCCATTACTTTTTCCCTGAATTCTGTGAGCTTATCGTCTTTGGTAACCTGTTCAATACATTTTGATTTTTCCAATTCTACGATAAGAATTGGTACCACATTATTTTCTTTTTTGCTTACTTCACGTTTAACTTCATCCGCATAAAAACTTTCTTTTAAACTCCAGATTAATAATATGTATGGTCCATTTTTAAGGGGAATTATTTTCTGAAGAATCTGGACCAATCTCGTAGCAATAGTATGTGCGTCATTATCAGTATCAATTAGTTGTAGATCAGCAATAACTAGTCGTGTCCCTTCAAGATGAGTTTTTGGTAAACACTCTTCTTTGCCAGTATAAAACGTGGTTGACAACCCACTTCCAGACAATGCATTGATAAGAGGTAATGCCTGATTAATTTTATCATCTATGATCACTATTGATCCATTTTCAGGTAAAATCATAATTTCATTTTTTTTCGATTTTAAATGCGAGCGCCACCAGCGCACCTGACCTAAATTCTTCTGGAATAGTAAACTGATCTGGTTCAGGAAAGAGCAATTCACCACCATGACTGTTCATTATTTCGTAAGCAATATGAAGCCCAATACCAATTCCGCTCTCCTTATTGGATATGAATGGTTTTATTACCTCCTCAGATGGTAGTGTAAAGCCAGGGCCATTATCTGCAATTATTATTGTACAATACCCTGGCAATTCATCGGTGATTTCAGTCCATATCTTTTTATGTTGAACTTTTCCATAATTCAACCACCAGATAGAATTGTCAATGATGTTAATGATGGTGCCAATTATTAAATTATCAGAGCATTTTATTTTGGTAGTGAAGTCCTTTTCTTCATCCCATGCTTTTATTACTTCAATTTCATGTGCATTTAACCTAAACTCAACATTCCATAGTGCTTGTCGTATAACTTGTTTAAGATCAGATTCATTTCTTGACCTTCTTCTTATCAAGCCACTATAACCATCAATTAATTTACCCATGTGCCATGTTAGGGATTTAATCTTTTCGCCATCAGCATCGGATTGTTTGCCGTCCTCTACAATGTAGAGCATTTCCTGGATGATTTTTTCAATCTCGTGGATCACGATACTAAGGCTCAGGCCTGCACTGGCACTGCGGATATAAACTTCACTAATGGTCCTGTAGTCATTTGAAATCTCAGAAATCATTCCGAGAATATCTGTTTTAACATCGCTATCTGGAAGATCAGTTTTAACCTTTTCTTCAAGAATTGCCAGGTTATCTACAACTGGCACTTTATTATTAGACTTGCCAAAATGGCTGCGAATTTTGTCTTTATCAATATTCCGTTGGGCTACAATCCGGTTTAACGTGAATCGGATAGCACTATAAAATGTCCGAAAGGCATCATTTTCAATAAAACCTTCACGGTTAGTTTTTTCAACCAGGTCTTTGCTTGCAAGACGGTTAAGTGATATAGCACCAATTACTATGTTATTACTAATTCTTGCTGCTGGAAGGTTAACTCTTTCCAAATCCAAGCTAAGCCAGTCATTACCCGGTTCTCCATAATCATAAACCCTTACGCCATCTCTATAAACTCTAATTCCACCGTTGTCTTTTAGGTATGCTTTGAATCCTCTTTTATCCTGTATTCCTCCCAGAGAGAGTATATTGGTGTCTAAGTCAAAAATGAGCATCCTGATCCTTACTTCACCAATATTGTGCTCAGAAAGATCAATGTCTTTCATAACTTTTTTTTCTTCCTTATCATCATATTCTTTCTGCATCATTTCAATGTCAGTTGCAGAGTATTCTCGTTCTTTTAGACCCCTCAGTGTTGCCCATGGCTTGAATTCGTATTTAAGCTGTACAATTTTGTTTTCCCGCAAAACTGCCTCCGCAGTATATAATGCACTGTCCTTTATATCTTTAAATGATAGTAGTCCTTCTAACCAGCGTGGATTATCCGTTTTGAAGACAACCCGAAATGTATTATTTGATTCGAATGGAGAATTGAGTGAATTAATGGCTCTATATAAACTGCGCACTCCTCCGCGAGTCCATTTATTCCTAAGACCCCTAATGATTATTTTGGTGCCCGTATTACCTCCTGTAAATTCTTCAGGATTCCTTTCAGATAAGTTTATAGGAACTTTAGCCAGCATATCATCATTGTCAAAATCCTCCCATTTAATTTTCAGGTGTGCTTCTTTGGCTCCTTCTTTTTTTGAAATTAACTCGATTTCTTCTCCAAGTTTATGAGCACCGAAGCGGCCAATACCTTTCTCTCCTAAAGGCACTCGGTTACATGGACTAATAAAATCTTCTGATTCAATCTGATTCTTTTTATGCGTGGTCCCGGGGGTTAACCAAACATCCCGAATTAGATCATAATCCATTCCAAAACCATCATCTTCTATAATAATAACCCCAGCTTTAGGGTTATCAAGTTTTTTTAGTCTGATAGTCACTTTATTAGCACAAGCGTCATACGAGTTTTTGATTAGCTCTAATACCGCAATGTTTTCACTACGGATAAGCTGATCTCCCAATTGAAGTATTATCCTGGCTTTGGGATTAAACTGAACATCATTTTTATCTATCATATAACTAATGTATCTCTATCTAATGTAATATTTTTACTCGAGTAAATTTTTTTAAATACCTTAAGAACAACCTTAGCAATTTTATTGGCCAATAATGGCGGTACAGCATTTCCAACCTGCACAAACTGCGCTGTTCTTGGTCCACAGAAAAAGTAATCATCTGGGAAAGTTTGAATCCTTGCCGCTTCACGAACCGTCAAACTTCTGCATTGCGCAGGATCTGGGTGAATGTAATAATGACCGTCTTTCGAAATATGGCTCGTAATTGTTTTGCTGGGAGCATTTGCAAGCTGTACACGGAAACGGTCTGCAAACTTCTTTTCCTTAACATTTTTATGCGCTGGCAGCAGGTCTTCCGGGAAATCTTCAAGTTTAGGAGACTTTCCCCGCACTTTCCCAAAGCATGAGACAAAAAGATACCTGAGCAAATCACTTTCCATGTGCCCTCTGGATTGATGGTTACATGCTCCCTTTAGGTTTTCATTGAGAAACCAGTGTGGTTCATAGTCAGTATCTATGGAGTCAGGGACAAATTCGGCTCCAATACTCCCCGGAGCGTTATTTAAGCCTTGCAAATGAGTTTTAATCTCCTCCCTTATATCTTGATCTATCTCCTTTAATATTCCATTGTTTCGGAGGGCTTTTAAAGTTGATGTCCAGTTGGCTCGAGAGTCCTTAATTTTAGAAAGGCCGCTTCTGAGCTTTGGTAGTCCATTCAGTACCTGCTCCACCCCAACTTCTTTTTCTTCCGGTAATATTCCGGGTTCTTCAACATCAAGATTATTTCTGATTCCCAAAAGAATAACCCGGTGCCTGGTCTGTGGAATGCCATGTTTTTCAGAATAGATCAGAAAATCTTCAGGTCTGAAAACAGGGTTGTTGTCAGCATCAAAACTTCCTGGCTTTGCTACCAGTGAAAAAATTCTATACCCCGGACACTTTAGGGAAACTCCATTGCTCCCGTATTCTGACCGATGAGCTTTTACAGGATCGGATAAGTCATTAATAATGTTCTCAAAAACAGAGTCTGATTTTGTTCTGGCAGATAGTAGTCCTTTGACATTCTCCATCACGAAAACAGCCGGATTATGCAACGCCAGTATTCTCAGGTATTGTTTGTATAAACCTACACGGACATCTTTCTTTTCGTCAAGTAGTCTATCCCTTCTCCGCGACCTTCCCACTACAGAATATGCCTGACACGGTGGCCCACCAATTAACAACCAATCGTCTTTGCCATTGAGTGCATTTGAAATCCTCTGATCCACCTCCTCATTTGATACTGCTTTATCGTCTTCTCCCAACTGTGCTTTCCAGGCTTCTATTTTGGCATCTGCAGCTTGTTTAGGATGTGCTTTATAAAGATCGTCAACAGCAATTCTACCCTGAACAAAGTCATAATACTCAGGAGGGACTTGCCCAGGTGGAAATTGGCGATAGAAACTTCTCAAAGTAAGTGTCTGATGTGCAAAATATTCCTTCTCTATGGAGAGAGATATTTTGAATGCTCTCTTTTTTGATTCCGGTTCAATAAGGGAACTAAAACCTTCACCCAAACCTCCTGGGCCTGCAAATATGTCAATTATTGGTATTTCCACTCTTCAATTTGTTTAATACATTACTCAAGGTTTCTTCTCTTGTAGCTGAGTTCTTTCTTTTTGGTTCCAGTTCACATTCCGCCCATATCACGATTACATTCCAACCCATTTCTTTCCATTTAGCTACTTTTCTTTTGTCTCTCTCTACTGCAGATTCTCTTCTCGAAGTGATTTTTTCTGATTGTGTTGTAATCTTGTCTCCATACTTACATTCAGAGTGCAGATGCCAGAAACAACCTCGTATGTCAATGATAGTATTGTATTTTTTCAGGACGATATCCGGTTTTCCGGGTAGTTTTTTATCGTACAGACTATACCGAAAGCCACTTGCATGTAAGAATTTCCGAACAAGGATTTCAGGTTTGGTATCCTTGCCTTTGATTTGACTCATGTTGTAACTTCTGGTTTCTATGTCGTGTACGTCTGTCATTCAGTTTATCTCTTTTTTGTGCGTTGGCAAAATTGCACTCTTTTGCAAAGCTTGGGTTGTGTGTTGGCTCGTGCGGCTTTGCAAATGTGTGCAATGTGCGCTGGCAGAAATTTTCAAAAATGCGAAGCGGGGGCTTTTTCTTTTTTCTTCTTTGTCAGTCGTCCTTGTCCGGTTGCATTGTCTTTCATGTCGAGTTAGTCCGATGATATAGTCGGTCTGTGATACGATATGTCTGTCTTTACTCGTCATTGTCAATGTGTCCGTTGTCTTTTTTGCATGTGCCCTAACGTTACTGCAGTGACCATTGGCGTTTATATCCCTGATACCCTAAGCCTGCTTTTCCGCAAACCCGGCAAAATCCTTGCACCGGGTAAAGCTATGAAAAAATGCTTTTGCTACGCTAATCACGCTTAGGAGAAATCCTCGGGAGATTGAAGATTACTTGATTGAAGATTAATTGATTTGAGATGTTTGACTGATAGCAGTTGGGGGTGGTTTTTTGATGCAAGAGCATACAGCATACAGCAAGAGTGAAAATCTGTATGCTCTTGCTCTAAGCTCTTGCTGAGTCTTTCCTACCTCCCCCCCTTATGACTTATTGCTCAAGATTGTGTTCTGAAACCAAACGCTTTGGACTGCGACGGACATCTTTCATTGAACCCCCTATACATTATAAGGTTTTTTTGTACTTTCGGCCATCAACAGCAATAGCCCGATTATGAAAAAAACCCTACCCCTCCTGCTCGGATTTCTGGTCCTTGCATTCTGTGTTTCCGCACAATCCAGCCACAGGACGAGAGCCTCTGTAAACCCCCTGAAAGACTATGCCGTGGCGCGCCCCGCGGCCGGAGATATGCTGCCTGCAGCACAAAAACCTGCCAACCCCAGTGTGCAATCCAAGCTCACCATCAACGAGGAACTCATTGGCGAAACCCGCTATGATCTGCAGACGAATACCAGTACGCAAAACCGTTTCTGGGTGTTTGACGACGGCACCGCCGGAGCTACCTGGACAATGGGGATGAACGACCCGGGCTACGCAGACCGCGGTACGGGCTACAACTATTTCGATGGAACCAGCTGGAGCGCCCTCCCCACCACCCGCATTGAATCGGTCAGAACCGGATGGCCCTCCTATGCGCCTTATGGCACCAACGGAGAGATCATCGTTTCCCATAACTTCACCCCGGTGAGCGGCGGACTGGTCCTTTCCATTCGCCAGAATAAAGGGACGGGAACCTGGACTGAACTTGCCTTCCAGGGACCCGCTTCTCATCCTGATGTCGCCTGGCCCCGTATGGTTACCGGAGGCACCGACTATGGCACCATCCATATGATCTATGTGACCAAATCCACCGTGAACGGCGGAAGTCCGTACAACGGAATGGAAGGCGCCATCCTCTACTCCCGTTCTTCCGACGGGGGAGTGACCTGGAGCCCTAAAGATCAGCAGCTCACAGGAATGAGTTCGACCGAATATTATGGCTTCCCAGCCGACGGCTATACCTGGGCCCCGCCCAAAGGGGATACCCTTGCCTTTGTCGTCTCCGACAGCTGGTCTGACCTCTTTATGATGAAATCTACGGATAACGGGACTACCTGGACCAAGACCGTAATCTGGGAGCATCCCTACCCCCTCTTCAATACCAGCACCCCGACGGTAACAGACACCTTCTACTGCCCCGATGGGGCCACCAGCCTGGCTTTCGACAGCCAGGGCAAGGTGCACCTCTGCTTCGGGGTGAACAGGGCACACAGCGATGGCGTGGGCACTTTCTACTTCCCCTTTGTGGATGGCATCGGCTATTGGAATGAGGATATGCCTCCCTTCAGCTCCCCCAATTTCAAATATACGCTCCACCCCGACAGCCTTTACTCCAGCGGTCATCTTGTAGCCTGGGTGCAGGATGTGAATATGAACGACACCCTTGATTTCCTTCCCGGCGGCATCGAAGTAATCGGGACATACTTCCTGGGCCTGAGCAGTATGCCCAATATCCTTATCGACGGAGATGACAACATCGCCCTGGTCTATGCCTCGGTGACGGAAGGGAAAGACAATGGAACCCAGAATTTCAGGCATATCTGGTCCACCTACAAAGAATTCACTGAGCCCGCCTGGTCAGAAGTATTCACCGACCTCACAGGCTCTATCATCCATAATTTCGATGAATGTGTGTATCCCACCTTTGCCCCGAATTCCTGGAAAATGGCCTATCCATATGCTCAGATCATCTACCAATCGGATGAGGAACCAGGGCTTTCTGTAAGGGGAGATGAAGATGCCCCCACCGACAATGATATCACCTGGTTGGGTTTTGCGTATGCATACATAAACGCACTGCCGGAAATAGCACCGACTGGGATGGAACTACAGGGGCCTTACCCGAATCCTGCAGCGGGAAGCACAAGCCTTGGGCTGGAACTCCGGGCGAACAGCGATATTCAGATTGATATCCTCAGCCTGACAGGGCAGCGCGTCTATGCAGAAAGACATCCTGCGCTGAAGACTGGTACGCATAAGCTGTCGCTCCATCTGGACGGCATCGCACCCGGCTTGTATCTGTTGAATATCACCAACGGAGAGAAACAACTCAGCCGTAAGCTGATCATTCAATAATTACAGAAAGCACGAAAATGCACCTTACTTTTCACGGGGCTGCCGGAGAGGTTACCGGCAGCAAGCACCTTATTACCACGGACAATGGCATTCGCATCCTGCTTGATTGCGGGATGTTCCAGGGGAAGGGACAACAAACCGATGAGATGAACCGCGACCTGGGTTTCGACCCGGCTTCCATCGATTACCTGATTTTGTCGCACGCCCACATTGATCATTCCGGGCTGATCCCCTATATCACCAAGCTCGGTTTTCAGGGCCGCATTGTCACCACCCCGGCCACACGCGATCTCTGCTCCATTATGCTTGCCGACAGTGGCCATATCCAGGAATACGATACGCGCATCAACAATAAGAAACGGGCCAGGCAGGGCTTGCCCCCGCTCGAACCCATTTACAACCAGCACGATGCACGCAAAAGCCTGAACTGGTTTCTGACCATCCCCCTGAATAATCCTTTTCCGCTTCATCCGGGAATTACCCTGACCTTCACGGATACCGGGCATATCCTCGGGAGTGCCGCTGTCAATCTGGCATTTGAAAGAAAAAACGGGGAAACCACCCGCCTGTGCTATACCGGCGATATCGGCCGCTACGACGATAAAATCCTCCGCGCTCCCCAGGCCTTCCCCCAGGCAGACTATATCATTACCGAATCTACTTACGGGGACAGGCTCCACGACAGCATCGAGGATGCAGAAGACAGGCTCCTGGAAGTCGTCAGGCATACCTGTGTGGAGAAGAAGGGCAAGCTCATCATTCCTTCTTTCAGTGTAGGCCGGACACAGCAGATTGTGTACGCCCTCGATCGCCTGGAAAGCAGCGGGCGCCTGCCCCGCATCGACGTCTATGTGGACAGCCCCCTCTCTGTGAATGCCACGGATATCTTCCGACTACACCCGGAATGCTTCAATGAGGAAATCCTGGAGTATATGGAAAAGGATGAAGATCCTTTCGGCTTCGGCAAGCTGTATTACATCCGTGAGGTGGAAAAAAGCAAGGCCCTGAACGCCCGCAAGGATCCCTGCATCATCATCAGCGCCTCGGGGATGATGGAAGCCGGACGCGTGAAGCACCATATCTCCAACAATATTGAAGACCCCCGCGCAACCATCCTGGCAGTAGGCTATTGCGCGCCTTCCACCCTGGGTGCCCGCCTGCTGAAACGACCGGAAGAAATCTCTATCTTTGGCCGGATTCATCAGGTGAAAGCAGAGATATTGCAGCTGCATTCCCTGAGTGCGCACGGAGACTACCGGGAAATGCACCGTTACCTTTCCTGCCAGGACAAGGCGCAGGTGAAGGCCCTTTTCCTGGTACACGGAGAAGATCACTCCAGGGAAACCTACCGCAGCTACCTGCAGGAAAAGGGATTTGCCCATATTGAAGTTCCCCAACGACGGGATTATGTGGAGATTTAACAATGTATAAGGAGATCTTTCATCTTATCAGGAAGGATATGCTGCTTGAATTAAGGCAGCGCTATGCCCTGAATGGCATCCTTCTGTACATCCTGTCCACGGTCTTTGTCGCCTATCTGAGTTTCGGGAAAATTGTGGAGCCCGCCACCTGGAATGCCCTTTTCTGGATTATTATGCTCTTCGCTGCTGTAAATGCAGTCAGTAAGAGCTTTGTGCAGGAAAGTGCCGGCAGGCAGCTCTATTATTTCAACCTTGCCGCGCCCCTGAGCATCATCATTTCAAAAACCATTTACAATGCAATGCTGATGGTGATGCTCTCCATACTTAACCTACTTATCTTCAGCCTATTGATGGATCATTTCATTCAGGATTGGTGGCTCTTTGGGTGGACCATCATTTTGGGCGCCATTGGGTTTTCCAGCCTGCTGACGATGATTGCGGCCATCGCCAGCCGTACCAATAACAACTTTTCCCTGATGGCAGTGCTGAGTTTTCCTATCGTCCTGCCCCTGCTCCTCACTTTGATGAAGGCCTCGCGTCAGGCGCTGGAGGTGGGCAGCAGCACCGGCAACAATGCTATCCTTCTGGTTATCCTCCTGCTGAGCATCCTCCCGGCCATCCTTTCCATACTTTTATTCCCCTATCTCTGGCAGGATTAATCAGGGCTTAATATCTAATTATTTATCTTTGTTGTCGATTGCAGCCTGATTTAGGCAATCCGAATAAATGAACTTATGCAGTTGAAAAAAGATTGGTGGAAATTTCTGAGTCTCCTGCTTCTGGCATACGCCATAGTGCGGGGACTCACCATTAAGGTTCCTGATCTGCCCATCATTTACGAAACCATCCGCAATCTGTTTTACCACGTGGGGATGTGGTTTGCAATGATGGCCGTGCTTACGGTATCCTTTATCTATAGCCTCCGGCATCTGAAAGGTTTTAGAAGGGCCGATGACATCGTGGCAGCCGAAGCAGCTTCCGTCGGATTGATGTTTGGTTTGCTCGGCATTGCCACGGGGATGATCTGGGCCAAAAATACCTGGGGCGCATACTGGGTATCTGACCCTCAGCTCAATGGCGCTGCAGTGAGTATCCTTGCCTATCTGGCGTATTTTGTTTTGCGAGGCAGTCTGGATGAACTGCACAAAAGAGGGCGCATTGCTGCGGTCTACAATATTTTTGCCTTTGTAATGCTCATCGTTTTCATCGGCATCCTGCCCCGGGTGGCAGCCAGCTCCCTGCACCCGAGCAGCACCAATGACCCGGGAATGACGGTTGCCCAAATGGACGACAGGCTGCGCACCGTATTCTACCCCGCATTACTGGGATGGATACTCCTGGGTATATGGATCGTTCAGATCCGGGTCAGGATCAGAAATATGCGCGAGCAATTAGATGACATCCTTGCCAACGAATCTTGATTATGGTAGAAAATAAAATGATTGTCGTTATCGCCGTCCTGTTGGTTATTCTGGCAGGTATTGCGATTTACCTTTTCAGTATGGATATGCGCACCCGCAAACTCGCGGCTGAGCTGAAATCATTGAAAAAGGAAAAAGAAGAAAAAAGCCCTCATACACACTGAACATTATGAAAACACTGCATATCATCGGCATACTCTTCATCGTAGGCATCATTGCGGTGGTCATTACCACCTTTACCGATGCCAGCACCTACGTGGATTTTGCTACAGCTGAAAAACACGAAGGAAAGGAGTTTCACATCATCGGCACCCTGAACCTGGAAAAAGATATTGTGTACAATGCGGTAGAAAACGCCAATCAGTTCAGCTTCTTTATGGTTGACAACCAGGGCGTTGAAAAAAAGGTAATCTACAATGATGCCAAGCCCCAGGATTTTGAAAAATCGGAACAGGTGGTGGTCATCGGGAAGATGGAGAAGGGAGAGTTTACGGCGTCCAGCCTTTTGCTGAAGTGCCCTTCGAAGTATAATGAAGATGAAATGCCGGAGGAATACCAGGAAACAACTTACTCCAAAGCAGGTTAAGCTCCTTTTCCTTCTCAGGCCTCCCCTTCCCCCAGCCTGATCCTCAGCACCTGGCGGGTTTCTGCATTGACCCTGAAACGGTGGTCGAGCCGGTAGCCTGCCAGCCACACTATCCTGGTCCCTGAACAGAGCAGCCAAAGATCTTCCCTTTCGATAAAGGGAATTTTCTGATCGATCAGAAAATCCTTCACTTTCTTCGTGCCCTGCATCCCCAAAGGATGAAAGACATCGCCATCCTTTCTTCTCCGGAGTGTCAGGGGCCATTCGAGGCGGTCAAAATCGACCAGGGCTGTCTGAGGTCCTTCATCCAGCTCCGTCAGGGCCTCCCTATCCACCACCTCCATTTCCAGATATACAGGCAATGGTGGCAGGTCCTGCCAATGCGGGATGGCATATGAATCGGCTTTTTTCTCACTTTTCGGGCGGACGGTAATTCGTCCTTGGGAAAGCACAATCTGGTGCGAAAGACTAAAGAACTGCCGGCTTTCGCTTTTGTTCAGGGCTTCCGCCACCTGCCGGGCTGTTTCAAAGGAAAAGCCGGTGGTGGCAATCACGGAATGGATAAACACAGGAATGGCATCGGCGGGAATGCCGACGGGGACAGTAAAATCAAAAGAAGCTTCACTTTCATCCGGAGGCCTTTGGAGAAAAGTTTCCAGCAGGAGGCTTTCTCCAGCCAGGCGATCCATATTTTTTAGCAGGCGCTGGCGGGCACCCGGACGGATCTCTGCCAGCAAAGGCAGCAAATGATGACGAATACGGTTGCGCAGGTAGGTATCTGTGGCATTGCTGCTGTCTTCACGCCAGGTAAGGCCTTCTTTGCGGGCGTACGCCTCAATCTCTACCCTTCCTGTAAACATCATCGGACGGATCAGCTCATCCCGTTGCGCAGGGATTCCCCCCAGGCCTTTGATGCCTGTTCCGCGCAGCAAATTGATAAAAAAGGTTTCCAGGGCATCATCCTGGTGATGGGCCAGGGCCACGAGATCGAATCCTTCTTTTGTCTTAATGTGATGGAGATAATCCAGGCGCAGTGCGCGGGCCGCCTCCTGGATGCTCAGATTGCTTTCCCGGGCAATGCTTGCTGCATCCATCTGCACGGCAAAAAGTGGCACATCCATCTCTTCCGCCATTTTCCGCACCAAAGCTTCATCTCCATCCGACTCGGCAGTGCGCAAGCCGTAGTTCAGGTGGGCCAGGCCAAAACGCAGGCCGCTTTTCTGGAAAAGCCGGGCCATCACCACAGAATCTACACCCCCGCTTACGGCCAGGAGGAAACGCTTATCCCGGTAATCGGGGCACAAAAGACGTAAGAACGCAAGAAAAGCCTCTTCCATAAGCCAAAGTTACACATTGTGCTCACCTTTCCCTTAAGAAAACAGCCTGCCCACAGCAATGCTGATGGACAGGCTATTCCTTTGAACGGAAGAATTCCGCCGGCTTCCGGGATTATCAGAAAGAAAGAATGGACCTCCGGATGCGCTCAATGGCATCGTCCATCTGCACCTGATTGATAACCAGAGGAGGAGCGAAACGGATAATGTGCTGATGCGTTGGTTTGGCCAGTACGCCATTCTCTTTCATCTTCACACACACATCCCAGGCTTCACTGCCATTTTTGGGTTTGATCACCACAGCATTGAGCAGGCCCTTTCCGCGTACCAGCTCTATCATCGGAGAGTCGATCTTCTTCATCTGCTCCCGGAAATAGGCTCCCAAGATTTCGGCATTCTCTGCCAGCTTCTCATCTTTCAGAATCTGCAGGGCTTCCATTGCAATGCGGGCAGCCATAGGATTGCCGCCATAGGTTGATCCGTGCTGGCCGGGTTTAATCGTCAGCATAATCTCATTATCTGCCAGAACGGCAGAAACCGGATACATTCCACCCGACAGGGCTTTTCCCAGAATGAGGATATCCGGGCGTACATTTTCGTGATCACAAGCCAGAAGCTTACCTGTACGGGCCAATCCCGTCTGCACCTCATCTGCGATGAACAGCACATTCTTTTCCTTACACAGCTTGGAGGCTTTGGCAAGATATCCATCCTCAGGTACATATACTCCGGCCTCCCCCTGGATAGGTTCAACCAGGAATCCAACCACATTCGGGTCTTCCAAAGCTTTTTCCAGGGCGGGAATATCATTATAAGGAATAATCTCAAATCCAGGGGTATAAGGCCCAAATCCTCCTTTGGAATCCGGATCGGTACTCATTGAAATGATGGTAATGGTACGTCCGTGGAAATTGCCTTCACAGACAATGATCTTAGCCTTGTTCTCCTCCACCCCTTTCACGTCGTAGCCCCAACGGCGGGCGAGTTTCAATGCGGTCTCATCCGCTTCTGCTCCGCTATTCATCGGCAGCACTTTGTCGTAGCCAAAGTACTCGGTGATGTACTTTTCAAATGGCCCCAGAACATCATTAAAGAAGGCGCGGGAGGTCAGGGTCAACGTGCGCGCCTGGGTGGAAATCGCTTCTACCAGGCGGGGGTGACAATGGCCCTGATTGACGGCGGAGTATGCGGAAAGAAAGTCGTAATACACATTTCCTTCAGGATCCCAGAGGTATACTCCTTCTCCCTTAGCCAGTACTACCGGCAAGGGATGATAGTTATGCGCTCCGTACTGGTCCTCAAGCGCCATCGCCGTTTTTGAACTTACTTTTTCGAACATCAGGATAGTGGTTTAATGTTTACTGATAGCTTATATTCTCAAATTAGACGGGCAAAGATAATCAACCCCCCTGATTTCTGTGAATAAACAAACAATCCTGTGGCCCGTTTCTTGATAAGCGCTTCGGTCAAAGCAAACAATTGAAGTATCTCCATTATTTCTATTTTTGTGCTTTTCAAACAGAAGTTGTAAGGGTAAAACCTTGTCCACGTCAGTAAGATTATATGATTCACATCAGCAAGATGAGTATGAGAGCATACAAAGTTCTATTCAGCAGCCTGTTTCTAATACTGCTTCACAGTGCAAGCCAGGCACAGATTCTGGAGCCAGTCAAGTGGAGCTTTTCGACAGAAAGGATCAGCGATACGGAAGCGGATCTGATATTCAAGGCGAGTATACAGGATAAGTGGCATTTATACTCACAGCATCTGGATGAAGGGGGACCCATTCCTACCTTTTTTGAGTTTGAAGCTTCTCCGGCCTACGAACGCATTGGTAAGGTGAAGGAGCCCAAGCCCATCGTATCCTTCGATGAGATATTCAAGATGGACGTGGGGTACTTTGACCACGAAGCCATTTTCCGGCAACGGATACACATCCTGTCTACTGAGGATTTCACGATAGAGGGCGTCTTCGAGTATATGACCTGTGATGATGAGGCTTGCATTCCCTTCTTCGACAATGACTTCAGCTTCAAAGTAAAAGGAGCCCCGGCCACTGCCCTTGCTTCGGGGACACCTGCCACCGGGAAAGCCGATGAGGAGATGAATCGTTCGGTGGATAAGGAAGGCGGGGAGGCTGCAGGAAATGAAATTCTGGCAGACACTTCTCCGGATCAGCTCCGACCGGCAGAAGCATCCGGAACCAGGGCTCCCATCCCGGTAAAGGCGGAAAGTGAACGTTCGCTCTGGGGTATCATCATTGAGGCTATACTATGGGGTTTTGCCGCCCTGCTGACTCCCTGCGTTTTCCCAATGGTGCCAATGACCGTATCTTTCTTTATGAAAAGCGGGGAAGACAAAGTTAAGAGCAAGCTGATGGCGTCCACCTATGGGATTTCCATAGTAGCCCTTTATACTATTCCTATCGCTGTCATCATTATGGTAACCTATTTTGTGGGAGGGCAATCTGTAACTGCAGATATCTTTAACTGGCTTTCCACCCACTGGTTGCCCAATGTGCTCTTCTTTGCCATCTTTGTATTCTTTGCAGCCAGCTTCTTTGGGGCCTTTGAAATTGTGCTGCCCAGTTGGATGATCAGCAAGGCCGATTCCAAAGCTGACCGGGGCGGATTGATCGGGACCTTTTTTATGGCCCTGACGCTGGTGTTGGTTTCCTTCAGTTGTACCGGCCCGATCGTGGGCACCATCATCGTGAAGTCGACGCACGGAGAGATTTGGGAACCCATCATTACGATGTTTGCCTTCTCAACAGCCTTTGCATTGCCATTTACCCTTTTTGCTTTCTTCCCGCGCTGGCTTAACAACCTGCCCAAATCAGGCGGATGGCTGAATTCTGTGAAGGTAACCCTGGGCTTTATCGAGCTTGCCCTGGGCCTCAAGTTCCTCAGTGTGGCGGATCAAACCTATCATTGGGGCATCCTCGACCGCGAGGTGTACCTGGGCTTCTGGATTGTGATCTTCTTCCTGATGGGGATGTATTTTATCGGGAAGCTGAAATTTGCCCACGACAGCGATATGAAGTTTCTGAGTGTTCCGCGGCTCTTCCTGGGTATTGCCACCTTTACTTTCGTGATCTATTTGATCCCCGGAATGTTTGGTGCACCGCTCAAAGCTTTATCGGGATATCTCCCGCCTCAATCCACCCACGATTTTAACCTTAATGCCATTATCCGCGACAATGCCGAAATAGTAATGAGCACGGGAAGCGGTAGTGGGAGTGTTGGACAGGAAATGTGCGAAGAGCCCAAGCACGGCAGCTTCCTGCACCTGCCCCACGGATTGAAGGGCTACTTTGATTACGAGCAGGGGCTGGAATGTGCCCGCAAACTGGGTAAGCCTATCTTCATCGACTTTACCGGACACGGTTGTGTGAATTGCCGTGAAATGGAAGCCAATGTGTGGTCAAATCCCGAAGTGCTCAAAAGACTTCGGAATGATTATCTGATCATTGCTTTATATGTGGACGATAGGACCAAGCTTCCGGAAGAGGAGTGGATAGTTTCAGAATATGATGGTAAAACAAAGAAAACGGTTGGCCGCAAATATGCTGATTTCCAGATAAGCCGGTTCCAGACTAATGCCCAACCCTATTATGTCTTAATGGATCACGAAGGAGAGCTACTTGTACAGCCAAGGGCTTACGATCTGAATGTTCCTGCTTTTGTAGAATTTCTCGACAGAGGGGTGGAAGAGTTTGAAGCCCGGCAAGCCAGTGCAAAAGCGAAATCTTCAGAAGCCTTGCCGGTTCAGGAAGTACAATTCAATTGATTCCAGCCTTCTGCGCACGCGGCTGAAGTCGCGCGCGAGCAGGGCGCAGCCGAAGGGTCAAACTCAAACTGTTTTTCCGGCCTCATTGCATTTCCGTAGAAAACAAGGCTGAGGATAGCATAGGCTAATGTCAGCGGTCTTCCAAACGGAGCGATCCGCGAGCATAGGTTTGGGACAGGACAATCAAGCTCCCGGGAAATGCGGCTCGTATCGCGACTCCTATCCGAAGCCATAGTTTTCAAGGAAAGGCAATGCAGCCTTGAATTTTTGCACACTTTTGTTTTAAGACAAAAGTGTGGGCCCGCTGGTCCCTGAGCTTGTCGAAGGGCCGGCCTGAGGGCAAATCAGAGAGAGATTGTATTTTCTGTTCTTCTCTCTGCTTTCCGCAGACTTATTTTAATAATGCAAGAGCATAGAGCATACAGCAAGAGTTAGAATGTCTTCCCGCAGCTGTGCGTAGCGTGGACGATTTCCTGCCGTCAGGTATGGCTACGCACATCCTTCTGCGCACGCGACTGAAGCCTGAAATCGCGCGCGCGTGGACTTATCACACATAGAAAAAGGCCGCTCCCATTCGGAAGCGGCCTTTGCTTTATCAATCTGAATGGCTTTACTGCAACACCAGTTTCACGGCTTTGCTGTGCTCTTCCCCTTGCAGGCGGATGTAATAGACGCCTGCCGGTAAGTTGCTCAGATCAAGGCGATGGCTCATCATCCCGCGGGTGTTCAGCAGGGCTTGCTCCATCACTACCTTGCCGCTGACATCCGTCAGGCTGAGCATCACATCGGATTCCTCGCTGTAGAGGTTCACCACCACATCTCCCTTGCTGGGATTAGGATAGACGCTCAATCCCAGGCCATTGGTGATATTATCCAAACCGGTACACAGATCCACAAAGACGGTATTGGTGGCCGAGCCACTGCAGCCCGTTAAAGGATCGGTATAGGAATAGGTGATGGTATGGGTGCCCGCACCGGCTGCGGCCGGATCAAACATTCCAGCACTCACTCCCGGACCGGAATACACCCCACCGGCAGGTGAGCCTTCGGTGAGGGCATAGGGAGCATAATTGATGCAGATATCCGGGATATTGGCCAGGTTCACATTGGGGCCCGGGTTCACCAGCACAATGATGTCGTCGGTTCCCGTATCGCCGTTGCCATCCGTTACCGTCACCGAATAGGTGGTATTGGTAATGGGTGTGGCCACCGGATTAGCGATGGAGGCATTGTTCAAACTGCCCGCCGGACTCCAGTTGTAATTGTAAGGACTTACTCCGCCAGTGGCTGAGACGTTCAACTGCAGGCTGTCGCCCAGGCAAATAGAGGTGTCGTTGCCGGCATTCACGTTCACAATGGGCTGGATGACAAAAACGGTGTCAGCCACTCTTAAGCTGGAACAACCGTTCCCCGAGCTATAGTGAATGGTACCATTCCAAACCCGGGGAGTGAAGATGGAACCGAAGGGATAAGCATTTCCACTTCCCAGGGAAACTTCGATATTGTTATCCGCAAAGAACTGGTTGGTTCCCGTTCCATTGGTATAGTTCACCGAGCCGGAAGTCAGGGTTACATAAATCCCATAGGTCTGGCCCGGGGTCATCGCTAATCCTCCGATGGGTACCAGGGTATTGTTGTTGGCTCCGGCGCTGGTGACACTGGCGGAACCCAGCAGGGTTCAGGCACTGGCGTTTTGTTCAGAACCCAGATACGTGCCCAGTTTCCAATATACCTCAACGGTTCCGGAAGCTCCGGTATTGATGTAGAAACTGTCAATGGTAACAGGATTGAGGGGATTCACATCAAACATATTCCCACTTTGAGAATTTCCTCCAACCATAATGGTAGAAATACTTCCTGAACCAAGACCTCCGGTTGCTTCCACATAGTAAACAGATGTCTGGAATAATGGAGGTGTGACAAAGGTATCTGAAATGGCAAGGTAATTCCCGCCTATAGGTACATCAAACCAGTAATACAAATTGTTGGTGTCCGGGTTCAGCACAAACAAGCTGGCACTGTCGCCCTGGTTGATGGTCACATTGGCCACCTGGGGTGCTGCCGGGCTGATCATAGAGGGGATGTTCTTCCATCCTGAAGTATCGTTTTCCGGTACAGGGTCGCCGGTCAGCATAATCCAACTGCGTACTTTAAAGATAGAGTCCACTGCCACGCTCAGGTCGATGGGAACACTAAAGGTATATTCCACCGTATCGTTGGGCTGAATGACCATATTGACCATTTCGGTAACAATACTGCTGCCATCCTTGATCTCATAGCTGGCCCACAGGCTGTCGGTAATGGGCAGAGCCCCACGGTTGAGAATCTTAACCTTTACAGAATCGATGCCCTGATCGCATCCTCCCGCCGGCGCAGTCACCCCGATCATCTCAGCCTCATAGGCCAGGGGATCAAACTCATAGGCTCCCATATCCGGGGTGGCCGGGCGGGGGTTGCCGTTGATGTCATCCGTAATCCAGGCCACAGGCAGAGCCAGGTTGTTGATGGTTCCCACAGAAGGAGTCAGATTGGTGGTGGTCAGGTAACCCGGATCGCTGCTCACCGAGTTGCTGTCCAGCCCCGAGTAAGCCTGCCAGTCGGCAAGGGTGGCATAGGCAGAGGTAGCATAGGCCAGGGTAGGGCCGGTGGTATATATATTATTGTAATCCATCACCGAGATAAAGGGCAGATAGGTAGCACTTCCAAGATAAATGGGATAACCCATTGCCGTGGTGATGATATTGTTGACCAGCTCAATATTGGAACTGCCCGCCGTGAAGTAGAGGCCGTAGCCGGAAGTGGCCGTGCCCATACTGTGTACCGTATTATGGTAGAACTGCACATTGGAGGAATAGCCGATGTAGAGCAGGTAAGAGGCCGTACCGGAGGTCTTGACAATGGAATTATTATATACCCTGCCCGGGGTATTGCCCCCGGAGCTCTGATAGACATAGATACCGTAACTGGTAGTGGAGTTATCCAGCTCCACCCGGTTGTAGGAGGTCTCAAAAGGTCCGTAACAGTAATAGTTGCGGA
>Ga0334887_1001520_pt1 | contig 29671 bp, 20 predicted proteins | sample GraSluR1_MG_10_FD_207217 | JGI IMG/M metagenome (GOLD analysis project Ga0334887, IMG submission 207217) | Sludge microbial communities from methane-producing bioreactor in Wageningen University, Netherlands - Granular Sludge_18_07-R1 | ecosystem: Engineered > Bioreactor > Anaerobic >...
CATCGTTGCCCGCTGCGGCGATAAACAGGATTCCGTTCCGTCCGAGGGCTTCGACGGCGTTTTTGCTCGCCTGCACAGGGCTGGAATCACCGAAGGATGCGTTGATCGCCACGATGTTCACTCCCGCCTGTTTTCTGGCGAGCACCCAGTTGTAGGCCGACAGCTCCATCGCGCTGGTGCCGTAGCCGTCGGCGTCGAGCATCTTCACCGCCATCAGCTTGACGTTCCACGCGACGCCGGCGATGCCTCTGCCGTTGTCGCCGACAGCGCCGATGATGCCGGCCACGTGCGTTCCGTGCCCGTGGTCGTCCTCCGGATCGTCGTCGTTCTGGACGAAGTCGTATCCGTGACTTCCGCCGGGACCGGACCACAAGTTGGCGCGGAGATCCTCGTGATTCTTCGCGATGCCCGTGTCGAGGATGGCGACAACCCGGTCGGAAAGGGCCGTTGTTCGAACATCCCAGGCTTGCGGGGCGGAGATGTCCGCTCCGCCGGTACCTCCGCTCTGCCCCGTGTTGTACAACCCCCACTGCTCTGAAAAACGGGGATCGTTCGGCGTGCGCATCAGTAGGCTGATAATATAGTTCGGAGAGACGTCGAGCACGTTCGGATCGGCCGCGAACTCCTCCAGCAGCTCTTCCGTGGACTTTCCCGGAATACGGAGTACGGCGACGGTGTTGCCGCTTGCCGAGGAAAGCGCGCCGAAAACGCGGGCGCTCCCGCCGTCGACGGAAGATGCGCGACGTTGCAGAACATCCTGCGCGCTGCTTCCGCGGTAGGTGACGATGACCTCGCCGGGAATCCATCTGCCGCGTTCTTCCTTTTCAGCGGCAAGGGCGTATGAAACACATGTCAAAAAGAGAATCGCCGCAAGGCAAAGAAAAGCGGTCTTCCCCGTCAGTGAAAATGCTTTTTTCTTCATGGTTCGTTCACCTCTTTCCCTTGTGTTGAATCATACCATTTTGATGAAAAAAGGCCTCCCTTCAGAAGGGAGGCCCGTGGAAACAGGGTTACTTCTTCAGGAAAAAGAGAAGAGGGGCCAGGAGCAGAAGACCGAGAAGCCCCGGGGCGCTCGCCGCGCTGCAGCCGCCCTCGGTCGAACGGGGACCCTCCACGTAGTGATGGACCATGCATGTTGCGAAGGGACGCTCACCGCCGCGTTCTCCGCTGTAATTCGAGACGGCGGAGATAATGGCTGTGCCGGTATAAAGACCGGCAGTCAGAAGCCGCGTGCGGTTTCCCGTTCTCATTGTCGGGTCTATCGCCACGATTTCCGGGTTGCTCGAATGCCAGGAAATATGGCGAAGATCCGCATGCGGAGGCAGCACGGTCGCCGTAAGTTCGTCTGTATAGCCGCTGAGAATTCCTATCTCTTCCTTGTTGATCTTAACCTCCGTCACAGGGACGGGAGCATTTGCCACATAGACATCGCAGTATTCAAATACTCCGGCATTCTCCTGGGAAGTTGCGGTTATCCGGGCATCTCCCCCCGCTTTTGCCTCGACGAGCCCTGTTTGATGCACCAGAACGACACTTTCATTGCTCGACGTCCAAGTAACACGCGGGTTGGTCGCGTTATCAGGAGAAACAACCACTCCGAGTTGTTTCTCCTGACCGACGGCAAGCAGGAGCGCGTACAGGGGCGCGTTGGCGTTTGCGGGATCGACAATGGAGATGTTCTCCACCGCCACATCTAAAATTGCGGAAGAAGTGATCATTCCCGGGCTTTCGGGAAACACTTCGTCCTTCGGCTGTTCCGAAGAAGCCGCGAATGCACAGCCTACCAACAGCACGCAGAGAATAAAAAACGCAGGAAGAAACCTTTTTGTCAGCATTCTTGTCCACACCGTCCTTATGCTCGAATAAATGCATCGCTGTTAATTATAGCACGGTGCGCTTCAAAGGGAGAAACTTTTCAGAGCATTTTCCCCATCGGATTGCAGTTTTTTCATCTCTTCAATCCGGGGGAGAGGGAACGGCTGTCTACGAAGCGTTTCTCGGCGGAGAGACTTGCTTCCCGTCGATTTGAATGAGCGCGTGTTGAGGGGATAATAAAAAGAGGGAATGAGAGCGAAATGCGTCGGGAGCGCGGAGGATAACCAAAAAGGAGGGATAATTGTATGCGTGCTGTACGTATCGGCCTCGTGGGAGCGGGATTCATCGCGCATATTCATATGGAGGCGTACAAAAGGGTGTATGGTCTTGAAGCCAGGGTGGAGGCCGTGTGCGGCAGAAGCGAGAAGACCAGGGAGTTCGCGGCAAAATACGGCATCCCGAAGGTGTATTCCGACTATCGCGACCTTATGAGGGACCCGGATATCGACGTTGCGGACATTTGCACACCGCCGCAGCTCCACGCACTCATGATCGAAGAATTCCTGGCTGCGGGCAAGCACGTGATATCGGAGAAACCCTTCACGGGGTATTTTGGCCTTCCGGACGATGAGAAGCCCATCGGCAAGGTGTGTAAGCAGAGGATGTACGACGCCGTTCTCGAAAACATGAATCGCACGGCGGAGAGTATCCGGAAGAGCGGAAGACTTTTCATGTACGCCGAGGACTGGGTGTACGCCCCGGCTGTGACCAAGGCGTCCGAAATACTGAAAAAAACGGGGGATAAGATTCTGTTCCTGAAGGCGGAGGAGAGCCACAGCGGCTCGCACGCTTGGCACGCGGCGGAGTGGGAGCAAACCGGCGGAGGTTCGATGATCCGCCAGGGGTGCCACCCGATTTCGGCTGCGCTGCACTTGAAAATGACAGAGGCGAAGACGAGAGGGGAGAAGTTCTCCGTTGCAAGCGTTCTCTGCGATACGGGAATCGTCACGGACCGACTCACGGACGAGGAGCGCAGGTTCATCGCGGCGCGGCCGAAGGACGTGGAGGACTGGTCCATGCTGTCGCTCACCTTCCACGACGGGACGAAGGCGACGATCTTTTCGGGGGACTTCGTTACGGGCGGCGTGCGCAATCTCATAGAGTTCAATACGAACACCGGGGCGCTGATCTGCAACATCGCTCCCAACAACACGATGATGAGCTATGCGGCGGACGCTTCGGTTCTTAAGGACGTCTATCTTACCGAAAAAGTGGAGACCAACGCCGGATGGCAGCACGTCCTTCTGGACGAAACCGCGGCGCGCGGCTACCTCCAGGAGGCGCAGGACTTCATGGAGTGCGCGGCGACCGGTCGCCCGCCGCTCTCCGGACTGGATCTCGCCTATGAGACTATTCGGGTTATCTATGCCGGGTATCTCTCGGCGGAGAAGGGGGCGAAGGTCACTCTGTAAACTCCATTTCTTTCTGTAACGTAGAAGCCTGTGAAAGCTTGTTGGGGGTATAGAGATGGTGCGGGGTTTAGACGGCCCACCGCGATAAACGAGTCGAACTTCCGGGGAATCGAAAGGCTGACTACCTGAATCATCGGGAAGACCGGTTCATATCGACGGGGGAGCCTCCGAGAGGCTCCCCCTTCGATATGAGTAGCGTGGTAATGTATCAGTTCGCCCGGCTCTTCAGCGCCTGCTCCATTCTGTCGAACGCCTTCTTCAGCCCCTCCATCGGGAGGGTGCAGGCGATGCGGATGTGGCCTGCGCCGCTTTCTCCGAAGGCTGTTCCCGGAATGGTCGCCACCTTCGCGGTCTCAAGCAGCCACCAGACGAACTCCTCGTCGGTCATTCCGGTCCCCGAGATATCGGGGAAGAGGTAGAAAGCGCCCTTCGGCTCCGGGCAGCTCACGCCCGGCATCGCGTTCAGGCGGTCGGCGCTGTAGCGGACGCGCTTCTCGTACTCGGCGGTGCGTTCGCGCATCTTCGCATCCTGCGTCTTCAGCGCTTCGATCCCTCCCATCTGGGAGAGGACGTTGACGCCGAACGTCTGGACCACGGAGAGCTGTACCATCACCTTCAATAGCGCCGCCGGGGCCATCACATAGCCGATGCGCCAGCCGGTCATGCAGTGGCTCTTCGAGAAGCCGCCGATGGTCATCGTCCGCTCCTTCATACCCGGAAGCGACGCCATCGGAATATGCTTGCCCGAGAAGATGAATGCCTCGTAGATCTCGTCGGAGATCAGGAAGAGATCGTGCTTCTTCGCCACATCGGCGATGGACTGCGCCTGTTCGAGCGTAATCACGCCGCCTGTAGGGTTGCACGGAGAGTTGATCACAAGGATCTTCGTCCTCGGTGTGACCGCCTTCTCGAAGTCCTCGGCGGTCGGAAAGAATCCGTTCTCGGCCCGCGAGGGAACGGGGACCACAACGCCGCCGTTGAACTCGATCTGCTGGAAATAGGCCGTGAAGCACGGCTCGGCAATAAGTACCTCGTCGCCGGGGTCGAGCATCGCCTGGAAGCAGAGGTGCGGGGCCTGGATGCCGCCCACGGTCAGGTGAATCTCCTCCGGTGCGACCTCAAGGTCGTGATGCCGCTTCCAGTAGGCGCATATCTCCTGCCGAAGCTCAGGGTAGCCCGTGAGGGGCGGATAGTGCGTCATCCCCTCCTTGGCGGCCTTCGCCGCCGCGTCCACGATCTCCGGCTCGGTGTGGAAGTCCGGCTCGCCGATCCCGAGGTTGCTCAGGTCGTCGATGGCCGCGGCCGCCTGGAATATTTTCAGCATCCCCGACGGCTGGATGTTCTGAAAGCGTTGCGCGATTTTCACTGGCTGCATGCATTCTCCTCCTTCACCCGGGAGACCAGCCCCCGGAACTCGTCTTCGTCGAGGTCGCGCTTCAAAGAGATCGAAAGCTCCTTCACCTTCTGAAGCAGCGTCTTCTCTCCCTCATCATCCAACGAAAGTCCCGTTTTTGCAAGCCAGTATTTTATGTTGTCTTTGCCGCTCTTCTTGCCGATGTAGAGCACCGGCTCGTCGCGCCCCGTCAGCGAGTAGTGGTAGGGGAGCATGATGAGCGGGTTTTCCATCTTCGCGTTTGTCCAGAGGCTCGACGGAAGTCCGGTTTCCCAGCCGAAGAGCTTGTTGCCGACGACCGGCTTGATGGGCGGTACGGGGAAGCGGGAAAGCTCCTCCACCAGTTTCGAGAGTTCCGTGAGCTTGTTGAGGACGATGCCGGTGGACTGGCCGTAGAGCGCCTCAAGGGAGAGCGCCAGCGGCTCGAGCGGGCAGCTTCCCGCGCGCTCGCCCAGGCCGTTCACCGTCACGTGGGCGACCGACGCGCCTTCTTTGAGCGCGGCGAGCGTCGTCGCCACGCCGATGTCGTAGTCGCTGTGGAAATGCGCCTCGATCGGGAAGGAAAAACGCTCCTTGAGCTTCTTGAGCATGTAGACCGCTCCTTCGGGAGAGAACGTGCCGAAGGTGTCCACGAGCGCCAGCGAGTCGATGTGCCCGCCCTCGGCGACCGCCTGCACGAAGTCGAGCAGGTAGTTCATCTCGGCGCGCGAGCCGTCTGCGGGGAAGAATGTGACGAACATCCCCAGCTCGTGGGCGGCCTGCGTCGCCTCGATGCACGCGGCGATGGCCTGCTCGGGCGTCCAGCGCTTGCCGTAGCGGAGCATCTGCTCGCTGCCGATCATCTCGCAGAGCACGCCGTCCACGCCGAGCGACTTCGCCAGCTCCATGTCCTTCGGCATCGCGCGGCAGAAGGCGAAGATTTTCGACTTCAATCCAAGGTCGCAGATGGCCTTGATCGCATCGGCGTCCTCCTGCGATCCCGCAGGCGTTCCCGCCTCGATCCTGTGGACGCCCACCTCGTCGAGCTTTTTCGCGATGGCGACCTTGTCCTCTTTCGTGAAGATGATCCCCGGCTGCTGTTCGCCGTCGCGGAGCGTCGTGTCCAGTATTTCGATCTTCGGTGCGAAGGAGAACGTCTTCGTCACTTCAGCCTCGTAATTCGCGGGCGATACCCACCACTTGCCGTCTTCTCTGTACCCCATTCTCTATTCCTCCTCGAAAGTAGTGTTCTTCTTGCGGTCTGCCTTGGCGGCATGACGCGCCGTTAAAATTTATGCCGGAGGCGAATAAAAAGCTCCCGCCTCGTCTCTTGATGTCACGAACGTTTTTTTATCCTGTAGTCCGCCGCGATGAAACGGTTCCCGTCCCAAATGAGCGGATTGAGGTCCATCTCCTCGATCTCGGGAAAATCCAACAGCAGACGTTGCAATTTCTGCATCAGATCAAGCAGTCCTTCCATGTCGACGCCAGGCTTTCCCCGGTAGCCCTTCAGCAGCGGGAAGCACTGGAGGCGTTCGAGAAGGCGCATCCCCTCGGCCCGCGAAAAGGGAACGTGCCCCAGCGCAACGTCGGAGAAGACCTCGACCCCTGTTCCGCCCCATCCGACGAGCACGGCGTGCCCAAGGAGCGGGTCGCTGTCCGCGCCGAGGATGAGTTCGATTCCCTTTCCGATCTGTTCCTGCACCAGCACCCCGCGTGCTCCCGGGAAGCGCGCAAGGAGCGATTCCACGACGCCGCGGAGCGACTTCTCGTCCGCGATGTCAAGCACTACGCCGCCCGCGTCCGACTTGTGGAGCACGTCGGGGTGGTCTATCTTCGCCACGACGGGATAGAGGAACGAAGCGCCCTTGACCTCTTCCGGCGCGGTGACCGTGGCGGAGAGGGGGAGAGGAATGCCGTATGCTTCCAAAAGCTCCTCGCAGAGCGCAGGCAGAAGGAAATCGTCCGCGGAAGCGGCGAGTCGTTTCCGTAGAGCTCCCTTGCGGAGCAGCGAGGGCGTCGGCGTATTCGGTTTTTCCGCACGCGGGGAAAGAGTCTTCTCGCGCATCAAGGAGAGTACGGAAGCAGTCTGTTCCGGGAACGGGAACGAGGAGATGCCCGCGTTCAGCATCGCCGCCCGCCCGTCCTCTCCCATCGAGGGGCCGAAGAAGCAGCTCGTCACAGGCAATCCGGACGCCTTGAGGACAGGTATCATCGCCTCGGCCACGGGGCCCGTCTCGACGCCTGTCGGCGGTACCATCACCACCACGAACGCGTCGTACAGGCCGCTTTCGACCATCGCCTTCGCGGCGGCCGCGTAGTGCTCCGGCTTCGCCGTAGCCACCAGGTCGAGCGGATTCGCCGTCGACGCCTGCGGAAGCACCTGGGCGGCAAGCGTCTCGCGCGTCGGTTCGGGGAGGAAGGGAAGAGAGAAGCCTCTTCTGCTCAGTTCGTCCGCCACAAGCGTTCCGGGGCCTCCGGCGTTGCTGATCACGCCGACGCGGTTGCCCTTCGCGCGGGGCTGTGTCGAGAGCGCGGAGGCGAGCAGGAAGGCCTCTTCGAGCGTCGCTGCGCGGATGGCCCCGGTCTTGTCCAGAAGCGCCTCGGCGATACGCGACTTCCCCGCGAGACTCCCAGTGTGCGACTTGGCAGCCGCCGCTCCCGCTTCGGTCATTCCCGACTTGACCACGACCACCGGCTTCTTCGCGGCCGCTTCGGTCAGGATACGCGCGAAGCGCCCCGCGTCGGGGAGCGTCTCCAGGTACGCGAGGATCACGGTGGTATTGTCGTCCTCCGCATAGAGTGGAAGAAGGTCGTTGATCGTCATGTCCGGCTGGTTCCCCGTGGAGGCGATCAGTGAGAAGCCCAGCCCGAGCGAAGGCGCGAAGTCGAGCAGCGCGGCGCCGATCGCCCCGCTCTGCGTGATCAGGCCGATGCCGCCCATCTTCGGAACCGTCTGGAGCATGTTCGCGTGCAGGCGGACGTCGGGGGATGTGTTCAAAAGCCCCATGCAGTTCGGCCCGAGCAATCGCATCGAATACTTTGATACGATGTCAAGAAGCGCGTTTTCCGCTCGCGCGCCTTCTTCGCCCGTCTCGCGGAAGCCGGCGGAGAGCGTGACGAGATTCCGCACCCCCTTGCGGCCGCACTCTTCGGCAACCTCGACGGCTGCCGCTCCTGGGACGGTGATCATCGCAAGGTCGACATCTCCGGGAATCTCCAGAACGGAGGCGTACCCCTTCAGCCCTTCGGCATCTTCGCCCTTCCGGTTCACAGGGTACACTTCTCCCTTGAATCCGTAGGAGAGGATGTTCCGCAGTACGGCGCTCCCGAGACTCGTCCCCGACGCAGAAGCGCCGACCACGGCGATGGAGCGGGGAGAGAAGAGGGAGATGTCCGGGACGAAGGGAGGCCAGCTCTCGAACCGGAGTCCGTCGGGGAGCGCTCGTCCCTTGTGCACGGCGATCCCCTCGGCGTTCACGGCGAAGTGTCCGCGGGCGATCTCGTACACTGTCCGGGCCCCTGTCTCGCGGGCCTGTTCGTTTACAAGAGAGAGGTACTTCCGGAAGCGGTCCTTCGGGTCCATCCCCTCGTCCGAATCGATCGGTGAAGGAGGGGAGACGATCAGTATCGGACCGCCGTCCAGTACCGGCGTGGCCAGATAGGAAGTTGCCCTGATCTCGCGTTCGCCCCCCGCGAGGGTCGCGCCCACGCCGTCGGCTCCCGCGTATGCGCGTTCGCCGTTCTTGCGGACGGCAAGGTCCGCCGGATGGACGCCGACGGTGGGAATCGAGCCGGTGATGACGTCCGTCGTCGCCCAGACGTACCCTGCGAGCAGCAGCATATCCGGAGAGAACGGCTCCAGCATGGCCAGAATCTCCCTGTCGTACGCGGCCCGCACCTCCCTGTCCTTCAGAGGGGCGTTCCTCCGGGCGTAGAACTCCCGGATGTCCAAAGAGACGGCCGGAACCCCGAACGATTTCGCCTTCTCAAGTGCGGATGCGCCGCCGGAATCGGCGAAGACGGCGACCACCTCGAACGGCGAGCCCTCTTCGCTCTTCTCAAGCTGTTTCTGAAGCTCCAATGTTTTCCACAACGTGTTGCCCGATCCGGAGACCAGTCCGGCCAGACGCAGTTTCCCCCTCAGGGGACTCCACAGAGGGTGTGTCACAGCGAATTCCTCCCGTTCAGCTCACCTTCCCCGGGCGTTTGAGCGCTTCGAGGATGGTGGCCTGATGTTTTGCCGAAGTTTCGATAATGCGCGTCCTGTCGCCGCTCTTGATGGCGTCGATGATCTCCTCGTGATCTTTCGGCGCGTCCTGAAGCAACGGGCTCTCGGGAGAGAGGAGTTGCTGCTCCATCATGTGGATGCGCTGCAGACGTATCGTGTTGTTCACCTCTTCGAGGTACTCCAGGAGCACCTTGTTCGGGTAGACGCCGAAGATCTCCATGTGGAAGCGGTCGTTCTCCTCCAGCATCCGCTCGAACTGCCCCGTCGCGACGAAGTGATGCATGTTGCCGTTCATCTTCTCCAGCTTCGGAATGTCGATCTTGTCGATGTAAGGGAAAATCTGCTCTGCAAGGTACATCTTGATCATGTGCTGCGTCTCCTGGTACTGGAAAAACTCCTCCATGGAAAGGAGCGAGACTCGCCATCCTATCCGGGGTTTCGACTGCACGATCCCCTCCCGGGCCAGACGGCCGAGCGCCTCGCGGATAGGCGTCTTGCTCACGTTCAGAACGCGCGCGAGCTCGTCTACGTTGAGCCTGTCGCCAGGGACGAACTCGCCGTCAAGGACGCGCTTCTTCAGCTCCGCCTGGATTACTTCCACCATGGTTGGGACTTTCATAGAGAAAACGCCCCTTTCCCGATACGGGTAAATCTGATATAGTATCCGATATGCAAGATAGTATCTTGAAACAGATTTCTTGTCAACGAAGGAGAAGCGGCGAACGGTGTTCCAAACGGTGTGTTCCATGATATGAAAGGAGATGGATGCGATGAAAAAGATTCTGGTATGCGCGGTGTGCGTGGTCGGCGTGCTTCTATCGGTAGCGTTCCCGGCGGCGGCGGAGAAGTATGTCATCAAGATCGGCAATGTAACGGCGCCTGATCACCCGTTGAACGTCTCGTTCGAGAAGATGGCGGCCCTGATGAACGAGAGGAGCGGCGGCCGCATAGAGGCCACGGTCTATCCCAGCGCGCAGCTCGGCAGCCTCCGGGCTCTTGCCGAGGGTTTGCAGCTCGGGACGATCGAAATGGGAACCCAGAGTCCGGGAGGTCTGGCATCGTTCCTTCCGCTCATGGGCGTACTGGAGCTCCCCTATATTTACAGGAGCAACGAACACGTCTATAAGACGGTCGACGGACCGATCGGCCTCGAACTCAACGAAAAAATCCGTGCGAAGACGGGCATACGCATTCTCGGCTACTGGATGAATCTCTACCGGAACACCACCAACTCCAAACACCCGATTGTGCTTCCGGACGACTTCAAGGGGCTCAAAATCCGCGTCCCCGAGACGAAGACAGTCATGGACACCATTGCCGCGCTGGGCGGAAATCCCGTACCCATGGTCTTCGGCGAGGTCTACACGGCGCTGCAGCAGGGGATTATCGACGGCCAAGAGAATCCGCTTTCCATCATCTGGGCTTCGCGTCTTTACGAGGTGCAGAAGTATCTGTCTCTTACCGGACACGTGTACTCCCCCGTGGTCATCATGATCTCCGACGCCTTCTACAACTCTCTTCCTGAAGACCTCCAGAAGATCGTTGTCGAGGCCTTCGAGGAAGTCAGGCCGGTCGCCAGAAAAATGGTCGAGGATCAGGAGACCGAACTGGTTGAGCAGCTGAGAGAGAAGGGAATGGAGGTCAACACTGTCGAGCCGGAATCATTCCAGGCGAAGATGGGCGGCGTGTACGACGACTTCGTAAAGAACGTCGGGAAAGAAGCGCAGGAGTTTATCGACCGGATCAAGGAAGTCCGGTAGTTTTTCGAGCTACTCCGGCCCTCAATGCGCGCAGCGGGGGCCGGAGTCTTTTTATAGACCCGAAGGAGAAATACAGATGAAAAAAATCAGCGCTCTTGTCTCCGCCGCGGCCGCGTACATCGACAAGGCCGCGACATGGCTTCTTTTTTTGCTTCTGTTCGTAATGACGGGGATCACTTTTGCGCAGGTGGTTACCCGGTACGTCTTTAACTTTTCGATCACGTGGAGCGAAGAGCTGGCGCGCTTTCTCTTCATTTGGAGCATCTTCGCCGGTATCCCGTCGCTGATCTTCCGTTCCGGGATGACCGCGTTCGATCTCATTCTCGCACGTCTTCAGGGAAAGATAGCCAAGTGCGCCGTGCTGCTGCTCTCAGGCGCAGGGCTTCTCTTTTTCCACCTGATGGCGTATGGCAGCTTCCCGCTTGTGCAGCGCCAGTTCGCTCAGCAGGCGACCTCTCTCCCCGTCCCGATGGGGCTTGTGTACATCGTGATTCCGGTAAGCGGCTTCACGGCGATGTTCATGATTGTCGAGAACCTTCTGCGGGCGCTCTCGGAAGGGGGGAAAGCCTCATGATGCTCTCCGCATTCGTTCTCTTTTTCGCCGCCGTTCTGCTTGGAATGCCGATCGCGATCGCTCTCGGGCTGACGGGTATCCTTATCGCATGGCTTTCCGGTATTTTCAACCCTGTCCTTATAGGCCACGTCATGTACCAGGGCGTGGACAGCTTCACCCTGCTCGCCGTACCGTTCTTCATGCTCGCCGGAGCGCTCATGGAGGAGGGAGGAATCTCCAGACGCCTGATGAACTTCTCCTTCGCGCTCGTCGGAAGGATGCGAGGCGGCCTCGCGCAGGTCGCAGTGGTGCTTTCGATGCTCTTCGCCGGACTCTCCGGGTCGGCGGTCGCCGACACCGCAGCAGTCGGTTCGCTGCTCATCCCCTCGATGAAAGAGAAGGGGTACGGAGAGGGGTTCGCGGCGGCCCTTGTCGCCGCTGGAGGCGCGATCGGCCCGATCATCCCGCCGAGCATCCCCATGGTCATCTTCGCCGTCATCGCCAACGTCTCCGTGGCCGAGCTGTTTCTGGGCGGCATCTTTCCCGGCGTCTTTTTCGGCCTCGTTCTGATGGCGTACTCCTACGTCGAAGCCAAGAGATACGACTACCCCCGTGAAACGACCGCTTTCAGCCTCTCCTTCCTTGGAAAGACGTTCAAGGAAGGGCTCCTTGCTTTCCTTATGCCGGTGATCATCCTTGGAGGCATTCTCTCCGGCGTGTTCACCGCGACGGAGTCCTCCGTGGTCGCGGCAGTGTACGCCTTCGTGGTAGGCAAGTTCGTCTACGGCGATCTTCGCTGGAAGCGGATTCCGGAAGTATTTGCCTCCGCGGCCAGGAATACCGCGGGCGTCATGTTTATCATCGCCGTGGCCTCCTTCCTGAGCTGGATTCTCACCAGCCGTCAGATCCCTCAGACAATCGCCAGGGAGCTGCTGTCGCTTTCTACGAATCCAGTGATCGTACTGCTTCTGTTGAACGCGTTCATCCTCTTCCTGGGGTGCTTCATCGACGCGGTCTCCATCCTCGTGCTCATAAGCCCCGTCGCGTTGCCGATCATCCGCTCTCTCGGAATCGACCCGGTCTACTTCGGCGTTCTGCTGGTGCTCAACATCTGTCTCGGAGCTCTCACGCCCCCGGTGGGAACATGCCTCTTCGTCGCCTCGAGCGTCGGCGGAGTCAACCTCACAAAGACGAGCAGAGCCATACTGCCTATCGTCCTGCTCGCGGTATTCTGCCTGGCGCTGGCCATTTTCTTTCCTGCTGTTATACTCTTCTTGCCCTCGCTGTTACGGTGATATCCCTAAAAACACGGCGGTTCGCACCCATGTCGCGAAATCTGCGGACCGCCTGCGCTGCTACGTACTTCAAAGCAGAGCAAAGGAGAGACTATGTCCACTGAACGCGCTTCTTACGGAAAATCTTTCTGGATCTCGATGGCGGTGATCTTTCTTACGCAGGCTTTCCTGGCCGTCTTCATGCTCTACCCCTCCGTGCTCCGCGACCAAGGGTTTTCTCTCGGTCTCTCAGGATGGCTGATGAGCGTGTTCAACCTCTGCTCGACGCTGGGCAGGCCTCTGGGGGCGCGGGCGACGGAGCGGCTCGGCATCCGCACCACGCTGCTCTGGACCTCCGGGCTCGTCGCCGTCTTCACAATGCCGCTCGCCTTCACGGAACACCCGCTGCTGCTTCTCTTCCTCCGGGGAACAGGCGGCGTCTTCTGGGGGATCTCCATGGTCGCCATCTCTTCATACCAAGGGCTCAGTATCCCCGCTGCGCGGAGAGGAAGCGCGTACGCATGGATCGCCGTGGCGTATGTCCTTCCTCAGGTCACTCTTTTCCCTCTGGCGGACTGGTTCGCCTCTTCGAGGATGCTCGTTGGCTACTTTATGCTCGCGGCGGCGGTCGAAGCCGCCATCGTTCTGGTGGCCGCGCCGCTTCCCCCGCTTCGACGAGCGGAGAGTTCGCAAGAGGAGCCGAAAGAGTGGGGAAGATGGAGCGAACTCCCCTCGCTCCCCGGATTCCGGGCGGTGCTCGCCACCATGTTTCTCTTTGCCTTCGTCAACGCCTCCACGCTTCAGTACCTTCCGGCCTTCCTCTCCATGAGAGGGTATTCTCCGAGCGTCTTCATCGTTCCGAACGCACTCACCGCGATCGCCCTGCGCCTCGTGGCCTTCCGAATTATGGACCGGATTGATCGCAGACGGGTGATCGGAAGCATCATCGCCGCGATGGGTTTCATATTGGCCTTCCTCCCCTTCGCACCGGAACGCGGCTGGTACGTCGCCGGAGGGTTGTTCTACGGCGTCGTCATGGGGATGTGCTTCCCCATAGTGCTCGCGTTGATGCCCGACCTCTTTCCCGAGCGCTTGCGCCCGAAAGGAATTTCGCTCTGCCTTTTCGCCATCGACCTCGGGTTCATTCTCTCCCCCTTCTTCCTGGGGTACGGCGGGCAGATCTTCGGCCTCGGAAAGACGCTTTCCGTCACCGGTGTGCTCGGCCTCATCGGAGGCGCGTTGCTGCACTTCGCCTGGAACCGAAAAAAGAGGGCGGAGCCCTGAGGATACTTCCTCCAAGACTCCGCCCGTTCGAGTGATCGTTCCTGCTTTTCGTGAAACAGACGCTCGCTTACGCCTCGATCTCGACCTTCTTCATTCTCTCGCTCTGCACCCGCTCCGCGACCTCGACTGTCAACACGCCGTTCTTGAAGCTAGCCTTCGCGCTGTCCGGGTCGACCTCGACCGGGAACTGAATGGAGCGCGACACCGTTCCGAAATAGCGCTCCGAGCGCAGGACGTTATTCTGCTCCACGGTTTTCTCGTCGGATTTCTCCGCCCGGAGCTCGAGCCTGTCTTCGTAGACGTTCAACTCCACCTTGGAAGGATCGATGCCCGGAATCTCGAACTCGGCGAAAACCTTCCCGTCCTTCCTGTAGAAGTCGCCCCTGGGAATCGCGAGCATCTTCTCCGCATCCGCAGGATACCCCACGTCGGATGAAAAATCGCCGAAAACCCGCATCATGTCACGCATCATTCTGTCGACCGAAGGGAAAACATTCAGGGGCATATTGCCGTCGTTCGGCCTGATGGCCAGAAATCTCCGTGTCATTTGAAACACCTCCGTTTGATCTTTATTGATTTTGATCTATGCTGACCTTTGGCCTTATTATATACGTCAGTATTGATCAGACAATCCTGAAATACCGTATTGAGGCGTAAATAGAAATAAATACCATCGAAAATAAGCTTCTTTCTTTCTTTTTCGCACTGAAAAAACGTATTTCTCAAATTTTAAGAGTAGACCCTCCGGGAAATTCTTCGCGATGTGCGTTACAATACGGAGAATGCGCGCAGCATCGTGCGCACTCTTTGCAAAGGAGCTGATCTCATGAAGGTAGCAGTCAACAAACCTCTTCCCGTGTACCCGGCCCCCGCGTTCCTCGTCGGCGTGTACGACGAAGAAGGAAAACCCGGAGGCATGATCGCCGCATGGGGCGGCGTCTGCTGTTCGGAGCCCCCCTGCATCTCCGTTGCGGTGCAAAAGGCGCGGTACAGCTTCGGCGGCATCGTAGCGCGGAAGGCGTTTACCGTAAATGTTCCTTCCGAGGCGCAGGCCGCCGAGGCCGACTACTTCGGCATTTTTTCGGGGCGCGACGGCGACAAGTTCGCTGCCACCGGGCTCACCCCTCGCCGCGGAGATATCGCGGACGCGCCGCTGGTGGAGGAGTTCCCCATCTCCTTCGAGTGCGAGGTGGTTCACTCGGCCGAACTCGGTTCCCACGTGCTCTTCGTCGGCAAGGTCGTCAAAACATGGGCGTTCGAGGAGCATCTCGACGAGCGAGGACAGCCCGACCCGCTCAAAGTGCGCCCCCTCGTCTTCGCGCCGCAGTTCGGAATGTACTACGGACTGCGGGACGAACCTGTGGCGAGAGCTTTCTCCGTTGGCAGAACTATACGGGAAGGTAAATAAAAAACAAAGGGGCCCGGAAAACGGCCCCTTCGTTCGCTATCGCAGCTTCTATACTCTACGAAACCGCCTCGCGCTCCGCGGAGAAGGCCTCGTACTCGCGCCCCTTCACGATCGTCTCCAGCGCGGCCACGGTTCGTTCCACGTCCTCGAACGTGTTGTACAGCGCCACGGGCGCCAGCCGGATCACGCGAGGAGGGCGGAAGTCGGGGATGATCCCTTTCTTCTTGAGCGCGCAGCAGATACGCCACCCCTCCGCGTGTTCCACGGCGACGTGGCCTCCTCTCCGCTCCGACTCTCGGGGCGTTCCCACCTCGAAGCCGAGAGGGGAGAGGCGCTCGTCGACCATCTCGATCATAAAGCCGGTCAGCGCCAGCGACTTCTCGCGCACCGCGCCGATCCCCGCCTCGTTGAAAAGCTTCAGCGCGCCGTCGAGCGACGCGGCGGAAAGGACGCACGGAGTCCCCATCTGCCACCCCCCGGCGCTTTGAGCATGCTCGAAGGTGATGGACATGTCGAACTGACGTTCCTTCACGTAGCCGAACCATCCGGCCAAACCCGGAGCGCGCCCGAAGTGACGCCGGTTGACGAAGAGCCCCGCGGGAGCGCCCGGTCCGCCGTTCAGATGCTTGTAGCTGCACCAGAAGGCGAAGTCCACGTCGTCGTCGTGGAATGCGTGCGGTACCGAGCCGACGGAGTGGGCGCAGTCGAAGCCGATCACGACGCCCCGTTCGTGCGCCGCCTTCGTGAGGCGCCGGATGTCCAGAAGCTGCCCGCTCCTGTAGAGCACGCCCGGAAGCAAGGCCAGCGCAACCGTCTCGTCCATCATGCCGATAAGGTCGTCCTCGCTCAGCGTCCGCCCGTCGGCGCTCTTGGCGAGCAGCAGGTCGCGCGCCGGGTCGCCGCCCTTCATGCGGATCTGACTCTCCAGCGCGTAGAGGTCGGAGGGGAAGTTCAGCTCGTCGGCCAGGATCTTCCGCCGCTCCCCGTCGGGGGTGTAAAAGGTCGCTACCAGCGTATGCAGGTTCGACGTCGTGGAGCCCGTCATGACCACTTCGTCGGGGTGCGCGCCCACAAGAGGCGCCATCGCCGCGCCGATGCGCTCGCCGTACGTGAACCAGTCGGGCGCGGCCTCCAGCCAGCCGCCGATGCCCCGCGTCCGCCACTCCTCGGCGGCCTGTTCCAGCGACTTCAGCGCGTCCACCGACGCAAGCCCCAAGGAGTTGCCGTCCATGTATATTCCGTCTTTGAGAAGGTGAAAACGGCTCCTGAACCCCTTCAGCCGGTCCGCCTCGTCCAGCGCCCTCGCCTCGTGTAACCAGTTGCGTGTCATCTCTGATCCTCCTCCGTATTCGTCGCCATTCGCTCAAGAAGGGCCTCAAGTTGTTCCCGTTCAGCGGATGAAAGCCCGTTTGCCGCCATTTCGTCCCACTCGTCGAGGATTTTCGTGATCGACGGAAGCGCCTCGCGCCCCGCGGGCGACAGAAAGACGCGTCGTTCCCGTCCGTCCGTTCCCTCCCGCCGAACGACCCACCCCATGCTTTCCAAACGCCGCAGCGAGCGCGTCACCGAAGCCGGGTCCAGGGCCAGACGCCGCGCCAGCTCCGACTGCGTCGTGCCGTCCTGCCGCGCCAGCTCCACAAGGTAGAGATACACCCCGTGCCCGACATCCACACCCGCCTCCGCAAAGCGCCGGTCCAACTGCGTTTGGCAGCGCCGGTAGATTGTTGAAATCAACCTGCCCGGTGTCCATGCGTCCATAATGATCCCTCCGCTCCGGGAAGAGTATAGAGGAAAATAATTGCGCGTGCAAGTAGTTTCCGCTGAGCTTGCCGAGAGTACAAGACAGAGGGTGCTTAACGCCGAAGATTTGATGATCTCTCTTTTTCTGAAATGAACCGGGGAAAAAATACGCTATACACTTGACCACGTCAGGGGTAAACAGTACAGTACCATTGTTAAGATCGAGTATTCGGGAAAAGTACCTCACAGCGTTTTCTTGAAAAGTCGATGTGGTTTTTTTTAAAGATGCGCGACACTGCTTAATACGGAAAAACGCCGCATTCATCTCATTTTCGGGAGGAAGCGAAATGTCCGATCCCTTTTTCGACCATCCGATTCTGAATTCGCCGTACGACTATCCGCTCAGGCATTGGGAGCTTGACGAGGACGGACAGCCTACTCGAAAGATTATCGAAGCCAGACGTTCCGCCAAGTTCGTCACTCCGATTCCCAAACCGAAAAAGCAGAAAGGGAAAGTCAAGCAACAGTCCATTCTTTTCGACGAAGGCATGGGGCTTTCGACCGAGGAGCAGCAGTACGACCTCACATCGATCATCAACTCCGTACGGGAGCATGTCGACGAATGGAGGGCGATACCCGACTCGGACCGTTGGAACGTCACCCCGGAGACTGCCCGCCTCTTGAAGCACTGGCGCCTTCACCCCTTTTCCGGAATCCGTCCGTTCTTCTGCCAAGTGGAGGCGGTGGAAACGCTTATCTGGCTGACCGAGGTCGCTCCGCGCACGTCCAAAGGAAAGAAAAGCCTTGAACACCTCGAAAAAGCCAATGCCGATGCGAACCCCGAACTCTTCCGTATCGCCCTGAAGCTGGCCACCGGCGCGGGCAAGACGACGGTGATGGCGATGATCATCGCGTGGCAGACCGTCAACGCGGTACGAAGGCCGAACAGCGCCAATTTCACACGGGGGTTTCTCGTCGTCGCGCCGGGAATCACGATCAAGGACCGCTTGCGCGTTCTTCAGCCGAACGACCCCGACAGCTACTACGCAAGCAGAGAACTGATCCCCGGCGACATGCTGGAAGACATAAAACGTGCGAAGATCGTGATCACCAACTATCATGCGTTCAAACTCCGCGAGCGGCTTGAACTTTCCGCCGGAGGGAGGGCGCTTCTTCAAGGCAGAAACGGAAGCCTCGAGACCTTGGAGACCGAGGGGCAGATGCTCCAGCGTGTGATGCCCGAGTTGATGGGAATGAAGAACGTCCTCGTGCTCAACGACGAGGCGCATCACTGCTACCGGGAAAAACCGAAAGAAGAGGGCGAAGCGCTCAAAGGCGATGAGAGAAAAGAAGCCGAACGGAACAACGAAGCCGCGCGCCTCTGGATTTCCGGGCTGGAGACGGTCAAACGGACGCTGGGGGCGAAGAGAATCGTCGACCTTTCCGCAACCCCCTTCTTCCTTCGCGGCTCCGGATATGCGGAAGGAACCCTCTTTCCCTGGACGATGAGCGACTTCTCCCTGATGGACGCCATCGAATGCGGCATCGTCAAACTCCCCCGAGTCCCGGTGGCCGAAAACATCCCGGGGAATGAGATGCCCACATACCGCAATCTTTGGGAGAACATCGGCAAGGATATGCCGAAGAAAGGGCGCGGAAAGGCCGGGGAGCTTGATCCGCTCAAACTGCCGACAAAACTCCAGACCGCGCTGCATGCTCTCTACGGACACTACGAGAAGACCTTCAAAATATGGGCGGCGAACGGCATCGAAGTGCCTCCGTGCTTTATCATCGTCTGCCAGAACACCTCCATTTCCAAGCTGGTGTACGACTACGTCTCGGGGTTTCACAGGCCGAACGAGGACGGAACCAGCACGCTGGAGAACGGGCGCTTTGAACTCTTCCGGAACTTCGACGAGGTCACCGGCAACCCCTACCCCAGACCGAACACCATCCTCGTCGACAGCGAGCAGCTCGAAGCGGGAGGCACGCTGGACGAGAACTTCCGGAAAATGGCGTCGGACGAGATCGAACGCTTTCGGAGGGAGATCGTCGAACGTACGGGCGATCTCCGTTCCGGGGAGAACCTCACCGACCAGGATTTGCTCCGCGAGGTCATGAACACCGTCGGCAAGCCCGGCCAGCTCGGAGGAGGAATCCGCTGCGTCGTCTCCGTCTCCATGCTGACCGAAGGATGGGACGCCAACACCGTCACCCATATTCTGGGGATCCGCGCGTTCGGCACCCAACTTCTCTGCGAGCAGGTCATCGGCAGGGCGCTCCGAAGGCAGTCCTACGACCTCAACGATGAAGGGCTGTTCAACGTCGAGTACGCCGATATCTTTGGAATCCCCTTCGACTTTACGGCGAAACCCGTCGTCGCGCCCCCTCAACCTCCTCGGGATACCGTGCAGGTGAAGGCCATGCGCCCCGAGAGGGATGCGTGCGAAATCGTCTTCCCGAGGGTGGAGGGGTACAGAATCGAACTTCCCGACGAGCGGCTTGCCGCGAAGTTCACCGACGATTCCATCCTCGAACTCACTCCCGACCTCGTGGGGCCTTCGGTTACGCGAAACTCGGGAATCATAGGGGAAGGCGTGGATATGGACCTTCGATATCTCGAAGGGATGAGGACATCCTCCCTTCTTTTCGAGCTGACCAAGCGCTTGATCGAGACCAAATGGCGCGATCCCGGCGAGGAGCCGAAGCTCCACCTCTTCGCCCAGATGAAGCGCATCGCGAAAGAGTGGCTGGACACGTGCCTTGTATGCAAGGGGGGCACCTATCCGGCGTTGCTGATGTATCAGGTGCTTGCGGATATGGCCTGCGAAAAAATCACGGCGGGGATTACCTCCGCGTTCAAGGACAGCCGTCCGGTGAAGGCGATAGTGGACCCGTACAACCCCGTCGGTTCCACGCGGCACGTACGGTTCAACACGTCGAAGGCGCTCCGGTGGAAGTCGAGCCCCGACCGCTGCCACATCAACTGGGTCGTCCTCGACAGCGAGTGGGAAGGGGAGTTCTGCAGAGTAGCGGAGTCCCACCCCAAGGTGCTGGCGTACGTCAAGAACCAGAATCTCGGTTTTGAAGTCCCCTACCGCTGGGGATCGCAGACGAAGACCTATCTTCCCGACTTCATCGTGCTGGTCGACGACGGAAAGGGCCGGGAAGACCCTCTGCGCCTCGTCGTCGAAGTGAAGGGATACCGCCGGGAGGACGCGAAGATAAAAAAGAGCACTATGGATACCTACTGGATTCCCGGCGTCAATCATCTGGGGCAGTACGGGCGATGGGCCTTCGCCGAGTTCCGGGACGTCTTTCAGATGGAGGCCGACTTCGAGCAGAAGCTTGAAAACGAATTCGACAGAATGATCCGGACCGTGAGCGCCGGAGATTCGAGCAAAGGGGCGTAGTCATGGCGAACAGAGTTGCGAACTTTTCACACGACGAAGAACGACGGAAGAACATTCCTACGGCGGAGTATCAGTCGCTTGTCGAACAGGAGACCAGGACTCCCGTGCGCATCGCCTACGAACGGAGAAACCGCGATCTCGACCCACAGCTCGTCTGGCGAGGAAAGGACGATCAGGACTGGAGCGACCTCGTGGTCAACGCGCCGCCGCTCTACATCCAGGAGAAGATTCATCCGAAGGCGCTGATAGACGACCTTCTCCGCGAGAGCAGACGGACGGAGCGGGAGAGCGCTCCCCAGCTCGACCTCTTCGGCGACTTCAACGGCATCCCCGAGGGAACGGACAAGACGGAGTTCTACCGGCACGATCAGAACTGGTCGAACCGGATGATTCTGGGCGACTCGCTCCACGTCATGGCCAGCCTCGGCGAGCGGGAGGGCTTGCGGGGAAAGGTGCAGTGCATCTACATCGACCCGCCGTACGGCATCAAGTTCAACAGCAACTTCCAGTGGTCCACGACAAGCCGCGACGTGAAGGACGGAAAGGCCGAACACATAACGAGGGAGCCTGAGCAGGTGAAGGCCTTCCGCGATACGTGGCGCGACGGCATTCACAGCTATCTGACCTATCTTCGGGACCGACTGACCGTGGCGAGGGAGCTGCTTTCGGATTCCGGTTCTATATTCGTGCAGATTGGCGATGAGAACGTGCATCGGATACGAGCGCTGATGGATGAGGTTTTTGGGGAAGATAATTTTGTAAGCTTAATTGTAATTCAAACCACGACCGGTTTTCAAACAAATTTCTTACCTAACGTTGCTGATTATGTTTTGTGGTATGCGAAAAAAAAGCAAATGGCCAAATCAAAGTTAATTCTCTATAAGAAAGACTTTATTTTAGGTGAAGGGAACGCAAAATGGCTGTTATTTGAGGATTTTTCTTATAGAAGCGTTACTATAAGGGAAAAAGACAAAGAAGATTTGATTCCTTTGCATACAAAGCCTTATATGCCAGATAACCTCATATCTCAAGGACGAGCTCAAAATCCTCAGCCGTTTGTTTTTCGAGAAAAGACTTATGATTCTTGGGAAAAGAATTCCCATTGGAAAGCGGCATATCCAAAAGGGATGGAGCGTATCGCAAGGGCAAATAGGATTCATGTGGCTGAGAACTCTATTCGATATATCAGATTTCACTCTGATTTTGATTATGGAGTTAATAGCAATATTTGGACTGATACTGGGACCGGGAATTTTACGAATGAAAAGATATATGTAGTGCAAACAAATAGTAAAGTTATCGAACGTTGCATCCTCATGACCACCGACCCCGGCGATCTTGTTCTCGACCCCACCTGCGGCTCCGGAACAACCGCCTACGTCGCCGAACAGTGGGGCAGGCGCTGGATCACCGTCGACACTTCGCGAGTCGCTCTGGCGCTCGCACGCGCCCGCGTAATGGGAGCGCGCTACCCCTACTACCTCCTCGCCGACAGCGAAGAGGGGAAGCTGAAAGAGGCCGAAATCACACGGAGCGCTCCCTCGGAAAAGCCGGTCTACGGAGACATCCGTCAAGGCTTCGTCTACGAGCGGGTACCCCACATCACGCTGAAGTCCATCGCCAACAACGCCGAGATCGACGTCATCTGGGAGAAATGGCAGGAGGTTCTGGAGCCCCTCCGCGCCCGGTTGAACGAAGCTCTTGAAACGCGATGGGAGGAGTGGGAGATCCCCCGCTCAGAATCGCCGGAATGGCCGGAGAGCGTCCGCGCCATCCATTTGGAGTGGTGGCGGGCTCGGATTGGACGTCAGCAGGAGATCGACGCCTCCATCGCTGCGAAGGCGGACTTCGAGTACCTCTACGACAAACCGTACGAAGACAGAAAAACGGTCAGGGTCGCGGGGCCGTTCACGGTCGAGAGCGTCTCCCCCTACCGGACGCTCGCCGTGGACGAAAACGACGAGATGATCGATCCGGCGAACAGGAAGAACCCCGAGGAAAACACCGGAAAGGACTTTGCGCACGTCGTCCTGGAGAACCTCAAAATGGCCGGGGTGCAGCAAGCGCACAAGGAGGACAGAATCGTCTTCTCCTCCCTCGCGCCGTGGCCGGGCGAGTACATCTGCGGCGAGGGGCGCTACGTCGAATCAGGAGACTCAGGGGTCGAACGGCGTGCCGCCGTCTTCATCGGTCCGGAGTTCGGCACCGTCTCCCGCCCCGATTTGGTGCAGGCTGCGCGCGAAGCTGCGGATGCAGGGTTCGACGTGCTGATCGCCTGCGCGTTCAGCTTCGAGGCGCACACGACGGAGTTCACCAAGCTGGGGAGCGTACCCGTGCTCAAGGCCCGCATGAACGCCGAACTGCACATGGGCGATTCCCTCAAGAGCACCGGCAAGGGGAATCTGTTCGTGATCTTCGGTGAGCCGGACATCGAAATTTCGCACGAACCCGGCGGAAAGCTGCGCGTGCATCTCAAGGGAGTGGACGTCTTTCACCCGCAGACAGGGGAGGTCAGAAGCGACGGCCCGGAGGGTATCGCCTGCTGGTTTGTGGATACGGACTACGACGAGGAGAGTTTCTTCGTCAGGCACGCGTATTTTCTCGGGGCGAACGACCCGTACGGGGCGCTGAGGACGACGCTGAGGGCGGAGATCAACGCCGAAGCATGGGAATCGCTTCGCAGCGACGTCTCCCGTCCGTTCGAGAGGCCGCGCTCCGGACGCATCGCCGTCAAGGTGATCAACCACCTCGGGGACGAGGTGATGAAGGTCTTCAGGGTGTAGCTCCGTGGAGTTCCGGATAGCAGACACATTCACCGACAGCCTTGCGCGCCTGACCGGAGAGGAGCAGAAGATCGTCAAGACGACCTGCTTCGATCTTCAGCTCAACCCCGCCCATCCGAGCATCAAGTTCCACAAGGTGGAGCGGTCGAAGGACAAGGATTTCTGGTCCGTCCGGGCCGGAGACGATATCCGCCTGATCGTTCACAAGAGGGACGGGAACTTTCTTCTCTGCTACGTGGATCACCACGAAGACGCGTACGCATGGGCTTCGCGCAGAAAGATCGAGGTGCACCCCGCCACCCGCGCCGCGCAGATCGTCGAAATCCGCGAACGGGTGGAGGAGATCGTCGCCCCGCAGTACGTCGCAAGCCCTCGCAAGGGGAGGGGCGCGCCCTCATTTCCCTTCTCCGGTTTTTCCGACGAAGAATTGATGCGTTACGGCGTGCCTTCCGAATGGATTCCCGACGTGAAGGCCGCTACGGAGGATACGCTGCTCTCGTTGGCCGACCATCTTCCCTACGAAGCGGCGGAGGCGCTGCTGGAGCTTGCGACCGGAGGAAAGCCCGCCGCGGTCAGAACCGCGGGAGAACGAGAGAATCCGTTCGATCATCCGGATGCGCGCCGCAGATTCCGCACGATGCGCGATGTGGACGAGCTGGAGCGGGCGTTGGCGTTTCCGTGGGAGAAATGGACCATCTTCCTGCACCCTGAACAACGCGAGTTGGTGGAGAAGCACTTCTCCGGCCCTGCCCGCGTCTCCGGTTCCGCCGGTACGGGGAAGACCATCGTGGCCCTTCACAGGGCGGTTTTTCTTGCGAAGAGCCGTCCCGGAGCGAGGGTGCTTCTGGCCACTTTTTCCGAGACGCTGGCCGGCGCTCTCCGCACCAAGCTGCGGCGGTTGATCGGGAACGAACCAAAGCTCTTTGAACAGATTGAAGTGTACTCTCTCGACGCCGTGGCGTTGCGTCTGTACAAATCGCTGAGCGGGAAGGCCGCGATAGGGGAAGAAGCGGAGATTCGGGGCCTTCTGCGGGAAGCCGCGAAGTCCGTTGAAGGACATTCCTTCCCGGAACGCTTTCTTCTGGCCGAGTGGAAGCATGTCGTCGACGCGTGGCAGTTGACGACATGGGAGGAATACCGGGGCTTCGTCCGTATGGGGCGAAAGACGCGGCTTTCCGAGCCTCAAAGGCGCGTGCTCTGGACTGTTTTCGAGCAGCTCCGCTCCGCCTTGAAAAAACGGGGGCTGGTAACACAGGCCGAAGCGTTCACACGCCTCGGAGACGCGGTGTCCGGTATGAAAAAAACTCCTTACGATTTCATCGTCGTCGACGAGGCGCAGGATATCGACATTCCGCAACTGCGCTTTTTGGCGGCGTTCGGTACGGACGTGCCGAACGGGCTTTTTTTCGCCGGAGATCTCGGTCAGAGAATCTTCCAGCAACCCTTCTCGTGGAAGGCCGTCGGGGTGGATGTCCGAGGACGATCAAAGACGCTCCGCGTCAACTACAGGACCTCGCATCAGATACGGAGTCGGGCCGATCTGTTGCTCGACCCCGAAGTATCGGACGTCGACGGTAATACGGAGAAGCGCGACGATACGGTGTCGCTCTTCAACGGACCGCTTCCGTCAGTCATTGTGGCAAAAAGCGAAGAGGATGAATGCGAGCGCGTCGTGGAGTGGCTCGCCGAAAGGCTCGGTGAAGGCGTGCTTCCTCACGAGACAGGCGTGTTCGTCCGCTCTCCGGGCCAGTTGGAGCGGGCGAAGAGCGCTGTGGAAGAAGGTGGATTGAAAGGCAACATCCTCGATGAACGAGTCGACGTTGTGAGCGGATGTGTCTCCATCGGCACGATGCACCTCGCCAAGGGGCTCGAATTCCGAGCAGTAGTCGTGATGGCCTGCGACGACGAAGTAGTTCCTCTCCAAGAGAGAATCGAGGAGGTCAGCGAGGAGGCCGATCTTCGGGATGTGTACGACACGGAGCGCTATCTGCTGTACGTCGCATGCACGCGCGCGCGTGATTGGCTGCTGGTGACCGGCGTCGAACCTGCATCCGAGTTTCTGGACGATCTGCGAAGATAACCGGGATGTACCACCGGTGGAATACTCCCGCCGATTAGGCGCTTCGCCGGTTTCCGTCTTTCGTCGCGGCTCCGTCTGAAGGCTGTCTTTTCTCCTCTCCCAGATACGCTTCGACGCCGCAGATCGGGCCGATGAAGCGCAGCCGGTCGCGAATCTCCGGCCGGAACGGCTGTCCGCTGAATTCGTCGTATATGCTGCCGATGGGGCCCGGGTAGACGTTGAGATTGTAGTGGACGCCGTCGTGCATCGTGCATGAAGCCGGTGACCAGTTCCGGAAGCTCCAAAAAATAACGAAGGGGCCGTGGAGGCGGCCCCTTCGTTTGTGCTTACGCGATCCGGTGTTCCGCTTTCGGTTTTCTCCAGAAGAAGAGCGCCAGCAGCAGAAGGCCGACTCCCGCCGCCTTGGACAGTTCCAGAGGGCTCAGACAGAGAACGCCGGCAATACAGAAGACCGCCCGCTGCCAGAGGGCGAGCGGCCTCCTGGTGAAGCCGATCATGGCGTATCCCATGGCGAAGATGGCGGCGACGCCTCCCGCAAGGGCGGTGAGGTTGTTGAACAGTCCGGCGTTCAGTATCAGGCCCGGGTCGTAACAGAAGGCGAAGGGGACGATGAAGGCCAGTATGCCGAGGCGCATCGCCGTAAAACCGGTTTTGTTGGGAGGAGAGCCGGCGATGGAGCTCGCGGCGTATGCGGCCAGCGCAACGGGCGGCGTGATGTTCGAGACGATGGCGAAGTAGAAGACGAAGAGGTGGGCGGAGATCGTCGGAAAGCCCAGGCGCGCGAGGGCCGGGACGCCGAGCGCCGCTGCGAGGATGTACGCTCCTGTGGTCGGAAGTCCCATGCCAAGGATGAGAGATACGAGCATGACCAGAAGCAGGGCGACGAACGGAATATCTTTCGCGAAGGCGAAGATGAATCCGACGAACTTGAAGCCGAACCCCGTAAGGCCTACGGAGCCGACGACGATGCCCGCGGCGGCGCATGCTATGCAGACCATCGGAATGTTCTTGGCGCCTGTGTAGATCGCGTCGATCGCGTCGAGCGGCGTCATTCGTTTGCCGGGATTGAGCAGAGAAACGCCCCAGGCAAGCCCTATGCCGATCGTGGCCGACCACATCGGCGTGTACCCCGCGAGCAGCAGGTAGACGAGTCCGATGATGGGAAGGATGAAGTAGAGCTTCTTCAGGACTTCCTTTTTGGATGGAAGTTCGTCCGGTTCAAGTCCCTGCAGGCCGTTCTTGAGCGCGCCGAGATGCACCATGAAAATGACCGCGCCGTAGTAGAGGATGGCGGGAAGCGTAGCGGCGATCATGATTTCGCTGTAGGGCCTCCCCAGGAAGGAAGCCATGATGAAAGCGCCCGCTCCCATGATCGGAGGCATTATCTGCCCTCCGGCGCTTGCGACAGCCTCGACGGCGCCTGCGAAGTGCGCCGGGTACCCTATCCGTTTCATCAGGGGGATGGTGAATGTGCCGGTTCCGTAGACGTTGGCGACCGCGGAGCCGGAGATCGAGCCGAAGAGGGCGGAACTGACGACGGCGATTTTCGCGGGGCCGCCCGCCTGGGTGCCGGTGAAGGCCTCGGCGAGGTGCATGAAATATTCGCCGACGCCGCTCTTTTCAAGAAAGCCGCCGAAAATGAGGAAGATCATGACGAAGGCGGCCGAGACTCCCAGCGGAACGGAGAAGATGCCCTCGCCGGTGAGGTAGATATGCTCGATCACCTCTTCGAACGTGAAGGAGAGTCCCCTCATGATGCCGGGCATGTGGTGGCCGAAATACATGTAGCCTGCGAAGAAGGCTGCGATGATTGCGAGCGGAATGCCGACGACGCGGCGCGTGGCTTCGATCAGGATGACGAGAAGCAGCGTTCCCAGCACGAGCTGGGTTGTGGTCAGGGGATCCACCTGGGCGATGCGCTCGATGATGTGCGTGTAGTTGATCATGTTGTAAATGCCCGGAAGCGTGGAGAGCGCCGCCAGAACCCAGTCGTAAAACGGGACATACTCCTTGGGGGCTCTGGAGGATATCGGGTAGAGGACGAAGCACATCGGGAGAACCCACGTCAGGTGGATGCTGCGCTGGAGGTACGCTTCATAGTTGCCGAAGATGGCCGTATAGAGATGAAAGAGGCCCATGGCGACGACGTACGCATAAAAGAGTTTCTGGGTGTTGCCTCGAAGTTGTCTCATTGTGTACACTCACTTCCTAGGTCGTTCTTTTCAAAATTAAAAGCGGGCGGTGATTCGCCACCGCCCGCGTGAAGTGCGGAAATCTCTTGAATGCTATTGCTTCAGTTCCTTCCAGAACTTGACTGCCCCCGGATGCGATTCGACGGAGGCGGGAAGCGCCATTTTCGGGTCAAGCTCGGCGACGTCCTTAACTGCCTGCGCGAGAGAGTCGCGGTTGGCCCACAGCGCCTTGGAGAGTTCGTAGACCAGGTCCTCGGGAAGGTCCTTCCGGATGACGACGCAGGTATAGTCGCCGACTGTCGGTGTGGGCTCGGTCACGCTCTTGTAGATGCCGGGTTCGATCATGAAGGTCTCCGTGCCGTAGGCTGCCGCAAGGGCGTCGAGCGCGCTCTGCTCGACGGGAAGAAGAAGGACGTCGACCTGATTCTCGATCTGCATGACGATGGAGGCCACGCGTCCGACGGAGAAGGCGAAGATGTCGAGGTGGTTGTCGGCCAGCAGGTTGGCGCCGTCCTCGTAGGAGGCGAATTCGACCTTGCCGCCCCAGCTGCGGATATCATCCCAGCCGATATCGTAACCCTTTTTGAAGAGGGCGCGGATGGTCACTTCGGAAGCGGTTCCCGGCTTCAGCGTGGCGAAGCGGACAGGAAGCTTCTTCGCGACGAAATCGCCGAGCGTTTTGATTCCGTGCTGTTCCGCGTAGTCTTTTCTCATGATGAAATAGGTGAACTGGGTGTAGAGGTTCGACATAACGACCGCGTTCTTCGCGGGAGCCTTGAATGGGTCCTCTCCCTTGCCCGCCGCGCCGACGAACGATGTTACCGAAAACCCGAGATCGCCTTTGGTGTTGTCCGTGTTCACCACGTTGGCGACGCCGCCGCCGGTGCTGCTGGTGGTCTGAAGGACTTCCTTCGTCCACATGTCGGCGAGGGCTCCGCCGAGAGCGAACCAGTTGCCGCCCGGAGGTCCGGCCATGAAACGAAGCTGATCGGGCCAACCTTCCTTTGCGGCGAAGGCAGTCCCGGAGAAGGAGACCACGAGTGCGAGGGCGAGAAGCAGAAGAACTCGTCTTTTCATTTTTTACACGCTCCTTTGATGAGAATTTGAGTAGAACTTCCCTGAGAATCAGACGGGAAAATGATATAGTCTTCGGGGCGGCATGTCAATAAAACCGTTTGAACTTTATTTTTCTAAATTTCCTTGTTTGTGAAAGGAGTTTCGTTATGATGCGCACTCAGTCGGATAAAACAGAAAAAAAGGCCGCTTTTACGGAATTATCGTTCGGAGGGAAAGTCCCTCCCCGCAGTGATATTCCTGTCGAGTATACCTGGGACCTCTCGGCGCTTCAGTCTTCGGACGAGGCATGGGAGGAGAGTTTCCGTCTCGCCGGCTCCGAGATGGAGCGGATTGCCTCTTTCAGCGGAAGGCTTTTTGAATCTCCCGAAACTCTTCTCGAATTTCTCCGCCTTGAGGAAAAGGCGTCGGAACGTATGGGAAAGCTGTATGCATACGCAACGATGAAGAGCCACGAGAATACCTCCGATGCTCTGTACCAGGGGATGGAGGACAGGGCCGGAATGCTCTATTCGTCCTTTGCGGCGGTGTGCTCTTTCTTCAGCCCGGAGGTGCTTGCCGCAGGCGAGGAGAAGGTGAGCGGCTTCATCGCGCGCTGCGCGGATCTTGCGCTCTACCGTCATTTCTTCGACAATCTGCTTCGCTCGAAGGAGCATGTGCTCTCGCCGCGCGAGGAGGAGCTATTGGCGCGTTCCGCCGAAATGGCCCGTACGGCGGAGACCGCGTTCTCGCTTTTTACGAACGCCGATATGACGTTCCCTGCGATCGTCGACGAGAAGGGCGAAGAAACCGAGCTTTCGGAGGAACGGTACTACCTCCTGAGCCGCTCCCGCGACCGCCGCGTGCGCAAAGAGGCGTTCGAAGGTCTGCTGGGAACCTACGGGAAGTACCGGAACTCCCTGGGTGCGCTCTACTCGGGAAGCGTAAAGGGGGATATTTTCTACGCGACCGCCCGGAAGTATTCCTCCTCGCTGGAAGCCTCGCTCGACGCGGACAACATCCCCGCATCGGTTTACGACAACGTTGTGGCGACGGTGAATGCGAATCTCGACGCTCTGCACGACTACATGCGCCTCAGAAAGAAGGCGCTCGGGCTGGACGAGCTGCATATGTACGACCTCAACGTGCCGCTTGCCGACGAACCGGATGCGGCCATACCGTACGGGAAGGCGGTGGAGATGGTGACCGAGGGGCTTGCCCCTCTCGGCGCGGAGTATGTG
>Ga0334887_1001522_pt1 | contig 29650 bp, 24 predicted proteins | sample GraSluR1_MG_10_FD_207217 | JGI IMG/M metagenome (GOLD analysis project Ga0334887, IMG submission 207217) | Sludge microbial communities from methane-producing bioreactor in Wageningen University, Netherlands - Granular Sludge_18_07-R1 | ecosystem: Engineered > Bioreactor > Anaerobic >...
ACCCCCGCGGGAGACCCCGGCACGCCGGGATCCCACAGAAGAGCCCGGGGCTACAGGTGTGACCGGTTCCACAGAAGATGCCGGTCCCACAGACGCTGGAGAACTGGAAACTCGGGACTGGAGACCAGAAGGAGGGATGATCGGGTGGAATGGCCAGACTCCAGAGACCGGCTGGAAAGCCGGTCCCACAGAAGAGGCCGATCCCACAGAAGAGGCCGATCCCACAGAAGAGGCCGGTCCCACAAAGACAAGCCGGTTCCGCGGAACGGAAATCGGTCTCACACCAGATCTGCCGCTGCCGCAGCAGTGCCTTCGTCGCTTCGGGCCTTCGTCGCTATGTCGCTTCGTCGCTTCGTCGCGGAGCCTGCCCCGGCGCGCCGGGGTCGCTTCGCCGCTGCTTCCGGCCCTTCGCCCACGCCAGCCCGATGCCCATCAGGCTCAGGTTCGCCACGGCCGAGTCCAAAAAGTCGCAGTGCGGCAGAAACAGGTCCAGGTCGCCGCCGGTGCCCACCACCTGCGGCCACTTGCCCAGGTGCGTCGCGATGCCCTCCACAATCCCCCGCACCGCGCCGGCGATACCCCGGCACACGCCGGTCTGGATCGCGCTGACCGTGTCGCGCCCGATGGGCTCGCTCGGAAACGCAATCTCCACGTCCGGCAGCTTGGCCGTATAGTTGTGCAGCGCCCGCAACTGCAAGCGTGCCCCGGGCAGAATCGCCCCGCCCAGAAACCGACCGTCGTCACCCACCAGGTCCGCGGTGATGGCCGTTCCGAAATCCACCACCATGCACGCACTCTGAATCCGCTCGAACGCCGCCGCCGCGCAACAAACCCGATCCACCCCCACCGCCTGCGGCGCCGGAAGGTCCACCGTCATGGGCAGGGGCAGACTCTGTCCCACGACGCCCGCCTCCACGTGCAACGCCGCTCCGATCTGCTCCACCGCCCGATCCAGGACCGTCGGGACGACCGATCCGATGGCCACCGCCGGCACCCGCCCGCCGACGAAGAAGGCCCCGAGACTCGTCAGGGCCGCGGCAAACGCCGTCGCATCCTCCGTCGGCACGCGCGACACCCGCGAGACCTCGCCGTCCGCCCACGATCCCAAGGCCGTCCGCGTGTTGCCGATGTCAATCACGATCAACTGCGGTGACGGCCCGCCCGCGTCCGGATCCGCGATCATGACACGTTCCTCCTGTGCGGCGGCTCCGGCATCGCAGGGCCGGTTTCCTCCGCCTCCACCTGCGGCGCCCGAGCCGCCGCCACCAGCGTCCACAGACGCTCCTGCATCTCGCGCAGCCCCGCGCCCGTGGCCGCACTGACGGCCAGCACCTCGCACCCCAACGCCTGCGCCAACGCGTGAGCCGACTCCGGCCCGCCAGTCAGATCAATCTTGTTCGCAGCCACCAGTTCCGGCTTCTGCGCCAGCACGTCGCTGTACTGCCGCAGCTCTTCACGAATCGTGTGGTACGCCCGGGCCGGAACCTCCGCATCATCCTCCGCGCCCACGTCGATCAGGTGAAGCAACACGTGCGTCCGCTCGATGTGACGCAAAAACTCATGCCCCAGCCCGGCGCCTTTGTGCGCGCCCTCGATCAACCCAGGAATGTCCGCCATCACGAACCGCCGCCCGCCCGGCAGTTCCACGATGCCAAGCTGCGGCTCCAGCGTGGTGAACGGGTAATCGGCGATCTTCGGCCGCGCCCGCGACAACCGCGAAAGCAGTGTGCTCTTGCCCGCGTTGGGCAACCCCACTACGCCCACGTCCGCGATCAGCTTGAGTTCCAGCCGAAGCCACCGCTCTTCCGGCTCGCCGCCTGGCTCGGCAATCCGCGGCGTCTGGTCCGTGGGCGTCGCGAAGGACTTGTTCCCCCGCCCGCCTCTGCCGCCCCGGGCCACGCACGCCCGCTCGCCCGGCTCCGCCAGGTCCTTGATCAGAATGCCCGTGTCCTTGTCGTACACCAGCGTGCCCGGCGGCAGCTTGATGACCAGATCCTCGCCGCCCCGACCGGTCATCTGTTTTCCCTCACCCGGCCGGCCGTTCTGAGCGATCCAGTGGTGCCGCCCGGCGAAGTCCAGCAGCGTGTCCACGCCGGCCACCGCCTCGATGATCACGTCCCCGCCGTTGCCGCCGTTGCCGCCGTCCGGCCCGCCCTTCGGGATGAACTTCTCGCGCCGGAAGCTGACCGCCCCGTGCCCGCCTTTACCGGCCCGTACGTAGATTTCTGCGCGATCAACGAGCATCGCTGCCTCACTCACCCCGCGAACTGTGCCTGCATAAATAAAGGGTGGCCGAAATGGCCACCCGGTTTTCGTAAGGCTGGTTCCCGATGGGCAACGGTGACCGCTGCCGCCGACCGGTCAGTTCTGGACCGGCTCCACGTCGATCTTCCGACCGCGGTAACGCACGATGCCATCGACGATGGCGTACAGTGTGTCATCCCGGCCTCTCTTGACGCCATGCCCGGGGAGAAACGGCGTTCCGCACTGCCGGACCAGAATCGTGCCGCACGTGACCAGTTGCCCGCCAAACCGCTTCACGCCGCGAAACTGCGGGCTGCTGTCCCGGCCGTTACGGGTTGAACCTTGACCCTTCTTATGTGCCATACATCACACTCCAAGCCGCCGAAGCAGCGAAGTTTACGCGGTTTCGCCTCAGGAATCAACACCCCGCCGGGTCAGCGCATCACCCATTCCCGTTTGACGCGGACCGGCTTGGCCTGCGGGCGTGACTTCTCGTCGCCGGGCAGATCATACGAAATCCCCAGCGTTTTGCGAAGCACGAAAAACCGGGGATTCTCATCCGACTCCGGCTTCTCGGAATCGAACGCAAAGTTCTGCAATCGCTGGACTTCGCCCGACAGCCCCCCGGCGTAGATGGTGAACTGGTTGGCCGTCGGGTCGAAATTCTGGAACACCACCGCCGACGTTCGGGCGTTGTCCGTCCCCTGCAGAAGCGTCCCGCTGACCTTCAGAGGATCGACAAAGAACGGGTACAGCTTCTTGTACCGGGCCCGGATGGCCTCCACGACAGCCGGATGCACGTGGTCACCACCCGTAACGACTTGAAGTGTGTCTGTAACGAGGGCGAATGACGGGTAGAATCCCTGATCCTGTCCGGAATTGTTCGTAACCGTGTAGGCCATAAACCAGAACGTCGTGGGGTGGTCATCACCGGGGAGGGTCACGATGATCCGCTCCGGATCGCGGAATGTGAAGTCCAACTCCCAGCTCTTGGCCAGCAGGCTCGGTTTCGGGGCGGCCCAGACCCCCGCCCCGATGACCAGAACGGACAGAGCCACAGCCCCGGACAGCGCTACACGTGACGGTTGCATGGTGAAAGATTCTAGTAGGGGCACACGCCCTGTCAACGACGCAGGGCACCCCCCGCCCGCCGCGAATAGTTGTTCAACTCCGGCGAATCCGGTATCGGTGAGCGTGGCCGCGGGTGCGTGCCGGGCGGCGGAGCACCGTTCGGTCCCCCGGGACGCCATCTAAATCCGGAACCCGTACCTCAAGTCGACAGGAGGAATCTCATGCCAGTCAGCCATCGTCTTCTCAGTGTCATGATCGTGGTTTGCGCGGTGATTCTGCCGGCCAGCGCAGCCACAACGGACCCCGCATCGCTGCTGCCGCCCGACACCGTGCTGTACGTCGGCTGGACGAACCTGATGAACCCGCGCGAGCAGGCTCAGCTTGATCAGGTCCGGCAGGGCCTCGCGGCCCTGAAGCTGGGCGAGAAGGAAGCTGCGTTGGCGAACCAGCTTATGGAACTGCTTCCCGTGGTCCTGCAGGGCCCGGGCTGCATCGGGCTGCTGGACTTCGCGATGGCGGACCACCGGCCGGATGTGCAGGCCGTGCTCGTCGTGGAGGCCGGAGCCGCCGCGAAGGATTTGCCTCAGAGGCTGGCAGACCTGCTCGCGATGACGGGCGAGGCGGAGTTACAGGCGACGGCGGGAGAGCCCATCGACGGCGTCCCGACGTGGCGAATCGGGTCGCCGGAGGAACATTGGGAGTTCCTCTGGGGCGCTTCCGGGCAACGGTTTTTCGTGGCCTTCGGCGAGACGGCGGCCGCCCGGATCCTCACCCAATGGAAGAGCCAGGGGCCGTCTCTGGCAGACAGCGAAGAGCTGAAGCTCGATCGCGCCCGGGTCGGTTACCAGCCCGGCAGCATCCGCGCGGAGTCCTTTACAGACGTGCCCGCGTTCATCACGAAGCTCAAGGCCGCCATCGAGGCGGCACATGGACCGCTTCCGCCGGAGGTGGATCGCGCCCTCCAGGGCCTGCGAATCAACGCAATTCAGTCGCTATACACTCATTCGGCCGAGGTGAACGGCCTGCCGCGAGCAAGCCTGTTCGTGCATACCACCGGCCCGGCCGAAGGCGTCCTGGCCCTCTTCGACCAGCAGCCGCTGACGGATGACGACCTGAAGCTCATCCCGGCCGACGCGTACTGGGCCGTCGCGTTTAACCTGGACCTCAAGAAGTTCTATCTGAACCTCGCGCGGACGGTGCGTGAGGTCCACCCGGCCGGCCTCGCCATGATCAACGTCGGCATGGGCGCCATCCTTGGAGCGATGAACTTCACTTCGCCCGAGCAGCTATACGAAATGGTCGGGGACACCTGGATCTTGTACGACGCACCGAACCAGGGCGGCTTCATCGGCCTGGGCACCGTGTTCGTCGCGGAGGTCCGGAACAGGGAGAGCTTCACCGGCATCACAGAAAACGCGCGGACGCTGATCAACCTGGTGGCCAAGGACAAGGTGAACGTCACCGCCCACAAGACGACCAGCGGCGATCACGAAATCCACTACCTGCTGGGCGGCGGCGTGCCGTGTCCCGTCGCCCCGGCGTGGGGCTTCGTCGGCGACCGGTGCGTGATCGGCCTGTTCCCGCAGACGGTTGCCGCCGCGATGAAGCAGCTTGACCCCGCCACCCGCACGTCGAGCCTGCTGGACAGCCCCGACTTCGCGGCAGCGCAGAAGGTGGCGGCCCCCAACGCCCATGCGGTTGCCTACCTGGATGCCAAGGGACTCTACCGGCTGATCTACCCCCTCCAACTTCTTCTCCAGACTGCCGGCGTTTCCCAGCTTGCCGCGGGTGGCATGACCCTGGACCTGTCCACCTACCCGACGTTCGACGAGTCCGTCGCGGGGGTCCACTCTTTGGTCATGACGGGGGGCCGAGGCGAGGACGGCCTGTTCTGCATCCTGACGGGTGGGGGGCAGGGGACACCGGGGGCGATCCTGGCTGCCGCCGGTGCGGCTGCCGCCGTCGCGATGCCGACCGCCGTCAAGGCGAAGCACCAGGCGATGAGCGCTCAAAGCCTCTCGAACCTCCGGCAAATCGGCGTGGCGTGCCAGATGTATGCGGTTGAGAACAACGGCGAGTTCCCTGTGTCCCTGGATGATCTTGCGAAATACGGCATTCCGGACGGGATGCTGTCACAACCCGGGGGCGGGGAGGTCGTCTACATTCGGCCGGGATCCCTGCACGAGTTACGGGCTCCGTCGCAGACCGTCATAGTGTACGTGAGCGCTGGCCGTGCGGGGCTCGTCCACGTGCTTTTTGCGGATGGGCACGCCAAGACCCTGGACCGGTCCCGTCTGAATCAGCTCCTGGAGCAGGCGAAGGCTCCGCCCGCGGAGCCGTCGGGGTACACGCCACCGGATTCGCAGTGACGGCCATCCCGGGGGCGAAGGAGCTGCAGTGACACCGGTGCGGGCCGGCGGGTCGACGGGTTCCGTCGGCCGTCGGCCCGCGGCGTTGGGGTCGACAGGGCTGTACGCTTTCTGCGGGGTGGGCTATAATGCCGCCTTGTCCGCCGACGGCGGCCCGGATACGCTTGTCAGGGCCGGCCGAAGGCGATGCCACGCCGCGGGACGGACAGACGGTCGGGACCGCGTGCCCGCGGTTTCGCGAACCCCCGCATGATGGCTTTCCGGGATTGAGATTCGCGTTCCATGAGTCCTGACCTTCCATCCCCGCCGGGTCCAGCCGTCTCGACGCACGCGAGGCCGTCGCGGGCGGTCTGGTGGTTGACCGCCATCAGCCTGGCCGTCATTGCCGTCTGCATGGTGCTGCGGGTGGACGGCCTGGTGGTGCCGCAGGCAGCGGCCCAGATCCAGGCGGGTGCCGGGGCGAGGGGGGTCTTCGCGTTTCCGGCCCAGATGACCAAGACGACGTACGGAGTGTTCATGGTGGACGTGGATACCGGTACGATCTGGTGCTATGAGTTTACGGGTCAACGGAAGCTGCGGCTGGCGGCTGCCCGTTCGTGGCGGTTTGACCGGTATCTGGAGAACCACAACCTCGAGGATGTCGAGCCGGAAGCGGTGGAGAGAATGGTGGAGCAGGAACGCGAACAGAGGAAGCTGCGGACTTCCGGTTCGACTCCCTGACCCCGCCGGCCGGCCCGCGACAACGGGGGCGGGGACGGCCGACCGGGAAGATCGTTGTCATAGGCTGACCAAACGGAAGCTTCGTATCGCATAGGTGCCCTGATGGCCAAAACGTACCTGTCAGTCCAGGAGGCGTGCGACGCCTTGAGCATGACCGAAAGCCAGATCAAGGACCTCGTCCGCAGGGGCAAGCTGCGCGAGTTCCGCGACGGGGGAAAGGTCAACTACAAGGCCGACGACATACAGAAGCTGGCCGCCGCGTCGGGCATTCGCCCGGCGCAAAGCGCATCCGGCGGCAGCGGCGAACTGGTGCTGGAGCCGGCGGACGACACGGGGATCGACCTGGCGTCGACGGGGTCCGAAACGGGCATCGACCTGGCCAGCACCGGCAGCGACGTCATCAGCCTGGCCGAGACGGACAGCGACGCAACCGCCGTCGGCGGCGCCACGGCGGACAAGAAGAAGAAGGACGATACGGTCATCACGTCCGTGGGCGTCAGCGTTTTTGAGGACGACGAGGCCGACTTGGTCTCCGACCCGGTGGCCGAAACCGTGGTAAGCGACGGCGGCCTGGGCATTGAAGGCGTGGGCAGCGGCTCGGGCCTGCTCGACCTGACCCGGGAGAGCGACGACACCTCCCTGGGCGCTGAGCTTCTGGACGAGATGCTGCCGTCGGACGAAATGGCCGAAATGGGCGATGCCACGCGGGCCGGCCTCGACGACATGGTTACCGAGCCGGCCGCCGCCGCCGAGCTGGCCGAGCCGGTTGCCGCGGAAGCCCCGGTAACGCGCGGCGCCGTGGTGACGGTCGTCGAGTATGCCCCCGACCCGCTGTCCACGGGTCTGACCGGGCTGATGGCCGTTGCCGTGCTGATCATGTGCCTTACCGGCCTGACCGTGGCCGCCATGCTGCACGATGCCGTGCCGGGCCTTCTGGGCCTGCTGCATCAGAAGCTTTGGATCTTCGGCCTGGCGGCGGTGGTGGTGGCGGGCGCGGCTACGGGCGTGGGCTTCTTCCTGGGCAAGAAGGCCGAGCAGGAATAGCGTATCACGCATTCCGGCATTGCCCGCCCGGGGCAAGAGACGAAGCAGACGCTTCAGGACGCGCGGGGTCCGCCGGCGCGGGGCGGACGCGCGAACGTTGAATCCGGAAACCAACCCCATGCGCAGAGGAGGCAGGATCATGATGGCGCGGACGCGGATGACGGGCGTTTGGATGGCGGGCGGACTGCTCCTGCTGGTCAGCAGTGGGTGCGCCACGCTGGAGGAAAAGCGGCAACTGCAGATGCACAACCGGTCGCTCCAGGCAGAGAAGGACGCCTGCGCGGAAGAGCTGCGCGATTGTCGCATGTCGACGGGCACGCTGCGCACGCAGATCGAGGCCCTGGAGAGCCAGCTCGCCGCCGCCGAGCAACTGGCGGACAGCTACAAGACCGAGAACGACCGCCTCTCTCGCCGCTGTGACGAGTTGACGGCCATCGTCGACAAGATCGCCGGGGGAAAGGACCTGTCGCAGCCGCTCATCATCGAACGGGCGCTGCCGCCGGCCCTGGACACCGCGATCAAGGATTTCGCCGCCCAGTATCCCGGCATGATCGAGTACGATGCGAAAAAGGGCGTCGTGAAGTGGCAATCGGACCTGGTCTTCGCCCTGGGCAGCGTGGTCATCAAGGACGCGGCCAAGGAGTCTCTCAAAAAGTTCACCGGCATCATCAACTCCCCGGCCGCCACCGGGTTTGACGTGGCCATCGTCGGGCACACCGACAACATCCCCATCAAACGCGCCGAAACCCTGAAAAACCATCCGACCAACTGGCACCTGTCCGTGCATCGCGCGATCTCGGTCAGCGACGAGCTCCAGACGGACGGGCTCGCCGCCGCCCGCATCGGCGTGATGGGATTCGGCGAGTACCGTCCGGCCGCGGACAACAGCTCGGAGGCCGGGCGGGCGAAAAACCGCCGGGTCGAGATCTTCGTCGTCAAGAAGGAGAACATGCTGGCGGCCGCCGATGGCTTTGACCTGTCCCCCGCCGGCATGCTGGCCTGGATGAATCGCGAATAGCGAATCAGGAATTACGAATCGCGAATTGCGAATCGCGAAAAGCACTCGGGCGGTGCGGACCCGTTACGCCGGTCCGCCCCGCCCGCTCCTCTTGCAGGACCGGCCCATTGCCACGGGACCCGCTTTCTGCTGTGGGACCGGCTTGTCTTTGTGGGACCGGCTTGTCTTTGTGGGACCGGCTTTCCAGCCGGTCTTCCCTCCCACCGGTTTCTAGTCTCCAGTTCTTTTGTGTGTCGCTGAACCGATCCCGGCTCGATTGAGACTCCCACGGATTTGGCTGGACGAGAACGAACGAGATCGACAGGGGGAAGGCGAACACCTCGCGTCCGCGCCCGGCCGCGCCCCGAACCACGGCTCGGACGTGCCGTTGGGCCAGGTTGACGTAAGCTCGCACCGCTGCCCCTGCCCGCCTCCTGTGTGAATTCTCTATCGGCGCGTGCTTTTGGCGATAGGCCCTACGTGAAGGCCCCCCGCTATTGTTACATAACGCCCCGGACGCGCTTCATGCGCCGGACCGCGTTCTCGATTCAGCCTGAGTACATGTCTCGGGAAGCCGCCAGAACCCCGCTTCTGCGACGATAATTGGGGCGGCCGAAATTCGCGCAAGAAGCCGGTTGGTGATGTAAAAATGCCAGGATGTGACGCTCGAAGAGGGCTGGCACATTGTTTCCAGTCCGCGCGCAAGTGCTGTTACTACGGGCAGTAGCGAGCGCGTGAAAAATCCGCGGCTGGGAGGTTCTGGCTTGAAACCGGAGCCGGTGGTGTGTTACACTACCTAACGAGGGTGGTGTAGGAAGCAAGGCACTTCTTGCTGCTTCTGGAAGAGAGAGAGAGTTTGTGAGCCCGCACGTGTTGCGCGGACGCCTCAGACCGGCGAAGGCGCTCCCGGCGGGAGGGTTGCGGCGCGAGGTGCTTTCGTGCCCGGCGCCGATCGGCGCCCGCGCCGCCGAAGAGACGGAAAACGTACTTGGAGTACTCTCTCGTAATTTGGCATCCCCGAGTTCTCTTTCGAAGGAGGTTAGGAAGATGAAGTACCTTGCAGTGTGTGGGTTGGTGCTTGCCATGGCGGTGCCGGCAATGGCGGTGCCGACTGTTCAGATCTCGCTCGGCGTGCGAGAGACGGGACAGACGGGCAACATTGGCGACTTCATGCCGAATGCCGGCGGACAGATCGAGTGGTTCGACTATGACGTGCAGACGTTGGTGCTCGACGGCACGTGGCAGCAGTTCACATTCGACATCTCGAACACGGGCATTACCACAAGCCCGTTGTTCACTGGCGACGGTTCGATTTCGCAAGATCGCGGTACGCTTGAGCACATCCGCATCAAGAGCACGGGCTACCGAACGCCGACTCTGTGGGTCGACGAGATCCGGAACATCTACGACCCGGCCGGCCCGCCGCCCGTGGTCGATCAGCTGATCAGCACGTTTGCCGACGACGTGACCAATCCGGGCAACCCGTACCCGGACGGCACGGAAGTGATGTTCCAGGAGCCGGGGTTCTCGGGCTCCACGAACGCGAACTACGATTTGAGCGGCCCGAACAAGTCCGGCATCGACAACACCGTCGGTTATGATGACTCGCATTCGGTCAAGATCGAGTTCTGGTTCATCGACAACGACCCGTCTCGCTGGATCCGTCTGACGCCGTATCTCGCGGGCGGTAACCCCGAGGCCAACCCGCTCCTCGCGGAAGCCGGCGGTCCGACGGCGGCGTATGCCAGCAGCATGGTGACTTTCTGGATGATGGGCATTCCGGAGCCGGCCACGCTGGCCCTGCTGGCGCTGGGCGGACTGGCCGTCCTGCGTCGTCGCTAGGATGTGCTCGTTTGGCGCACGCCGTTGCGCATGTGACTGAAGAACCGGACCCTGTTCCGCCGGCGTTCCCGGGGGGGGAAGCTGCGGGGCAGGGTCCGGTTTGTGTTGGCCCGTAACATGCCGGGCTTCCCGGATGGTCGCGCCGGCGATGGGCGTCACGAAATATGGGACTTCGGGGTGGCGCGAGTGTCCCTGCCCCCCGGGTCGTAAGCCCAATAAGGGGATTCCCCTGCACGTCCGCCCTGCCCGAGCGTGAAGACGCAGACGCCTCCCTTGGCGGGATACGCTTGGAGTGTCCGGGCGCAGCGGATATAATTCCTGGAGGATACCCTCGCGTGCGCGTGGGGCGGGGGAGGAAGCGGCCACTTCCCTGGAGACGTCAAGTTTGCATCTCGAAATCGCGGTCCTCAGGCGCGAAAGGAGCGAAACCAATGCGAAGAGCACCTCTACTTGGGTTGGCCCTCGCGGTCACGGCCGTCGTGGCCGTACCGGCGTGGGGGCAGTTTATCACCACGGTCACGGACTTTGAGGCCGCGTTCTCGCCCCCGGGCGACGGCCTGGCCAACGTGATCTTCCTGGATCCGTCGGTATCCACGTCGTCCCGGGGGATCAACACGAGCGTCTTCAACGACGTGTACCTGTGCAGCCTGTCCACGTGCGGCTCGTTCTTCCAGCAGGTATGCAGCGGGCAGCAGTCGCTGACCATTTCGTGGCAGTGGACCGATCCGGCGTCGGCCACGTCCTGGCTCCGGCTGTCGTCCACCAACACGCCGTGGATTCCCAACCCGTCGCTGCACCTGGCCGGCAAAGTCCGCTTCTGCCTGGGCGGCACCGCGTTCACGAATGACGGTTTTGGCACCGAGGTGAGCGGCGGGAATATTCTGATGGCCATCGGCGTGCGCGAGACGGGCGTCGGCGTTCCCCTCGGCGCGAACGGCGGCACCGCGGGCGACGTGGAATGGGTCGGCCTGAGTGAAAACCCCCTGGCCATTACGGCGGGGCCGGACGGCGTTTGCGATACGACGGCCGATCCGGAGGACATTCAGGCGGCGCCGGTTGGCACGTCCCCCGCGGACGGCGTGTGCGTGACGGCGGGACCGGACCGGGTGCTGAACACTCCGGAGGCCGCCTTGGTCGGCGACGACGAGCGGTTGTCCACGCCCCGCGGCACCATTGTGGTGCCGCTGGACCGCGTGATGCGGCAGTACGAGTTCGACCTGGCGGCCCTGGACGCCGCCGGGGCCGTATACCCGCTGCTGGGTGACGGCAGTCTGGGCGCTGTTCCGAACAACCGCGGGGTGTGGGAGAACTTCTCGTTCACCAACCATCCGCAGAACAGCACGGTCAACGCGAAGCAGGTCCTGCTCTGGCTGGACGACGTGGTGTTCGAGGCGCCGATTCCCAGCCCGCCGACCATCGTCACACTGCCGAACCCGCCGCTGCCGCTGGACACGTCCGTCGGCGTGACGAACATCATCCCGACTGCCACCCTGCTCGAGCTTTACATGCTGGGCCGGGGCACGGAACCGGACTTTCTGCTCGCCAGTGTGGCTGATCCGGGGACCACGGACCTGACGGTGCCCCTGGACATTCCGCTGCCCTACGGCGTGTCGATCGTGGCTCGCCAGACCGTCAACGGTGTGGAAAGCGACAACTCCGCCGCGGTCGGGATCAACGTGCCGGGCAATGCACCCATTCGCCTGACCATGTCCGTCCGGGAAACGGACCAGTACGATCACGACCTGAACTGCGGCGATGACGGCACGGGGTTCGATCCCAACCAGCCGTCGACGTTGGAGTTCATCGGCACGACCGCCACGGACGGATTCGGCATCCCCCGCGGTCGCCGCATCCTGCCGATGGTCGGCTGGCAGGACATCACCTTCAACCCGTGCCCGGACGCGGACGGCGTGTTCCTGTACAGTGGCAACGGGGTCATGGACCTGAACGCCGAGGGGCACACCAACGGCGTGTGGGAGGGCCTGTTCTTCCGGATCGACGCATTGGCTCCGTCCGCCGGCCCGTACAGGATCTACATCGACGACATGGTGGCGATTAACGGCGAAGGCGACGGCGTCGATTGCCTCGTCGACGACTTCGAGTCGTACGAAGTGCAGCAGTACATCGTGGAAGGCACGACGGCGGGCACGGCCGACTCGATCGCCGAGGGTGATGACGTGCAGATCGTCCCGCCGGGGTCGCCCACCTATGTGGGGCAGATCATTATCTCGGGCGGGCCGAACCGCGTGATCGACACCACGCCGGCTGGCGGGGAGGGCATTACGAACAACCGGGCCCGCTTCCAGTCGCCTTCGGCGGCGGGAGGCAGCCAGAACCTGGCGTCCACGCCGGACATCACGGCGATCGACGACACGCAGGCGTACAGCGGCTCGAACTCGCTGCGGGTGGAGTGGGGCTTCGTCAACGCGTCGAACCCGCTGAGCCTGCTGCGTCTGACCACCAACGGCTCGGTAGCCGATCCCCCGCCGGACCTGTCGCGAATTCCTGACCCGGTCATCCCGTTCAGCCTGGACGGCAGTTGGTGTGATGGCCTGGGCGGCGACATCTCCTACAGCTTCAAGCTCAAGATCGAGCCGTCGCCGATTCAGGGCGACTGCGACGACGACCTGGACGTGGACTTGGCGGACTACGCGTGTTTCCAGGAGTGCGCGACTCAATCTCCGTTGTCGCCGCTCTGTCAGGAGAAGTTCGATTACTTCAATGACGGCTCTATTGACGCGGACGACATGCAGATGTTCCTGCTATCGGTGTCCGGGCCGCTCTAGTACGGCGGACTGGACGTTGTGTTGAGCCAATCCGCGCCGGCCGGGTTCCTGACGACCCGGCCGGCGCTGTTCTTGGGGCACGCGGACGGGTTCAGGGGACAGGGAACAAGGGGCGGGAGCAACGGCAACGCCCGCCCGGCCGGGAGGGACCTGGCGCCGATCCGCTCACGGGGCGGAGCCGAGCGGTGGCACCGAAATGCCACGCCCCCGCACCCGGTGTGCCGGGACCGTTCTATATGCCCATATCGCGCATCCATGCAGCATACTTTGCAGGCCAACACAGTTTTCTCTCGCATCGGCCGCGGGGATTGGGCAGACTGGACATTGTCGCAGGGTCAGGCGAGTGGCCGATAAGATGCCCGGAGGCCGCGAGCGACCCGCGCTGCCAACTCGCAGGAGGCTTGTAACACTGGTTATGGGGGGTTAGAATTATATAACCAGGCGAGTTGCGGGGTGGGTCGACGGCTTCCAGCGGCTTGTGGCCCGACAGCTTGGTCCATGTTGACGTCGCGTCTCTGCAAAATGGAAGGCACTTCAATGAGAAGCCCCAACCGAAACACGTCGTGCTATAGGAGCCGTGCGCCGCAGCAGGCGTTCACGCTGATCGAGTTGCTGGTGGTGGTGTCCATCATCGCGCTGTTGATCGCGATTCTTCTGCCCAGCCTGGCCAGGGCCCGCGAGCAGGCCAGGGCGTTGAAGTGCATGGCCAATGCCCGCTCGATTTCGGCCGCCGTCCTTCTCTACGTGCAGGACCATAACGTTCTGCCGGGGCCGCTGCATCCGCCGATCTACCGGCTCACCGCAGACCCGGACAGTCCCTTTGGACTGATGTCCGAAACCACCCAGCGGCCCTGGTTCCTGCTGTATCGGCTGGCGCCCATCATGAGCAAGTCGGACAATTTCCTGAGGTTCGTGGAGAAGGTGTCCGAGTGCCCGACGGCCAAGGGCAAGTTCGTGGACTCCGCGTTTCTGCCGCCGAGCAAGGGGGGGCCTCCCGGCAATCCGGAGTGGTCGCGCCCGTATAACTTCCTCCCGAATACCTGGTTTAACACGAAGCCGCAGTGCTACTTCGGATGGGTCAACATCGGCGTTACCTGGGAGGGGTTCATGAACAACGTCAACGGCCCGAACCCCACGTACCACGTACCCAAGCCGCTGGAAGTAATCAAGCGCCCGGGGGACGAATGGATGTTTGGCGATGCGTGGTGGGACATCAAGACCATCCGTGTGAATCCGACCACAATCAAGAAGACGCTGTTGGGCACGTGGCAGCTTGGAAACGACAACCCGACCAACGTGTCGAATAACCCCTTGCCCAAAGCGCCCTACCACGGCGGTGGTGATGAGAACGTGCGGTACACCAACCTGCTCTACTTCGACGGGCATGGAGGGGTCCTAAAGGGCAAAGATAGCTGGAAGAAGTTCCCGGCCACCAACCCGCAGGACCAGACGCAATAGAGGAACGATCAAGCCGATTTCACCCTGCGGCCGGCAAGTTCTCTCACGGGGACCTGCTGGCCGCGGCCTTAAAGTGGCTCGACGTGTCTCGGGGCCGTCACCGGCTTCAGCCTCGTGGTGCGCCGGAGCACGCCCGTGCAGCGAGCTGCAGGCGCAGCGTACGCCACTTCGTGCCTGCTTCCTTCGGTCTTTGCATCTCGTTGAGTCCCGATACCATGTCGAGCGACGAGCGACGATACGGAGAGCTGCGCCATGACGGCAGATGAAGTCTCCAACGAACCGCAGAACATGGACCTGCTTCCCACCCGGGAAGGGTACGACCGCTGGGCTGTAATCTACGACGACGAAGACAACCCGCTGATCCGGCTGGAGGAGCCGCAGGTCACGACGCTGCTCGGCGACGTACGCGGCCTCGATGTCCTGGACCTCGGCTGCGGCACGGGTCGGTGGACGGCGCGGCTGGCGACGGCCGGAGCCCACGTAACCGCCCTGGATTTCTCGGCAGGCATGCTGGCGCGCGCCCGAGAGAAAGTGCCGGCGAATGCGGCGGTCCGTTTCGTCGAACACGACATCGCCCGCCTGCTGCCCCTGGCAAACGCCGCGTTTCACCGCGTGCTGTGCGCTCTGGTGCTGGACCACGTACGGGCCCCGGATCGCCTGTTCCGCGAAATGGCCCGCGTGTGCCGGCCGGAAGGCTGCATCGTGATTTCAGTCATGCATCCGGCCATGATGCTGCGCGGCATCACCGCCCGGTTCACCGATCCTGAAACCGGACGAGAAACCCGCCCGCAAAGCGCAGCCAATCAGGTCAGCGACTACGTCATGGCGGCCGTCGGGGCCGGGCTGCACATCGACCACTTGGCCGAACACGCCGTGGACGAGGCCCTGGCCGCCGCGTCGCCCCGGGCGGTGAAGTACGTGGGCTGGCCGCTGCTGCTGTCGATGCGACTCTATCACCTGGGATGCGTCGCGCCACAGGGACTCGCTTCCTAAACCATTGAATACCAGCATATTGCGCCAATGGCTCGGGTGTTTCAGAAGACGCAGCCGTGCCGTGGGTCGATCCCGGGGTTGGCCCACCGCCCGGCGGACGCCCGCAGCGCCGACCCGCGGGCGGGACATCCGGCCCCTTGCCTGAGATCGCTGTGCCGCTATACTTGCAAGACTCTGGCCGGTCGGACGGGTGCCGCCCGGCCGCGACCTCGGTACGTGTGTTCTGGCAGGAGGTACGAGTGGCCGTCAGGTTGAGGTTAAAACGTTTCGGTCGGCGTCATCGGCCGTGCTATCGCGTGGCGGCCATGGACAGCCGGAGCGCCCGGGATGGCCGGGTGATCGAGGAACTGGGACTGTACGATCCGATCGCGCAAGATCCGGCCAAGCAGGTTGTGCTGAACCGGGAACGGATTGAGTACTGGCTGAAGGTGGGCGCGCAGCCGAGCGAGACCGTGGCCAGTCTGATCAAGCGTTCGGGCATCGGCGGCTGACGGTCTTCGCCGGTTTCGCCGGCTGCGGGTTTGACCGTGAAGGCGGCGGAAGGCTCGGCGAACGACCATGCGAATCGATGTCCTGACCCTGTTCCCGGAGGTCTTTGAGCCGTTCCTCCGTTCGAGCATTGTCGGGCGCGCGGTGTCGAGCGGCCTGGTGGAGATCAGGCTGACGAACATCCGCGACTTCGCACACGACCGTCATAAGAGCGTGGATGACACGCCGTTCGGCGGCGGCCCGGGCATGGTGATGGCCTGCGGGCCGATCTTCGAGGCCGTCGAATCGGTTTCAGCCCAACGAGAAGGGCAGCCCCTGCGTGTTTTGCTCACGCCGCAGGGGCGGTTGATGGACCAGTCCGCTGTCCGCGAGTTGGCCGGGCATGAGTGGCTGATGCTGCTCTGCGGGCACTACGAAGGGTTTGACGAGCGGATTCGGCTGGGGCTGGATGCCCGGGAGCTGTCCATCGGCGACTACGTGCTCTCGGGCGGGGAAGCAGCCGCCCTGGTGGTCACGGACGCCGTGGTGCGGCTGCTGCCGGGTGCGCTGGGGCATGAGGATTCGGCCGAGCACGACTCGTTCACCGACGGGTTGCTCGAGTATCCGCAGTACACGCGCCCGCGCGAGTTTCGCGGAATGGCGGTTCCGGACATTCTGCTGTCGGGCGACCACGGCAAGATTGCCGCGTGGCGGCGGGAGCAGGCCGTGGAGCGGACGCAGCAGCGCCGGCCGGACCTTCTGGAGGGTCGAGAGGCACCGGGTGGACCGGGGGCCGAGAGTGGCTGACGCCCGACCGGCCGGTGCGTAGGTATGCGACGGATGATCGGGGAGGGCGTCCCCGAGAAGACTGGAGAACTCCGGTATACAGCGGAAGGTGAGTCATGAGAAACGAGCTGATCGACATTGCGGAAAAGGCCTACCTCAAGAAGAACGTGCCGGAGTTTCGCATCGGGGATACCGTGGACGTGACCTGCCGGATCATCGAGGGCACGCGGGAGCGGCTCCAGGTGTTCAACGGCACGGTGATCGCGCGGCGGCACCAGGGCATCAACGAGACCTTCACCGTACGGCGCATCGTGAACAACGAGGGTGTGGAGCGGATCTTCATGCTCCACTCGCCGTTGATCGCCAACATCGAGGTGAAGCGCCGGGGTAAGGCCCGCCGGGCCAAGCTGTACTTTCTGCGCGGTCGCGTGGGCAAGGCCCGCCGCCTGAAGGAACGCCGTACGTCGTCCGCCGCCCGAGCGGGTCGGCCGGCCGCCTCCGAAAACATCACGGAGACGGTCCCGCAGAAGTCCGAGGCCCAGACCGTCAACGCCTGAGCCGTGTTTCCTGAGTTCGAGGCTGCGCTCGTTCGTGCCGCGCCGCAGCGTGCTCGGCGGGGTCTTATACTCGGAAATCGGTGAAACGCCCGTCCGTCGCTCCAGACAATCATCCTCCTGGAGGTCATGCCGATGAAGCTCGGCCCGCGCGGCGAGCAGATGGCGGCCGACTATCTCACCCAGCGCGGCTACCGCGTGGTCGCCCGCAACTACCGCTGCCCCGTGGGCGAAATCGACCTGGTGGCCCTGGATGACGACACCGTGGTCTTCGTCGAGGTGAAGACGCGCAGCAGTGACGATGCGGCGGACCCGGAGATCGCGGTGCATCCGGAGAAGCGGCGGCGCCTCACGCGGGCGGGCAGGCACTTTGTCGCCAGGCATCGCCTGCATGAGAAGCCGTGCCGCTTTGACGTGGTGGCGATTGTGGACCGCGGGGACGGGCCGCCCCAGATCGAACACTTCGAAGACGCCTTCCCTCCCGCCGCCGGACGACGGTAAGATTCCGCCGGAGTCAATTTCGCGCCGCGAGTATGCCCATGCTTTGTGACACGCACGCCCATCTGACCTTTGACCCGCTGCTGCACGATCTGCCCGGCGTCCTGAGCCGGGCCCGTTCCGCAGGGGTGTCGCGCATCATCACCGTCGGAACCACCGCCGCGGACTCCGCGCGGGCGGTGGAGACGGCCGCCGGGGCGCCCGACGTCTGGGCCGTGGTCGGGATTCATCCGCACGAAGCCGCCCGCGCCACGGACGCCGACGTGCAGGCCGTCCGCTCGCTCTGCGCCGCCCCGAAGGTCGTGGCCCTGGGAGAGACGGGGCTGGACTACCATTACGATTTCTCCGATCGGCCGTCGCAGCAGCGGCTGTTTGCCGCGCAGTTGTCCATCGCGAAGGAACTCGATCTGCCGCTGGTCGTTCACTGTCGTGAGGCCGTCGACGATGCGGTGGCCATGCTCCGCGACGAGGGCTTTGACGGCCGGCCGGTGGTCTTCCATTGCTTCACGGGGACGGCGCCGGAGGCGGAGCGGATTGCGGCCCACGGCTGGCGGATATCCTTCACCGGCATCGTGACGTTTCCGAATGCGGCTCAGTTGCAGGGCGTGGCGCGGGTGTACCCGGCCGACCGGCTCATGCTGGAGACTGACGCGCCGTATCTCAGCCCGGTGCCGGTCCGCTCAATCCGCCCGAACGAGCCGGCCCACCTGGTCCACACCGCACGCTTCCTGGCCGAGCTGCGCGGCGAATCCTTCGAGGCACTCGCATCTCGCTCGGCCGAAAACGCCCGTGTTTTTTTCGGACTCCCCTGACCGTTCTGCAACCTACGCCGGCCGCTTCAATCCCGTCGCTTTGCCCAGGTTCACTCCGCGCCCACGGAGCGCACGAGACAAAAACGCTTCAACGCCGGTAATGTCCGGGCCTGTGCGACGAGCGACCTGACTTTGCACCGCTCGGGGTGATCGGACCTTTGCGGGAATGGAAGCGTCCGGCTCCCGAGCGTATGGTTGGAGAGGGGAGGCTGTACGAGCAGAACGCGCAAACGGAGGGCAGAAGCATGACAGGCGACCGATTCGAATTGCAGTTGCAGGAGATCCTTGCACGGATCGCCGCCCTGCCGGAGCACCACCGCGCCCGCTTGATGAAAGTGGTGGAGGAAACGCGCGAGCGGCATCAGGAGGTGCGGGAGAGCGTCGCTCGCGCCCGCAGCGCCCTGGACGATTGGCGCATCCTGCAGAAATACCGCATCTTCGACCTGGAGGCCACGCTCCGTGAGCAGCAGTCCGGCCGGCAGCGCCCGCCCGACGACGGGCAACGGTAGCAGCAGGCCGGCTTCTCGCCCGTGCAAAACCTGCCCCGGACCGTTCCTTTCGGCACGAATACCACGTCCCCACGCCACTCGGGGTCGCCGTAATTCCAAAATGGGGCATCCGCCCGACCGTACCAACGGTAGCGTGACTCTGCCGTTCCAACCCCCACATCTGGCCGCTTCGCCTGGAAGAACTGCGCAGAAAGGGATGGATGGGGTGAAATCCCGTGGCAGAGTCCGAGAATGTGGGCTATTCTTAGCCTGCCGAGGCAGTTTGCATGCATTTCCGTCAGACTGCCGGCCGCGCGGGTCACCGAGCCAGACCCGAACGACACACGAAACACACGCGGTCTTAACCTCATAGTGAGTCGAAGGTTTTCATTGCACGATCGCTCGCGCCGCGCCAAGTGCGGGTGGATCGGGGCAGTGGCAAGGAAAGGAATCGGCCGCCGGGAGACATCGGCGGCGAAACACGGACGTTTCACCACCTCGCCCCACGAGGGAGAAAGGACATCCCGATGTCCCCGGAGACCGAGAAGACGCCCATCGAAAAGGTGTGGCGTCGATTCCGCGCCAACCGCCGTACACAAGAACGAAACCGACTCGTCGAACACTACGCTCCTCTTGTGCATGCGGCCGCCGCGCGGCTGGCACGGCGGCTGCCCTCGCACATCGGGATCGACGAAATCAGCAGCGCCGGGTTCGAGGGTTTGATCCAGGCCGTGGAGAGCTTTGACCCGTCGCTCAACACCCGGTTCGAGACGTTCTGCCGGCGGCGCATTGTGGGAGCGGTCATGGACTGGCTGCGCGCCGCCGACGGGCAAAGCCGACTGGTCCGCAGCTTCGAGAGGCTGCGAACCAAGGCGGTGGAGGCTCACCGGGGAGAGTGGGGCTGTCCGCCGACGGCCCAGGAGACGGCCGAACGCATGGGCCTGCCTATTCAGCGATTCGAGGAACTTTCGCGGCTGTCGAGGCTCGGGTGCGAGGTGCATTTCAGCGCAATCGAAGCCCGGGATCACGACACCGCCGATCGCCGCACGGGCGCGTGGGACATGCCCGACCAACGGTCGGTCGACCCGCGGGACGGAATCTCACGAGAAATGCTGGCCGCCTACCTGACCCGCGGCCTGTCACAGTCGGAGCGGCTGGTGCTCGTGCTGTACTACTACGAGTCGCTCACCATGACGGAAACGGGGGCCGTACTCGGCCTCTCGGAGTCTCGCGTGAGCCAGATTCACAAGGACGTGCTGGCCCGCCTGCGCCGGCGAAGCGACGCCGGCCTGGCGGAAGAACTCGCCGCCTGACACCGTGCCAGGCGGGGCGGCGGGCGCCGCCTCACGGAGGAGTTCCGGCGCCCGTCGACTGGACGCGCTCACAAATGTGACGCGGGCGCACGACCCCCCTCGCCCACCGATTCTTCCCACCCCTCACGTCCGGGTCCCGACGCGCCAACGTCTGTCGACGCGACTACCATAGACTGGAGTAGCCTCATGGCGGGAAGACGACGATCACGAACCTGGGGCATCGCCGCCGTGGCGGGTACACTCGTGCCGGTCGGCCTGCTGGCAGGCTGCCCGGGGCAAAAGGAGTCAAAACGAATGGGTACTTCGGAGAACCCGATGGCCGCATCCACCCCCGACCCGGGACCGGCGTCCGTGGCAGACACCGATCCACTGGCGACGGCCATGTTCGGGGCGGGATGCTTCTGGGGCGTGGAACTGACCTTTCGCCGGGTGGAGGGCGTGCTGGACGCGACGGTGGGCTACTCCGGCGGCCACACGGAGAATCCGACCTACCCGCACGTCTGCTCCGGCCAAACAGGTCATGCCGAGGTTGTGCAGTTGAGGTACGATCCCTCTCGCGTGTCGTACGAGCGGCTGCTGGAGGTGTTCTTCGACAGCCACGACCCGACCACACTCGACCGGCAGGGGCCGGACGTCGGTGAGCAGTACCGCTCCGTCATTTTCTACTACGGATCGGAGCAGGAGGCGGCGGCCCGGGCGGCCAAGCAACGCCTGGAGGACACAGGGCGGTGGAAGCGCCCCATCGTCACGCAGATCGAGCCGGCCGGTCCCTTCTATCGGGCCGAGGAGTACCACCAGCGTTATCTGGAGAAGCAGGGCCGCGCGTCGTGCCCGTCACGGGGGCGTTAAGCGAGCGCGTGTGCGGGCTATCGGACGCACTGGTAAACGAAGGCCGGCGGCAGATTACGCCAGACCACCCGGGACGTGCTCACCACGGGGAACCGCTCGAGCAACAGGCGCCGAAACGCCCGACCCGACGGCAGGAGCAGCCCCTGCAGGTACGCAAACGTCACAAACCGTCCGCCGGGGGCAAGGGCCTCCAGCGTGCGGTCCATCAGCGTGTGCTGCAGCTCCGGGCCGAATGCCGCCCAGGGCAGGCCGGACACAATGCAATCCGCCGCCGACAGGCCGTGTCGGCGCAGCCACGTCATGACGTGTACGGCCGAGTCGCAGTAGATGGCCGCTTCAGGAAACTGCCGCCGGAGAGACTGGCACAGGACGCGGTCCAACTCGATGGCAATGAACGTGGCGCCCGGCTTGAGGCGGGCCAGGATCCGCGACGTGAACGCGCCGGTGCCCGGACCGTATTCCACCACAACGTTCGCGTCGTCCAGGCCGCCCCACGAAGTCATGACGTCCGCGAGGTGATGGGAACTCGGGGCGATCGCCCCCACGCGCAACGGCCGGCGCAGAAATCGCCCGGTGAACTGCACTTTGTTCAGCATCGTCGTCACAAACTGCCCCGTGACCGCCTCGACCCCGCGCCAGTACGGCACCACATATACCCTCCCGGCCCCGGGGTACGCAATATGTCGGTGCGGCCCTGGGCCGGGCGTCCGTACCGGCCGCCGGCTTGCCCGCGCCGCCCGGCGGGCTAAGATGGTGCATGGAACGAGAGCGGAGGGCCCGTTCGGCTTCCCGGCCGTCTCGGTGGAGTTTACAGGCCTCCCGATCGCCCCGGGGCGTAGCTCAGCCTGGTTAGAGCGTGTGGTTTGGGACCACAAGGTCGCTGGTTCGAATCCAGTCGCCCCGATTTGAGTTGCCCGCGACCGTCCTTTGGGGCGGTCGTTTCTTTTCCACAGCGGGCCGGCGCCGGGGTTCAACAGCATCTCGCCGCGCTTCTGCGATGGCCAGACGATGATCCGGTCGACGTAAGTGGCGATCACCTCGCGGGTGCGGTCGTTGCGGGTGCCGGCCATCACCTCGTGCAGCCCGGCCAACTGGGCCCGGGCCCACTTCCGAAGTGCCGATTGGTCCCAACCGTTGCGGGCGTGTGCGTTACCGCGGAGTGCCCGCTCAAGCGATTCCTTGCGCTTGCGAAGCTGGGTCAGGCGATCATTGAGCAACGGCAGGTTCGCGGGGTCGATGTTCGTGGTCAGCACCGTCACCGTGTCGGTGATCTGCTGCAGCTCCCGCGTGATGCGGTCCGCATCCACGGCGCCGGCGTTCTGCGGCGTGGCCATCTCCACGAACCGCTCGATGGCGGCTTCTACGGCTTCCTCGTCCGCCAGCACGAGGCGCTGGAGCTTATGGAGCACCCAGCTCTCCAGCGGCTCGGCGCGAAGCGTGGACGGAGCCGGGCAGATGGTCTTGCCGTGTGATCGGCGGCCGGCGCAGGTGTAGTAGCTCGTGATCACCGGGACACGGCCCTTGTGGCGGCCTTTGCGTCGGGGGTCGCCCCAGAAGCGATGCCCGCATTCCCCGCAGACCAGTACGCCGGTCAGCAGCCAGCGACGATCGCGATGGCCGGCGCCGCCCTGGGCCCGGGCCCGGGCCCTCACTCGCGCCTGGGCCTTCTCCCAATCGCTGGCACTGACAATCGCAGGCACTGCGCCCGTGACGATGACCCAGTCATCCGGCGGGGTCTTCACCACCTTGGCCTCGCCCGCTTGCCGGCGGCGGTGTGCGGCCCGCCCGTTCTGCACGCGATAGAACTTCGCCTCGGTGCGGCGGTTCCAGACCAGATCACCGCGGTACGTCGGGTTCTCCAGCAGGGCCTTGGGCGCCTTGACCGCCGCCCGCAGCCGCTGGGCGCTCCGGATGCGGACCGACTTGCCCGTGTCCTGGTTGGTGGCGTCCCAGCCGTCGTGGCGGTTCTCGCCGGTGATGCGGACGGACACGACCTCCCGTGATCCTTCGGCCCGCGTTCGGGCGGCTACAACGCGTCGATGTACTTCTGGAGGTTTTTGCCTTCCGTTTCGGCGGCCTGCATGCCCAGCACGAACGCCCGCTGAATCACCCGCTTCAGGGCCGCGACGTGTACCTCGTGGAAATCCAGGCAGTCGCGGTTCCGGGTTTCGAGCGTCTCGATCCCCATCTCCGCGGCCAGGCGGCCGGCCAGGTCGTCCAATCGAGCCTTCGCGTTGTTCGTCTTCGTCGTCATCTGCATTCTCCTTTTTTGTTCTTGGAACTCGTCGTCCACACCCATGTCATTGCCATGAGAATGCACCGGAATCCAGGCGATTCGCAGGATTATTCGATGTTTCTTTCTTCAGTGTCACCGGATGGCACCTTCTGGCTCACGGGAGCCGAATGGCCGCCCGGCGGGCCCCCATCGGCCCGCCGGAGCTCGCGTTCGAGCTACTCGCCCAGGGTCTCCTCGATGCGCTCCCGTTCGATCCCGGAGATGAACTCCAGGGTGTCGATCAGGTTGCTGCGGACCTGGCCCATCGAGCCCGCGTGGCCCCAGTTCAGCGGGTCGATCCGGGCCTGCTCGTCGCTCTTGTCGAGCTCCATCTGCAGCCAATCGATCAGCCGGGCGATGTCGGCCCGGTGGGCCTGGTAAAGCTCCAGGGCCTTCGGTGTGGCTTTCTTTTCGTTCCTCGTGGTCATCTTCGTTCTCCTTCGCGTTTGGAACTCGCTGTTCACACTGATGTCATTGCCATGCGAATGGCGAGAAGGGAAGGCGAATCGCGGAATAATCTGCGGAATCTGCAATCATGTTCGATACAGTGTCCCTGCGTGACACTAAGTGGCTCACGGGAGCCACTGTGGCCCCGGGCGATCGGGGTGGCCCACGTGGTCGCCCGGCCCGGCGTGCGTCGAACAGGCGCAAACGACGGGCCGCCCGTGGCGGCCATGATGTTGTCGAACCGGACCGTGTGGGAGGCCAGCACTACTCAAGGGGCCACCACGAGCGCCGACGCCAACCTTCCTGCCGGAGGAGCTGCGGTGAAGCCTATCGAATGTCCCGGACGGCGACCGCTTCACTCCCGAGCGTCACCACCCTGGTGCCATCAGTAACGATGCGATGCCCCGGCCGTCGATGCGGTCCGGCGTGAGTGCCAGATCCTGCGGGTCGTTGCCCGCCCGGCACGACCAGTACCGGCGGCGGATGACGAATAGCACGCTGAACCTGTAGAGGTTGATGGGTTCGGCTTCGGGGGCGCCGCCAAGATTGAGAGCGGCTACTGACGGAGAGAGCAAACTCGTGACTTCGCTCCTTCAGCACTTCGCGACGACTTCTGACGTCGCCGCGTTCTTCAGAAAGTGTTGCATGTGTGGCACTGTCTGTTGAAGTATCACTGGCCTGGGGGCTCATTGGGGCCGAGGTCGTCCTGAAGATCACCACGTGACTGCGCGCGCGTGACGTCGCGCATTCTCTCTGTCATCAAGTATCACTTGCCTATCCGTGATGCGCAAGCGTAGAAGAAAAAAAACAATGTCTCGCTTGGCTTTTGTCTTGCAACTGTGCCACGTGCGCGACATAATCTTCATGTCGGGCGACCGCAACACGCGGTGCGATGGCCGCAGGACGGTCGGACATCACCTCTGGTGTAGCGCCTCGCTAGTACCAACCGATCATCCCAGCCGGTCCGCGTCCAAGGCCGAACCCGGCAGTCAATGGAAGGCTGGTGCGTCCAGCCGGGCACGAGTGGCTGCACGTGCCAGAGAGTCTACGCGGTGCTCCATCCTTCCATGAAGAAGCCGCGGGGAAAGCCAGGGTGATCCCTGCCCGCGCTCAGAAACTGAGCCGGGGTACGTGGGGACCGCCCTCACCGTGCATGCCGTATTCCAGACCACGACATGAAGAGAGCGCCCGGTGAGTTTTCGACCGGTGTCGCGGAAGCGCCGGCAAACGTAGGTAGCCCACCGCGTCCGTGATATCGTTTCGGAGCGCAATCGGACGGAGAGCGGTGGGGGTGCGCGCTCAACATCTCCCGATCATCGAGCCCTCCTCAAGTGGTTGAGTCTCCAGCACAGGACCACAGACATGATCCCCAACGCGAAACGTCGACAGGCAACTCTGGGATTCGCGATCGTGGTGCTGGCCGCAACGCCGGCCTTCGGGCAATGGGTCGACCAGAGCTTCCCGCTCCAATCGGGTTGGAACATGATCTTTCTCGAGGTGGATCCAGCCGATGACAGCGCCGATGCAGTTTTCGTGACAGACCCGGCTGTCATCGTGCAAGTCTGGACCCGCCGGCCGAGCGCGATCGAGTCCGTCCTGGACGACACGGGCAGCGGCCTGACCGTCGCGGACAGCTCCTGGCGTGTGTGGGTGCCGCCCGGCGATCCGGCCCGCGCGGTTGACTCGTTGACGGCCGTGCGGGGCGGCGAAGTGTATCTGATCGAGGCGAGCGACGCCGCCACACTTACGATACGCGGCATTCCCAGCCCTTCCCAGACTCCCTGGGAAAAGGGCTTCAACGTCGTCGGTTTCCATGTAAACCCGGCTGCTCCGCCGACTTTCCAGAAATACCTCGCACCCTCTGCGGCCCACGCAACCGCCCAGGTTTTCAAGCTGAATGCCGACGGCACGCTCGTGAAGGTCACCGATCCGGGCACGGCCGCGATCGAAGCCGGCCGAGGCTATTGGGTGTCCTCATCCGGCCGCACGGTTTACGACGGACCGCTGGCGATGGACCCCACGTCCCTCCACGGCCTGGCGTACGGGGAGCACAACGTCGAGCGCAATCTTGATTTCGAGAACCTGGCCGCCGAGCCGCGGACGATCACCCTGACCGTCGTTCCCTCCGTGGGCCCGCCGCCGTCGGATCCAGATCTGCCGGCCAATGCCGGCCTCATCCCCATGAAGTGGCGGAATTATGAGGCTACCCGCGAGGGGGGTCCTCTCTACACGCTCGACCCCCTGGACGAGGCCCACGCGCTGAGTTTCCCGGTGGCCGCCGCGAGCACAACCACGCCGGAGCTTGCCCGGAAGGTGCTCCGGGTCTCTGTGGCCCGCCAGGGCATGGGCTCCGCGAAGGTCCGATCCGGGGGGCGCGGCTCTCAGTACGAGGGCGTCCTGATCATCGATGACGGCGAGGGCTACCAGCGCATGGTGGCCATCTCGGCCGAGGTGCCGGGGCTGGCAGGCCTGTATGCCGGCACGGTTACCGTCGACCACGTCGCCTGGGTCCAGGCCGACGCGCGGATCGTCACCGACCCGGACGAGGACAACGGCTACGAGAACCCGGACATCACCGACAGCACCGACCAGGATCCGGCGGGCACCACAGGCCCGCGGCCGACGGTCAATCCCTTCATCTTCCCGGTGCTCGTCCACTACGACGGGCTGAGCACGTACAAGTGCCTGCGCGAAGTCACGCTGCTGTTCGAACCGGGTGCAACCGGCGAGCCCGGACGCTACGTGCTGGCCACACCGGACTGCGGTAGCCCGTGTGACGCATTGGAGGCAGGCAGCATCATCGACGGCGAGCGTTTCCGGCGCCGGATGGCCACCGCCGCGTTCTCCTTCGAGCAGGACCTGACGCTCACGGGCAGCTTCGAGACCAACCTGGCGGGCACCACCGACGTCGGCACCAACAGCGTGCTCAACCCGTACCGGCATCCCTACCACCCCAACCACGACGGCGACCGGCCGGGAGAGATCCTCGGCGTCACCCGCACGTTTGCATTCGTCTTTTCCGGGGCCCCGCCGCCCGAGTTCGACTTCGCGTGCTCCGCGGAGGCGGACCCCTGGGAATCCCCGGGTGAGGGCGACCGGCTCCTCGAAGGATTCTACTACGAAATCCTCAGCGGCCTGCACAAACGCGACATCCGCGTGTGCGGCACGTTCGAACTGCGGCGTATTTCCACCATCCCGGCACTCAACGACGTGCAGAAGGGGGGGAACTCGCGATGAACCCGCACCATTCCGACAACACGAGAATCCCGCGACAACTCCTGAAATCCACTGGCGCGCCCCGGCGCAGCCGGTCGAGCCCGCCGGGCGGGAGCAGGGCTATGCATCACAGCCGGCGTGGCTCCAGAGCGATGGGGGCCGTGATGGTTCTGCTCCTGAGTGCGGGAGCCGCTGCGCTCGCCGTCACGTTCTCCGCGTTGCGGCCGCAGGCGGAGGCGCGCGGACAAGCCGAGGCCGGGTATTCCGACGGCCTGGACTCCGCGGGGGCGATCGACGTCGCTTCGCAGGAGCCGGCCGAACCCGATCTCGGCGAGCCATACACGACGAACGGGCCGATCCAGGACCCGGCAGCGGACGTTGGGGACGCGTACTCGTACGACGATGAGGACCCGTTGGAGGACGCAGAGGCGTACGTTCCCGCCCCGCCGGTCGCGACAGGTCGCGGGGTCATCCTCTACGTGGATGTATCGGGGAATGATGCATGGGACGGGCTCGCTCCGGCATGGGACGGGGCGCACGGCCCGAAGCGCACGATCCAGGCAGCGATCAATGCCGCTGCCGGGGGTGATGAGATCAGCGTGGCGGCCGGCACGTACACGGAGGCGATCAATCTTCTGGGCAAAGCGGTCTACCTGCACAGCTCGGCGGGACCCGAGGCCACCATCATCAACGGGACCGGCCTGGGCACTTCCGTCGTCACCTGCACCAGCTCTGAAGGCCTGGACACGATTGTGGAAGGCTTCACCGTCACAGGCGGGACGGGAACCGTCACCGGCTTATATAGCCGCGGCGGGGGAATGTACAACTACAACAGCAGCCCGACCGTGTGGAACTGCATCTTTACGGGAAACCAGGTCTCTACTACGTACGGCTACGGCGGGGGCATGGCTACCAATAACGGTTTCCCGACGGTGGCCTACTGCAGGTTCATCGAAAACCAGGCAACGTTCCGTGGCGGCGGTATGTGCAACGAACTAAGCAGCCCAACGGTTGTCAACTGCGTTTTCAGCGGGAACTCGTCAGGCAGGTACGGCGGCGGGCTGCAGAATTGGGACAGCGAACCCACCGTAGTCAATTGCATCTTCACAGGAAACACGGCCGTAATGACCGGCGGTGCGGCATGTACTGAGTGGTACGCTGTGTTCACAGCAGCGAATTGTACATTCAGCGGAAACACGTCGGACAACGGTGTGGGTGGTATCTTCGCAGGATACGCCAGCAGCAGCATCTTGACGAACTGCATCGTCTGGGGCGAGACGGGCGGCGCGATTGGCGGCAGCACCACCGTCACGTACAGCGACATAGAGGGCGGTTATTCCGGTACGGGCAACATCAACGCCGCCCCGCAGTTCTTGGATGCGTCCGGCGGCTATTATCAGCTCTCCGCCGGCTCCCCCTGCATTGACGCGGGCAACACCTTGGCGCTGCCCCCGGACACGGCGGACCTGGATGGCGACGGCAACACGACCGAGCCCGTGCCGTTCGATGCGGCGGGCAACCTCCGTATCGTGGATGGCAACGGAGACGGCACGCCTGTAGTGGATATGGGAGCATACGAATACCCCATCTTCTACGTTGACCTGAGCGCGACGACCGGCGCCGACGACGGCTCGAGTTGGACGAACGCCTTCCTCGACCTCCAGGACGCCCTGGTGGCGGCCGGTAGCGGCGGCGAGATCTGGGTGGCCGCGGGCGTTTACAGGCCCGGAAACGTTCGTAAGTCCACCTTCCAGCTCGTGGACGGAGTCGCGATCTACGGGGGGTTTGCCTCGGGCGGCGGGGACGGCACGTTTGCCGCCCGCAATCCGACCACGTACGTCACGACGCTGAGTGGGGACGTCGGAACCCAGGGGCAGTCCTCCGACAACTGCTATCACGTGGTGAAGGCCGTCGGTACCGGTGCGGCGACCGTTCTCGACGGCTTCACCATCATGGGTGGCAACGCCAATGGAGCGTCTCCGAGCAACCAGGGCGGCGGGATGTACGTCAGCGATGGCGGCCCAACGGTGTCCACCTGCACGTTCACTAATAATGTCGCCAGCGCCGAGGGCGGCGGGATGGCGATCATCGACTCTTCGGCGGGTGACTTCTCGCTGGTCAACTGCGCGTTTGCTGGAAACGAGGCGAACAAAGGCGGCGGGCTCTACTACGACTCTCGATTCGATCCCGGCGATCTCTCTATCGCCGATTGCGCGTTCACCGGCAACTCGGCCCAGTCAGACGGTGGCGGGATTTACTCTCTTTACGGCACTGTGACGACGAACCACTGCACGTTCAATTCCAACTCGGCCGGCGCCGCTGGACGTGGTGGTGGCATGTGCATTGAAGCCGGCGAGGCAAGGGTTGCCGGCTGTGCGTTCGGCAACAACAGTGCGGGGGCGGGAGGTGGCGGGATAAGT
>Ga0334887_1001526_pt1 | contig 29581 bp, 28 predicted proteins | sample GraSluR1_MG_10_FD_207217 | JGI IMG/M metagenome (GOLD analysis project Ga0334887, IMG submission 207217) | Sludge microbial communities from methane-producing bioreactor in Wageningen University, Netherlands - Granular Sludge_18_07-R1 | ecosystem: Engineered > Bioreactor > Anaerobic >...
ATCTTCCAGGCCGCCAAATGCCGGGCCAGGGGATACAGAAACGATGACACCTTCATCAGCATCATCTACCTGCTGGCTGCGCCTATCCAGCAGCTCCTCAAATCCACTTGAAACGACGAAGAGCCCTATTTCTTCGGTCTGCATCCCTCTAATGCCGTCCCGCTCAGCGGCAGACTGCCGCAGAAGCAGGATACGATGATTGAGAAGCTACGCCGGGCCCTGGCAACCCTGCCTGCACAGTTACTGAGTGCTGTGCCGAAAAGGGGGAAAGAAGGAAGGATCCTGCAATAATTCCATTCCCATATCAAAGCCCTATCTATGTCGGCTTTGGCAAATGATCGGTTCCTTGGTATATTCCGTTGATCTGGAAATAGAATAAACGGGAACCGTTATAGTCGGCAATGTGCTGGCCAAATACCGTTCTTGCGCAGAGCATACAAAAATAACAAAGGGGGAACGGCTCAGCCGTTCCCCCTTTATTGTCCTTCCGTTCAAGCAGCTTAGAGAGGTATAAAGCTGAAATTATTTCTTTTCTTTTTCCTTCCCTTCCTCCTTCTCCTTCCAGTCCGGCCGCAGGTGCAGTTCTGTGAGTTGGGCACGCGCCACTGTTGAAGGCGCGTCCGTGAGCGGGCAGGTGGCCCTTTGTGTTTTGGGAAAGGCAATCACATCGCGGATGGAGCTGGAACCGGTGAGCAGCATCATGAGCCGGTCTACACCAAAGGCAATGCCGCCATGGGGCGGCGCGCCCAGTTCCAGGGCCCGTAGGAGAAAGCCGAATTTTTCCCTGGCCTCGGTTTCATCAATATCCAGGGCCTTGAACACCCGCTGCTGCAACGCGGGCGAATGGATACGGATGGAACCGCCACCGATTTCATTGCCGTTTAAAACCAGATCATAGGCGCGGCTTTTCACTGCCGCCGGATCACTTTCCAAAAGGGCCAGATCCTCCTCCTTGGGTGCGGTAAAGGGGTGGTGCACAGCATTGTAGCGCTTGGCCTCACTGTCATACTCCAGAAGCGGAAAATCCGTGACCCAGAGGAAGCTGTTTTGGCTGCTGTCCAGCAAATTCAAGCGCCGGGCCAGTTCCAGCCGCAGCTCGGAGAGCACCTGATTGACCGTTTTGGCGCTGTCCGCCCCAAAGAGGATGAGGTCGCCCGGCTCGGCATCCAGGGTTTTGCCCATGGCGCTGATCTCCTCTTCGCTGAAGAACTTGGTGATGGGCGACTGCCACTCATCTTCCTTGATCTTGATCCAGGCCATGCCGCGCGCGCCGAAACGCCCGGCATATTCGGTGAGATCATCCAGATCCTTGCGTGAAAAAACACCGCAGCCTTTGGCATTGATCGCCTTGACCAGGCCACCCTTTTCCAGCGCGCCCTGAAAGACCTTAAATCCGCAACCGCTCAGAATATCGCTTAAATCCACCAACTCCAAGCCAAAGCGGGTATCGGGCCGATCTGTGCCAAAGCGGCGCATGGCCTCCTCATAGCCCATGCGGGCAAAGGGCAGGCTGGGCCGTTCGCCGTGCACCTCTTCAAAAAGGTGACCAATCATGCCCTCCACCAAGTTGATGATCTCTTCCTCGTCCACAAAGCTCATCTCCATATCGATCTGGGTGAACTCGGGCTGGCGGTCGGCGCGCAGGTCTTCGTCGCGGAAACATTTCACGATCTGGTAGTAACGATCCATGCCCGCCACCATGAGCAGCTGTTTGAAGAGCTGCGGTGATTGCGGCAGGGCGTAGAACTTGCCTGCATTCACCCGGCTGGGCACCAGGTAGTCGCGCGCGCCCTCCGGGGTGGAGCGGGTGAGCATGGGGGTTTCGATTTCCAGAAAACCCTGCCCGTTCAGATAGGAGCGCACGTTGTGCAGGGCCTGGTGACGCAGCACCAGGTTGCGGGCGATTTCCGGCCTGCGCAGATCCAGATAGCGGTACTGCAGCCGCAGGGTGTCAGAAATTTCGACGTCTTCATCCAGCGGGAAGGGCGGGGTTTCGCTGGTGTTGAGGATGCGCAGCTCATCCACCAGCACTTCGATGCTGCCGGTGGCGAGTTTGGGGTTGTCCATGTCGGCCGGGCGGCGGGAAACATGACCGCGTACTGCCAACACCCACTCGCTCCTGAGCTGGTGGGCCTTCTCGTGCACCCCTGCATTGACCTCGGGGTTGAAGACCACCTGGGTGATACCCCAGCGGTCGCGCAGGTCAATGAAGATAACGCCGCCATGATCACGGCGGCGGAGCACCCAACCCATGAGGATGCATTCCTTGCCCAGATCATCCGGGCCAAGGTCGTTACAGGTGTGCGTGCGCTTGAGTGCACCCATTGATTCCATATAATTTCTCCAGAAAAACGGCTGCGGCATGATTGCCGCTGTAATGGTTAAACGGTTTAGTGATCTAGAACTAAAATGAAATCTATATTCATCCGTCTGCTTAGCACGATTGATTGAGTAGTTTTTTTATTTGTTGATATGGACACCTTATCTGCCTGGAAAATAAATGGGGCCTACCAACGTTTTCAGTAGTTCGTTATTGTTGTCTCTGCAAGATAAGATGGTGGCGCAATTGTTAGTGACTACAGAAACAGATAGCCAGTTGTTCAGCTCTCCGCTTATAGGTAAAGCGTCAAGAGATTCCGTTGTATATGTAGTATCACTAAGGTTTAGGTAAACCAGAACGTTTATGTTTTTTACTATTCCTCCATATTTTTTATTTCTGTGCCGCTCTAATTCCGCTTGTATTCTTGGAAGAGTATCCGAAATGGGCACATGAATATGATGATAAGGTTCAAGTAAATCTTCCAAATCTGTTTTTTCTGTTATTAAATTAAATCTATTTTTGTATTCTGAGTGTCTTTTCCTTCCCTTTGTTTGTATCTCTTTAACTTGGAAACCAATGCCATTATAGAATACGTCGTTTGGCTCGGCACCAGAACCTTTAATGAGAGATTCATCAATATTAATTGGGAGGTACTTTAAAAATTCTTTGAGAACCCAAAGTTCTCGTTTTTTCTTAAATCTGTTTCCGAAATACGAAATTGAGTCCTTTATATCTTCCTTTATTAATTTTACATATTTGTCCATATATTTAAAAAATCAACATCCTATTTGTAGCATATTTGGGTTTATCTCAATTCAAAATCGTACCAACCCAATCAGTTCCTCACTCTGCGCCTCGACGCTTCCACTGAGCGAAAATGGCCTCTGCTCCTGGTTCTGCATATCGCGCAGAATCGCCTCCTTCTGCTCCCATTCCTGCGCGCCGAGAATGAGGGTGTAACGAGCCTGTACCCGGCCTGCGATCTTCATCTGTGCCTTCAGGCTGCGGTCGCTGTAATCGATGGCCACCCGCAGGCCGCGTTTGCGCAGCAGTTGGGCCAGTACGGTGCAGTAGGCGAGGGCTTCGGGGCCAAGGGCTGCCAAGTAGATATCCATGCCCCCTGCAACACTGGCAGCATCCTGCTCGTTCTGCTCCATGAGCAGGACAATGCGCTCCATGCCCATGGCAAAGCCGATGCCTGAAACCGGCGGGCCGCCGAGTTCCTCAATTAATCCATCGTAGCGGCCGCCGCCGCCCACTGCGGCCTGCGCGCCCAGCTGATTGGTGATGAACTCAAAGGTGGTGCGGGTGTAGTAATCCAGCCCGCGCACCATGAAGCGGTTGAGGTTGTAGCGGAGACCCAGGTTGTCGAGGGTGGCTCGCACAGCAGTGAAATGGCTGTCGCAATCCGGACAGAGCGACTCCATCATGGAGGGCGCGTCTGCCACCAGGGCGCGGCATTCCGGCTTCTTACAGTCCAGCACTCGCAGGGGATTGGTGTGCAGCCTGCGCTGGCAGTCGGTACAGAGCTGGTCTTGCACCTTTTCCAAGCGCTCGATCAGCTTTTGCCTAAACGGCGGCCGGCACACCGGGCAGCCCAGCGAATTGAGCTCCAGGCTCACCTCAAGGCCAAGTTCGTCAAAAAGCATTTGCCCCAGAGCAATGAGTTCGGCATCCACCTGGGGTTCAACCGGGCCGATAATCTCCGCATCAAACTGGTGGAACTGGCGCAGCCGCCCCTTTTGCGGCCGTTCGTGGCGGAACATGGCGCCCATGGTGTAGAGCCGCTGCACCGGCTGCTGCACGTGCATGCCGTGCTCGATAAAGGCGCGCATGATCGAGGCCGTGGCCTCGGGCCGCATGGTGATGCCCTTGTCGACAAAGGTGTACATCTCTTTTTCCACCACATCGGTGGCTTCGCCGATGGAGCGCACAAAAAGCTCTGTCTTTTCGAGAATGGGCGTGCGGATCTCGCGCATGCCGAAACGGCGGCACACTTCGGTGGCGCAGGCCTCGAGCCGTTGCCACAGGTGGATCTGCTCGGGAAGAATATCCTTGAAACCGTTGATAGCCTGGAGTTTTGTCATGGACATTGTGTAATAAAAAAACGTATCTTATCAAAGCCGAAAGATAAAAAATTTACCCGAGAAGAGGGGTAGACGTCAAGTCGATGTAGATTATTTTGTGTATCGTTCCTATAATAAAAGGTCAGTGTCATTCGCAGGCATGGTTATATGCTGCATTGCAGCAGCCATAAACCATACATCGGCATTGATGACGAGGATGTAACAAGCACAGAGCAGAGGGCTTGGGTGCAGTATGTTCAGCTTTTTCCAAACGAGACTTGCATGAAATTGCCAGAATTGAAAATAGGATCTTTGATTGCCAAAATTCCCATTATCCAGGGGGGCATGTCAGTGCGCGTCTCCACCTCGGCTTTGGCTGTGCCTGTGGCCGAGTGCGGTGGTATCGGCACCATTGGCGGCTCTGGTATTCCGGTGGAGGAGTTGCAGGAGGATATTCGTAAGGCAAAGAATGCTACCAAAGGGGTGATTGCGGTTAACATCATGTATGCCATGCGGGACTTTTATGACCTGGTCATGGGCTCCATCGAGGCGGGTGCAGACATGATCATCACCGGCGCAGGTTTTTCCCGCGATATTTTCAAGATCGGTAAAACCCACAATATCCCCATTGTTTCCATTGTTTCCTCCGCTTCTTTTGCCAAGTTGGCAGAAAAACTGGGGGCAGCCGCAGTTGTGGTCGAGGCTGCGGAGGCAGGCGGCCACCTGGGTACCAACCTATCCCTGCGCGAGCTTTTTCCTTCCATTCGCAAGGTAGTGTCAAAAATTCCGCTCATTGCCGCTGGCGGCATCACCAATGGCTATGAAATGGCCGAAATGATGGACAAATACGGTGCAAACGGCATACAAATGGCTTCTCGTTTTGTGCTAAGCGAAGAGTGTTCAGTTTCCAAGGAATTCAAGGAGACCTACCTCAAAGCGCAGCAGGAAGACATTGTCTTGGTGAGTTCACCGGTTGGTTTGCCCGGTCGGGCCATCAAAAACCCCTTTGTCGAAAAGATGCTGGCAGATGAAGATGTTTCGACCAAATCTTGCCTCTACCAATGCCTGAAAAAATGTGACCATAAGTACTGCATCAGCGAACGGCTGCTTGCCTCCCATGGTGGCGATGTGCACAATGGTTTGGTCTTTTCCGGGGCCAACACCTTCAAAATGAAGGAAATTCTGCCGGTGCGGGAAATATTCGATCGTTTTGTCAGGGCGGCAGAATCTATGTATAAAGAGAATAAAGAGTATAAAGAATATACAGAAGACAAGGAAAATACGGTTGCAGAGCAGATCGGAACACATTCCGAAGTGCGGTAACTTTTTGCTGTCTTGGTCTGTTGTCAGCCAACTCCATAAAAACATGCCCAATCAGTCTCAGGAACAGCAAACCACCGAAGAAGGTGTGCAGGCATCCCCTGCGGTGGCGACAATTTTTTCAGAAGCTGAGCATCCCATTCGCGAGCATCAGCTCGACCGGGAGGCGCTCAAGGTACTTTATCGCCTGCGTGATGCTGGATTTAAAGGTTACCTGGTGGGTGGGGGCGTGCGCGATCTGTTTCTGGGCAAGCAGCCCAAGGATTTCGATATTTCCACCGATGCCCGTCCAGGGCAGCTGCGGCGGCTCTTTCGCAACAGCCGCACCATTGGCCGGCGTTTCCGTTTGGTGCAGGTTTTTTTTCGGGGCAATAAGATCATCGAGGTTTCCACCCTGCGTTCCCGCAGCGAGTATGACGAGGGCGGCGAAGGTGAGCTGCTCGCTTCGAACAACACCTTTGGTACTCTGGAAGAAGATGCCTTTCGCCGCGACCTGACCATCAATTCCCTTTTTTACGAGATTGAGGGGCGTACGGTCATTGATTACGTGGGTGGAGTGGAGGATCTAAACCGCGGCATCATTCGCATGGTGGGCGATCCGGATCAACGTTTTACCCACGATCCAGTGCGCATGTTGCGGGTTGTCCGCCATGCGGCTCGCACTGGTTTCAGCATTGATCCGGCAACCAGTGCTGCCCTGCGCCGTCACAGTGGTGAGCTGATGCTGTGTCCACCTTCGCGTCTGCGCGATGAAATATTAAAAGACCTGCGTTCCGGTGCGAGCCAGGCTTGGGCGGAGCAATGCTTGGCCACGCCGCTGTGGCGTACACTGTTTCCTTTTTACCGGCATGGCGGCAAGGATGATCAGGAGCAGGGGCGTCTTGCCCTGCTGCGCATCCTGGCCGAAATGGACAGGGTGTGCCAGAGCGACATAGAGGAGCGGCCTGTGCGCATCGACGATTACTTTTTATTCGCCGCTTTGCTGCTGCCCTGGGCCAGTTCGCGTTTTCATCTACCGGGCGAGCGCCTGCGGGGGCCGCAATTCCATGAGCGTCTCACTGCCCTGCGCGACGAAATTGACCGGCACTTCGCTGTTCCCTTTAATGTGCCGCGCATGGCCAAGGAACGCATCAGCACCCTGCTGATCAACCTCTCCACCCTGCACCATGCGGGTAACGGCAAGGATCACCCCAGGTGGTTGAAGAGAAAGAGCTACTATCAGGACTGTAAACGCCTCTATGCCCTGTATCAGCTGGGCCAGGGCAGCAGTGTGCAGGGCGTTAGCGCCGAAGATTTTTCCAGTCCGGTGCAAATGCAAAAGCAAAAGGCTGTGGAAGTGATCAGCGCAGTGCAGGGTGCTTCGTCTTCCCGAGGTCGTGGTGGCGGTAATCCTGCTTTTAGCAGCAAAAAAAGCGGTGTCTTTGGCCTGCGTTCCCGACGGCATTCCTGAGTAAGTAGTATGGTTCGTTTTTTGCTGTACAATATCCGCTATGCCACCGGCGTGGGCAGCAGTTTTCATCTGCCCTTTCCCTATGCTGGTTACCTGCGTCCATCCTCGGAAAATTTCAAGAGAATCATGGCATTCATCGCCGAGATGAATCCAGATATCATTGGGCTGGTCGAGGTGGACAGTGGTTCCTTTCGCACCGGCGGCAGACAGAGCCAGGCAGCGCTCATCGCCCAACAGCTGGGGTACGATTATGTTGGCGAGGGCAAATACGGCGCTGGTGCCATGCTCTCGCGTCTGCCCCTGCTCAAGGCCCAGGGGAATGCCGTGCTTTCCCGCATGCCCATTATCAGCCACCGTTTTCAATACTTTGATGCCGGAGTCAAACGACTGATCATCCAGGCTTGTACAGAACATCTTACCGTGTTTTTGGTGCACCTCTCCCTTACCTACCGTAAGCGTCAGTATCAGCTGGAACGCCTGTACCGGCTCATCCGCAAGGTGCAGCGGCCGGTTATTTTGGCCGGAGATTTCAACGTGTTCTGGGGTAGCCGGGAGATGGAGCTTTTTCTGGCGGCAACAGGGTTGTGTAGCGTCAATCAGGAACGCATACCCTCGCATCCCAGTCATCAGCCCACCCGGGAGCTGGATTTTATCCTGCACAGTCCCGAGCTTCAACCAGTGCGTTTTTTTGCCCCGCAGGTGATCCTGTCGGATCATGCCCCCCTGGTCTGCGATTTCGAGTTGCGCTAATTTCTGTTCATCCCTGTAGCGGCTGTAGCCAGGCTGATGAGCGAGCCATTGCGGCCGCAGAGTCCTCCTGTTTCCTGTTTGGCCCGGCGAAAGGAAAAGTAGTCGCGGTTGCAGCGGGTACAGATATCTGCGCTATGAATCTGCTCTGATAAGACACCGGCCTCGCTCAACTGTCTGCGGCTGATGGCCCAGAAGTCGAAGTGGGCGGGTTTGTGCTGCAACTGGTAGACCTGCATCCAGGTGGGTAGTTCTTGCTGAAAATTGGTGAACTCCGCGCAGCAGGGGCCAAGGGAGGGGCTGATCAGGGCCTGGAGATGCACTGGATCCACGGCAAATGCCGTGCGCAACTGGGCAATGGTTTTGGCGATGATGTTTGTTGCACTGCCCCGCCAGCCGCAGTGGATGGCAGCCACCACTGAGCGTAGCGGATCAAAGAGGAGGATGGCCTGGCAATCTGCCTGCTGGATGAGCAGGGCAACGCCGGGCAGGTTAGAGATGATGGCATCATAACCCTGGGCTTCCTCTTCCAGTGGATTTTTGTCCAACACCAGCACCTGATCGCCATGCACCTGGCCAATGGAAACCAGATGACTGCAACCTAGGGCACGCACCACTCGCTGGCGGTTGCGGCGCACATTGTCCGGATCATCACCAACACCAAAGGAAAGATTGAGTGAGGCAAAGGGGCCAGTGCTGACGCCACCCAGGCAGCTGAACATGCCGTGCAGGGTCTGGATGCGGGGGTTTGTCAGACAGGGCGGAAAAGGGGCTGCAGTTTGTTGTGCGATGGAATCTTGCTGGTGCTGTGGGGGCATCTTTGCTTTGTACGGAAATGATGCGGATGTTCTGGTCGGGAAAAATTTCTGCCAGATCGGATCTGCTTCCGATCTGGCAGGATAGGTACCATAGCTGTGGCTGGAGAACAAGCCGGCCGTTTAAAAATGCATCCCAGTGTTTATAGGTTTTCTCGTTTGCTGTGCGGGCCATGTCATCTCTTTTCCATAGGGTGCTGTTTTGCGGCACACCTTGTTTTTATGAGCTCTCTGATTACTTTTTACCCGCCTTGAACATTTGGGTCGGGTAGATTCTTCCCAGTGTGCAGCAGCGCACAAAGACGCCAGGTTGTAATCCCGGTCATCCTTCCTTTTGTAGCTCTTTGTTATGTTGTATTTTTTGTGCATACCTCCAAGCAGTGCTCTGGTGTGCGGCACCCTGGTATGTTTTTTGAAAAATAGAGCAATATAGGAAGTGCGTTTTGCTGGCGCACCTGTGCTCGCAAGTCGCAAGAGCCAGGGAGCGCATCTTTGCCACCATGCTGTTGCCTGATCCTGATGCCACCGCCAGTATTCCATTGCAACCGGTCTTGCTTCCCAATTCGAGTACTATGTGGATTCTTATATGAAGAAAAAAATTCTTGTCTTGCTTGTGGTCATTTTAGCTGCTGGCGCGGCTTTCTGGTACTGGCGGCAGACGAGCGCCGCCGGCAAGGTGAGTTATCTGACCGAGCCCGTGGCCAAGGGAACCATAACCCGGCAGGTGGTGGCCACAGGCCAGATGGATGCGGTCGAACTGGTCAGTGTGGGGGCCCAGGTTTCCGGTCAAATCAAGAAACTACATGTCGAGTTGGGGCAGCAGATCAAACGGGGAGATCTGGTTGCGGAAATAGACTCGGTCTCCCAATTGAATCAGTACAATACCGACAAGGCGGCCCTGGCCAGCCATCAGGCGCAGCTGGTGGCCAAACAGGCAGCCCTTAACATTGCGCAGACCCGCTACAACCGGGAATCTGCCCTGCGCAAGCGTGATGCCACTTCCAAGGAGGCTTACGAAGATGCGATCAACGGTCTGGCCTTGGCCAAGGCCGAAGTTGCTCATGTGCAGTCGCAGATCAGGCAGACCGAGCTGGCTTTGGATACAGATGAACTGCACCTGGGCTATACGAGAATAACCGCTCCCCTGGACGGCACGGTGGTGGCCGTGGTGGTGGATGAAGGCCAGACCGTAAACGCGAACCAGACCACGCCCACCATCGTCCAGATTGCTGATCTGACCAAGATGGAAAACAACATCGAAATTTCCGAGGGTGATATAGGGGTCATCAAAACAGGTATGCCGCTGGAATTCACCGTGTTGTCCATGCCCGATACTGTATTTAAGAGCAGCATCAGTTCGCTTGATCCGGGCCTGACCACCCTTTCCGACGGCCAGTACGGCAGGAGTGGTTCCACTTCTTCCTCTTCCTCCCCGGGTTCGGTTTCTTCTGACGCAGTGTACTTCTACGGCAAGGCCAGGGTGGACAACCCGGATGGCTTGCTTCGCATTGGCATGACCACGGAAAACATCATTACTGTGGCTTCGGTGCAGGACACCCTTTTGGTCCCACTGGTAGCGGTGCAAAGCGGACCAGCTGGCAAGCGTTCTGTGCGGGTGCTGGGTGCTACAGGAGAGCCGGAAGAGCGGCAACTGAGCACAGGGCTGTCCGATGGTATCCATGTGCAGGTTATTAGTGGTCTGGATGAAGGAGAGCAAGTGATCATGGGGCAACTCACCCAGGCGGAGATCGCCAACCAGCGGAGTGCAGGTGGCGGTCCAAGGGGAATGAGGAGATGAGCTACATTATCGAGCTGGCAGGCATCAACAAGTTTTTCGGCCAGGGCGCTGGTCGGGTGCATGTCTTGAAAGATGTGTCTTTTTCCGTAGAGCATGGCGATTTTGTCGCCATCATTGGCCAATCAGGATCAGGTAAATCCACCCTGATGAATATTATTGGCTGCTTAGACACACAGACCTCCGGCGTCTGCCGCATTGATGGCGACAACACTGCAGAGCTTGGCCCGGATCAACTCGCTGCCCTGCGCAGTCGTTCCATTGGCTTCATCTTTCAACGCTACAACCTGTTGCCCAGTCTGTCTGCCACGGAAAATACGGCGCTTCCTGCCGTGTATGCTGGCCTGGCCGGCAAACAGCGTAGCGCACGGGCCCAGCAGCTTCTGACGGATTTGGGGCTGGGGGATAAATTTGTCAACCTGCCCACCGAACTTTCCGGCGGCCAGCAGCAGCGGGTGAGTATTGCCCGTGCCCTGATGAATGGCGGTCGGTTGATCCTTGCCGACGAACCAACCGGCGCACTGGATTCTAAAAGTGGAGAAAATGTCCTGCAGATTCTCAAGGAACTCAATCGCAGGGGCCACACCATTATCATCGTCACCCACGATCACAATGTGGCCAGCCACGCAGGTCGCATCATTGAACTCCATGACGGCAATATAATTGCCGACCAGCGTACCAGCCCCCTGGCCCCTGCCAGAGAAATAGCTGTTGCGCCGCAGCCTTCCCAGGCGCGGCACCACCGTTTTGTCGGACGTCTGGCCCAGTTTCGAGAGGCTTTCACCATGTCGGTGCAGGCCATGTTGGCCCATAAGCTGCGCTCCCTGCTCACCATGCTAGGCATTATCATCGGCATTGCCTCGGTGGTTTCCGTTGTGGCGCTGGGCACTGGCTCGCAGCAAAAAATCATTGCCGATATCAACGCCATGGGCACCAACACCATTGATATCATGCGCGGTTCTGGCTTTGGCGACCGCCGTGCCGGCCGCATCCGCACCCTGACTGTGGCAGACGCCAATATCCTGGGGAAACAGCCCTATATCGCCAATGTTACCCCCAATACATCCAACACCGGTGATTTGGTTTACCGTAACAACACGCTTTCTGCCATGCTCAACGGGGTGGGCGAACAGTACTTCGAGGTTAAGGCGTTGGCCATGGCCCAGGGCCGTTTTTTCGACCACAACGACGTGCGTGCCACTGCCTCTTATGCGGTCATCGATCATAACACCTATAGCCAGCTCTTTAGCCCGGGTGAAGACGCCCTGGGCAAGATCATCCTGTTCAGGCAGAAGCCGCTGCGGATTATTGGTGTACTCAAGGACCAGGAACGTACCTTTGGCCCGGGTTCCAGCAATCTCAACATCTATGCTCCGTACACCACGGTGATGCGCCGCATCACCGGCGCCAAATTTATCTCCTCCATTACGGTGAAGGTGAACGACCATGTCATGCCGCTGATGGCGGAAAAAAAACTTACCGAGTTGCTCATAGCTCGCCACAAGAAGCAGGATTTCTACACCATCAACACCGACAGTATCCGCAAGACCGTGGAAAGCACCACCGGTACCCTCAAGCTGCTTATTTCGGGCATTGCGCTGATTTCCCTGGTGGTGGGCGGTATAGGGGTGATGAACATCATGCTGGTTTCCGTGACCGAACGTACCCGGGAAATCGGGGTGCGCATGGCCGTGGGTGCCAAGCAGCGCAATATCATGGAACAGTTTCTCATCGAGGCAGTACTCATCTGTATGGTGGGCGGCCTTTTGGGCGTGGGCCTTTCCCGGCTGTTTGGGGTGGTGTTTGGTATGCTTGTCAGCAATTTTCCCATGGTCTACTCCACCTGGGCCATGGTGGTCGCCCTGGTGTGTTCCTCGGCGATTGGTATTATTTTTGGTTTTGTGCCGGCCCGTAACGCTGCCCGGCTCAACCCCATTGATGCTCTGGCTAGGGAGTAGACGCATGTGCAGGCAAAAACCACTGGATAAGCGTATGGGTACAGCCGTACTTATCGTCTTTGCGGCAATGCTTGGTTTGAGCGCCTGTGCTGGCCCACGCCCGGAGACAGACCTGCGCCAGGGGCTTATTTCCGGGCAGGAAATGGAGCAACGCTTTGTACGGGAAGAGGGTTGGTGGCAGGGTTATGGCGATGCAGCACTCGACAAGGTGATTGCCCTTGCCCTGAGCCGCAATGTGGATTTGGCCCAAAGTGCGTTGCGCATCCACAGTGCCCTGGTACGGGCAGAACTGGCTGGTGCCGACCTTTTCCCCACCGCATCTGGTGATCTCACTGTTTCCGCGCGGCGCGATCTGGACGAAGGTGATACCAGGCGCAGCTATCAAACCCGCCTGGGACTGCAGTATGAACTGGATCTTTGGCAGCGCCTGCGCCTGGCGGCCAGTGCGCAGGAATGGGAACATCGCGCTACCATGGCAGACCGGGAGGCGCTGCGCCTGAGCCTGATTCATTCCGTGATCAACAGCTATTTTTCTCTACGCTATCTCATGGAAGGGCAGCAGGTGCTGGGCGAGAGCATTGTCCGCTACAACGATGTGCTGAACTTGGTGCGCACCAAAGTGGAGTTGGGCAAGGTGGCACCAGTGCAGATGCAGCAGGCAGAGCAGTCGCTGTTGTCGGCACAGAACCGGCTGAGCAACCTCGCAGCCGAAGAGGCGCTGGTGCGCCAAACCTTGAGTGATTTGTTGAACTATCAGCCAGGTGAGTTGCCGCCTGTTGCCGGAAGCTCCTTGCTTACCCAACAGACCCTACCTGTGGATTTACAGGTGCCGGTATCGGCCCTGGCCGTGCGTCCGGATTTGCAGGCCGCAGAGGCCCGTTTTGCCGGTGCGTTCAAGAATATGCAGGCCAGTTACAGGTCCTGGTATCCGGCCCTGACCCTTGGTGCTGTCCTTGGCACGGAATCCAGTCGCAGCAGTAATCTTGTTGAGTTTCCTTTTTTAAGTGGCACTGTTGGCCTGAGCCTGCCCTTTCTTGACTGGCAGCGGGTACGGGCGAATGTCCGTCTGAGTGAAGATGATTATGAGCTTGCCCGGCTGGACTTTATCCGTGCCATTACCACTGCGCTCAACGAGGTGCGGGCTTCCTACGATGTGAGCAGCCAGAGCAGGCAGTCTCTGGGTCTTCTTTTTGAACGTCTTAAGCGCGAGCAAAGCATCACCGGCCATTATCAGGCACGTTATGAGTTGGGTGCGGGCGAGTTGAAGGACTATTTGGAGGCGCTCAACAATGAAGACGACACCCGGCTTAGTGTCCTGCAGGCCAAATACACCCTGTTGCGCGATGAAAGCACGGTGTACCGGGCCATGGGGGGCCGTTTTCTTGTCAAGCCGTAGAGTAGGATATTCTCCTGATTGATTTGGCGTAAAATGACCTGTTTGGATCTTTTGCGCACTATGCGGTGTTTTGTCTTCAGGAGTTGTCTGGATTTCAGATATTCATGCAATCAGCCCTAGGGGTTTTCTTGGTTTTTTCCTGACCATGCCAGGCCACCTGCTGCACTGTTTTTATGGCAACATGCGAGGATGAACCAGACTAAAGGTCGTTCCCTCCTCCTGACTTGTGCTAAAGGAAACTGTTCCCTGGAGGAATTGTTCACCGAAGAGCTTCATGGAGTAGGTACCTATCCCTCTACCAGCCTGTTCTTTGGTGCTGAAGTTACGTTGGAATATGCGGAGTGCAATTTTTTTAGGAATATATTGAGTATTCCAGACTTTTATCGTGAATGTGTCTGGCTGTTCCTCAACCCATATCTTGATCAGTCCATCTTCATCGCTGGCTTCAATGGCATTTATGGCCATATTTATAAGTATTCTCAGCAAAATAGTATGATCAGTTCGTATTGAAATAGCTGGAAATGGATCAATTTGTATGGTTTTGTTTCCCTTTTTCGGGTGATTTTGGCAGAAAATCAAAAGTTCTTTTTCGATTACAGATAAATTTATTTCTTCCAATCTTTTTTTATACACAATAGAATCACTGAGCATAAGTGATTTATGCAAATCTATTTCCTGCTGTATTCGATGCGAAATTGTATTGATATCACTTGTTAGTTTGGATGGTTGTGTCTTCTTGAGTAGCTCGCTTGATACTGAAATAACAGTGAGCATATTGTTTAGATCATGGAAGAAGATTTTTTCTATAGCTGCCCGCTGGTGATCAATGGTTATGTCTTGTAAAAAGATAAGTAAAAATCTTTTCCCTGAGACAACTATGGGTTGGGTCTTTACTAAAAGTACAATGTCCAGAAAAATATCCCCCCGTTTTGCTGCCAGGGTGCAAACTTTTTCGGCAGGTTTGTTATCCTGCAAGCTGGAAAGAATTGCCAGAACAGCACCACAAGAGGGACAAAATTTGGATGTACCACAACCGCTAGGTCCATGCTCTGCATAAACACATCCTAAAACCTCTCCCGGCCGCAGACCAAGTGCTTCAGAGGCATTTTCAACTCCCAGATCACGAAGGAAAAGGTCGTTGAAAGCGACGACTTGTCGATTTTCATCCAGGATTGCCAGGAGTCCACTTGCAGAGTGTAAAATCCCTGCAACTATGGTGTCATCGCTGACAAGGCGAACTTTTTCGTCTATTTCCTGAGGGCTGGATCGATGCGCCGGGGCAAAAAAAGTCTTCATCTAGATTACATGGTGTGTAGGAATAATGAGTCTGCCTCTACTAATGGAGGGTAGAGAAGTATTCTATGTTACTATAAATCGTTTTTGGCGTTTTTCCTGGTACCTGACCCAGCTGCAGAAGTTGCTGTACTACGCACAAGATATCGGCCATGGGTAAGCGCGAATCCACCGGTCTTGATCCTGCCCGTCATGAGTGGACACCTGGCTAAGCATGTTTGAGGGCCTCAAACGTCATGGGGCTGATATAGCCATTTGCACTATGTCGGCGGCTGCGGTTGTAGTCAACTTCAATATATTCAAACAGATACCGTAGAGCAAGGGGCATGTTTTTTACGAACAGCTGTAGAAGGACCTGCGCCCAGCGAGACAGTGCCTGAGCATTCCTCTTTGTGCTGCATCCGTCAGCGCTTGCCCCTGGAGGTGCTTCACGAGATGTTTGTCTTTGTGCTGCGCATTTTGGAGCAGGCCAGCCTGCTCAGGAGAAAATATCTGGGGATCAATGCCTCGACCATGGAGGCGAATGCAGCCATGAAGAGCATTGTACGCCGGGATACGGGCGAGAGTTATGCGCAGATGCTTGAGCATCTGGCTGAAGCAAGTGGCATCAAAACGCCCACCCAGGCAGAACTCGTGGCTTTTAACCGCAAGCGCAAGGGCAAGAAGCTCTCCAACAAGGACTGGCAATCGGCTGCGGATGAGGAGTCCTGCATAGCCAAACTCAAAGATGGTCGCACGCACATGGCCTACAAGCCTGAGCATGTGGCTGACTTGGAATCCGGGGTGATTGGTGATTGTTTCTGCAGTGATACGTCCTGCGGATCAGGGCGACACCACGACCATTGCGACCACCCTTGATGACACTCAGGCCAAGCTGTGTGCGATCAAGGGCAAGGAAGATACGCCCGACATTGTCAAGCCCTTTGATCTGGCTGCGGACAAGGGCTATCACAGCCGTGGAGTTCTGAAGGATTTGCCAGACTGTTGCCGTAGCCGCATCAGTGAACTGAAACATGCGGGACAGATACGCTGGCATGGCGATGTTGAAGCGTGTAATGTGGTATACGGGAACCGTGCCCGAATTAGATAGTGCAAGGGCAAGGCACTTTTGCGCGCACTGGGCGAGAAGCTGGAGCGCTTTTTGCCCTTTATCTTGACAGGGGGCGGTATACGGCGCAGCCTTTTGCGGGGGATCGAGAACATAGAGAAGCGCTACATCATCCACATTGCCGGATTCAATTTGGGGATACTGCTGCATGCCTTGTTTGGTTTTGGCACGCCCAGGGGCCTGGCCGATGCTGGAGCAGGGCTGTTTTTTGCCCGGATTAGCGCTATGAATCTGCTTATATTGGCCATGCGGCTGTCAAATGAGGTTGAATCCCCTGATTTGACTATGATTGTCTATTTGTGACGAAGCGCCTGAGGCACGGTTGCATAATCGACCACTTTGCGCGCCAATCGAAAAACCGGAATTATTCAACGGGCTGGTAAACATTCAAACAGCTGTGAGATGATACGCTACGGCTGTCTTAGTTCTTTTAAAATGTGTTGGAACGATTGTGTTTTTTTGTGCGGCATTGGGCATATATTTTTCCTTGCCGATAATCGACGCGCACGTTATGCGTACAGATGCATTTCAGGTTGCTGTTTGCAGGTTGTTTTGGTAGCAGTAAACAATCCAGTCCAATGAAGTTTTCTAAAAAATCTATCCTCCTGTCGGCCTGAGGTACCCTGCTAGGCTCAAGGTCGGCGGACAATAAGCCGCATGATATCTAAATAAAGAGTGCACTGGACAATTCTGGAAATAGAGATCTGCTGAGACATGATGGCAAAAAGGCCTGTCCGACAGAGCGATAGCTGCTCGTTATAGCTGTGCGTGCAGCCTGGAAAAACGATGTTGTTAAACAACAAGGAGTGGACACTATGTATGTGCAGAAGCTGATGTTGGTGCTAGTGTTTTTTGCCCTGAGCATGGGGTTGGCATATGCTGTAGAAAAGGAGCCTGAATTTGTTGGTCAACTTGCTGCTGGCTCGTCGTCGCAGGCGGGTCACGATCCACAGGCCTATTATTCCCCGGAGTTGGCAAAGATGGGATTGCATATCGAAGTGGAGACCAATGCCTTTCAGTGGCGGGATGTGAACACCATGACACCGGCGGCTAGCCTGCTGGTGGAAATCACCAATAAATCCGACCGAGCTATACCAAGCGTGGACTCGTTTCCAGGCCGAGCAGTTTTATATGTGACCGCGAAAACCTTGGATGGTAACATTTTTTATACCAACGAGAAGCAATTCATACGTATTCCGCAACAAGTGGACCGCGAGCCGTGTGAAGAAGCCAGCCTGCTGTATGATTCTGCCTTTTTGCCCCGTAAAACGACCCAAGAATCCTTTATGATTCCAGTCTACACTGAGAGCGAGGATGACGGAAGACTAGTCCGAGCTCAACTCACTCAGGATTTTGTTGTTGATGTGGAAGTGTGGTATTTACCTAACGGTAAGAAAGATGACCCAGACAATGCACAAAAGTGGTTTGCTGTTTCAAAAGAGCTGCATCTCCCAGCCGACGGAAAATAAGTTTTTCAAATTCCAGGCGGACTGATCCTGCCCGTTGTTGAAGGACATTTGGTTAAGCGAGCATATTTCCTTAGTGAAGGTGCTCGATGGCAACCAAAACCAAGTAAGACCAAACAAAGGTATTCACAGCAGTACGAGACAGAATCTCTGGTCTTGGCACGGAAAAGTTTGGGGTTGCGGCTGCAGCCAGGGGCAATTAGAGCTGCATGAAAGCTTATTGTATGGCCAGCGGTTCAAGGCGAGCCTTGAACCGCTGCGGTCAAGACAAAGGGCAAAAAGCGCTCCAGCTTTTCGCCCCGTGCGCGTAAAAGCGCCTTGCTCTTGCAGGATGCAAGCCGGGCACGGTTCCCATATACCGCATTACGCGTTTCAATATCGCCATGCCAGCGCAGCTGTCCCGCATGTTTCGGTTCACTGATGCGGCTACGGCAGCAGTCTGGCAAATCCTTCAGAACTCCACGGCTGTAATAGCCCTTGTCCGCCAGCAGATCAAAGGGATTGACAATGTCGGGCGTATCTTCCCTGCCTTTGATCGCACACAGCTTGGCCTGAGTGTCATCAAGGGTGGTGGCAATGGTCGTGGTGTCGCCCTGATCCTCAGGGTGTATCACTGCAGAAACAATCACCAATCACCCCGGATTCCAGATCAACCATGTCTCAGGCTTGTAGGCCAGCTTGTAGGCCATGTGCGTGCGGCCATCCTTGAGTTTGGCTATACAGGACTCTTCATCCGTAGCCGATTGCCAGTCCTTGTTGGAGAGCTTCTTGCCCTTGTGCTTGCGGTGAGAGGCCACAAGTTCGGCCTGGGTGAGCGTTTTGATGCCACTTGCTTCAGCCAAACGCTCAAACATCTGCGCATAACTCTCGCCCGTATCCCGGCGTACAATGCTCTTCATGGCTACATTCGCTTCCATGGTCGAGGCATCGATCCCCAGATATTTTCCCCTGAGTAGGCTGGCCTGCTTCAAAATGCGCAGCACAAAGACAAACATCTCGTGAAGCACCTCCAGCGGCAGACGCTGACGGGTGCGGCACAAAGAGGAATGCTCAGGCACTGTCTCGCTGGGCGCAAGTCCAAGGAATTTCCGCAGGGGCAGGGAATCGCTGCAGCGCCAGCAGATGCAGGAAAAGGGTGCGGCGCGGCAATATTGTGTTTTTGGTGGAAGATGTTGTGGGTTCAGCGCCGGCGCAGGTAGGAGGGTATGGCCTGTTTTTCCAGAAATTTTGCAAAATTTTTTTTTATTTTCGGCAACTTATAAAATTTTCCCAACATTTCGTTTTTATTGGTGCTTTTCGCCAGACTGGAGGGGTTGAAGTAGGCCTTGGCATTATCCACGCTCAGCACAAAGGGCGGACAATCATGTTGCACCAGGATGGTGCTCATCATCAGGGCACCAGTGCGGTGATTACCCTCATGGAAGAGCTGTGGCCAGCTCACCTGCAGAATGTAGGCACCGGCCGCTTTTTTCCAGGGCGTGTCTTTTCGGTGCTTTTCTGCCCAGGAACGCAAGTGGCGGATGGAAAACTCGCTCTGCTCGTAAAAACGGTCTGTATTGCTGACGATATGCTCTTTAAAGTCTTTTCGTTTTTCTACATCAGAGCCACACAATACGATGTTGTTCAACTCAAGGAAATGGTGCAGGCCCTCCGGACGAAGCAGTTTGACGTCCTTTTTCAGCAGGTAGTTCACATACTCGTAGCCTGCCAGCATGTTGTTGAGGATTTCGTCACGCATGGGCTCTCGATGCATATCCAGAGCTTCGTTGATGGCCTCAAAGTTGCGCTGCACAGAGAGGAGGTAGTGCTCCACCTGATCCAGATCGATTATATATTTACTGGGCATGGCCTCCGCGCTGGCGCACAATAAAATACAAACCAGAAGGTATTGGCACCAAGGCCTAGGCTGTGCTTTCAGTGGATCTGTTGTACAGCCTGCCTGGCCTTTATGCTGACCGCTTCCGGCAATGGTGTGTAGCCGAACTGCTCAGCATATTTTTGACCATCACGCAGGCACCAGTCAACAAAATTTTTTATCCGTTCACCCTGTTGCGGTGAGGGGTTGGTCTTGGGCAGGAGCAGCCAGCTGTAGGTGATGATGGGGTAAGAGTCTTGACCAACGGGATCTGGAAAAAACATGCGCAAATTGTCAGGCAGCTCTCCGGCACTGTTTGCCAGGGCAGCCATGCCACTTGCCACCGATGGCGCCACAAAATGGCCCGCCTTGTTTTCCAGTTCCGCCATGGCCAGACCTGCCCGTTTGGCCACACCATACTCGACATAACCAATCGCTCCCCATGAATGCCGAATACGATTGGCCACCCCTTCGTTGTAGTTGACTGCCATGGCATTGCCTGGCCAGTTCATTTTTTTGGCCGCAGTAAAGCCGGTATCATGCCAGCGCGGACTAATGGCCTTGAGATGGTTGCTAAAGGTCCAGGTGGTGCCAGAGGAATCTGCCCGGGTAACAGTGGTGATGTTCAGTCGGGGCAGCTTGATCCCAGGGTTGAGGGCGGCAATGCGTGGATCGCTCCACATCTTGATGGCCCCGAGGAATATGTCCACATATACCTCCCGGCTGAGACGCAGGGGTTGGTCCACGCCTGGCAGATTGTAGGCTAAAACCACCATACCGGCGGTTGCGGGGACAAACTGCACTCCATGCTTGGCCCTTTGGGCCTCGGTATCGCTCATGGCCGTGTCGCTGGCGCCAAAATCCACCTTGCTGGCCAGAAAACGCTTGATGCCTTCGCCACTACCCACCTCGTCATACGAGATGGTAAAACCCGGGGAGGTGGCAGCGAACTGTTTGATCCAGTGTTGGTAGAGGGGTGCTGGAAAGGTGGCGCCGGCACCGCTGAGATCTGCCTGCTTCGTCTGTTGAGGAGCGGCCCAGAGAGATGTACAGCACAACATGGAGAATACAAGGGTGTACAGGCACAAGGTGCGGATTCTGCGTTTCATGGGAAGCAACTCCATAGCAAAAAAGTGAGTGAGCTGGTTTTGCTGCTACCGAACAGCCCAATTAGGAGAATTCTCCGTGCAGATATTCCTTGGTCAGCTGTTCTTGCGGGTTTTCAAAAAGTTCCTTGGTTGCCCCCATTTCCACCAGGTAACCGGTGCGTCCACCTCTGGAGATATCCACGGCAAAAAATGCGGTCTGGTCAGCCACCCGCATGGCCTGTTGCATGTTGTGGGTGACAATGGCTACGGTGAAGCGCTCCTTCAGCTGCACCATCAGCTCCTCTATCTGCCGGGTGGCAATGGGATCCAGAGCCGAACATGGTTCATCCATGAGCAAGACCCTGGGCTCGGTGGCAATGGCCCGGGCAATGCACAGCCGCTGCTGCTGGCCGCCGGAAAGTGAGAGCCCGTTATTTTTCAGTTTGTCCTTGACCTCGTCCCACAGAGCAGCCCCTCTAAGCGCCTTTTCCACCTTTTCATCCATGTTGCCCTTGAAGCGGTTGAGGCGCAGACCAAAGGCCACGTTTTCGTAGATGGACATGGAAAAAGGGTTGGGCTGCTGAAAAACCATGCCAATGTTGCGCCGCACCGCCACAGGATCCACCTTTTTATCGTAGATGTCCATGCCGTGAAAATGCACTTTGCCCATAAAGCGAAAACCAGGAATTAGGTCATTCATGCGGTTGATGCTTTTAAGTACTGTGCTTTTCCCGCAGCCTGAGGGGCCGATAAAGCCGGTGATCTGGTTACGGACGATGGGTACATGGCTGTCCCTTACGGCCAGAAAATCACCATAGAAAATCTTTTCTGCCTGGCAGTCCAGGGTAATGGCCTCTGTGTCCAGACCAGCAATACTGGTGACCGTGGACTGAGCCGCTGCCTCTGTGGTTATTTCTGCGGTTGTTTCCGTTGCTGTTGCTTCCATGGCTGTTCTTGCTCCTGAGCGTGGGTTGATTACACAGTTTTCCGCCGCCCAATAGCGCGACTGATGAGGTTGAGGATAAAGACCAAAAGAACCAGTACCAACGAGGCGGCCCAGGCCAACTCGATCTGGTTGGGGAAGGGCATGCCCGAATAGTTGTAGATAAGCACTGCCAAAGATGCGGTTGGCTCGTTGGGCCGCAGCCAGTAATCGGAGAACAGGGCGGTGAACAAAAGGGGTGCGGTTTCGCCGGCGGCCCTGGCCACGGCCAGCATCACGCCGGTGATAATACCAGGCACAGCCACGGGCAAAATAATCTTCAGCATGGCCTGCGCCGGGGTGCAGCCCATACCGGCCGCTGCCTCCTTCATTGGTCGTGGTACCATTTTAATGGCCTCTTCCGCAGTGAGCATGACCGTGGGTACCATGAGGATGGACAGGGCAATACCGCCGGCCCAGGCCGAGTAACTCCCCATAACCAACACAACTGCCGCATAGGCGAACACACCGGCCAAAATAGAGGGCAAACCACTGAGCACCTTGGCGCAGAAGCGGGCCACTGTGGCAATTTTGCTCTCTGGGGCGAGTTCGGCCAGATAAATGGCAGCAAGAATGCCAAAGGGCACACTGATCAGCGAGGCAATGCCTACCATAAACAGGGTGCCGACAATGGCATTGCCAAAACCGCCACCCACATCAAAGGCCGTGGGGGGTAGAGCGTGGAAGACCTCAAAAGTGATGCGCTTGCCGCCGCGGTAAAGCAGCATGATCAACACAGAGAAGAGCGGGATGCAGGCGATGATCGCCATGCAGGAGGTTAGCGTGCTTAAAATGATGGACTGCAGTGCACGTGGTTCAAAGGGTTGCCGCTCCAGATTGGGAAGGCGCAACTCATTATTTTGGGATGCCTGCTCACTCATGGCTCGTTACCTCTTGGTGCCTGTTTTATTGATAATGAGTGCACCCAGCATGTTCACCAGCAGGGTGATGAGCAGGAGCACGCAGGCTGCAAACATGAGAACGGAAATTTCCGTGTCGCCTGCTTCAGGAAAGTTCAAGGCCAGAAGCGCGGCCAGGGTGTTGGCCGGGGCAAAAACAGACAAACTGATCTGGTTGGAGTTACCCACCAGCATGGCCAAGGCCATGGTTTCGCCCAGGGCGCGACCCAACCCGAGTACCAGAGCACCAAAAATGCCGCCAGCTGCAGTGGGCAGCATGACCCTGAGGATGGCCTCCCAGCGGGTGGTGCCCATGCCGTAGGCCGCTTCTGTGGTCTTGTGGGGAATGGCCCTGAAGGCATCCTGGGAGATGGCGGCCACTGTGGGCAGAATCATGATGGAGAGCACCAGGGCGGCCGGGAACATGCCTGGCCCACTCAAGCTAGTGGAGAAAAAAGGAATCCAGCTGAAATGAGTGTTGAAGAAGTCGGCAACCGGCCTGATAATTGGGATGAGCACGAAAATGCCCCACAAACCGTAGACAACGCTGGGAATGGCTGCCAAGAGTTCGATGATGCTGCGCAAAATGGTTTCCAGTGCCCGGGGCAGAAAATTCTGGGTGAGGAAGATGGCAATGCTCACGCCAAAGAAACCACCCAAGATCAAGGCCAACAGGGAACTGTACAGGGTCCCCCAGATTTCCGGCAGGATGCCGAAGGTTTTCGCATTTACATCCCAGGTGGTGCCAACAAGCAGGCCGAGCCCGTACTCCTTGACCGCAGGAATGGCCCTGCCGCCGATTTTGTAGAGGATATACGCCAGCAAGAGTACGATGCCCCAGGTAAACACGAGGGTCAGCACGCGAAAGGCCTTGTTGGCAAACATGTCGCCTGCGGTGGGGGGCTTGGAGATAGACTGCGACTGCTGTAAGGAGTTGTACTCAGCCATAAATCAAGTCCATATGCAAGAGGAGGATGGGCGGGTATACACAGCGGAAACCCGCGCCTCAAGCGAGGCGCGGGTGGAGATGGTTCTACTTATTGAATATTTTGGGCTGCTGTCTTCACTTTTTCAACAACCGCTGCAGGCAGTTCGATATAGCCTGCCTTGGTGGCGATTTTCTGCCCTTCGCCCAGACCATAGGCGATCATCTTCTGCAGCGCCTCGGCCTTTTTGGGGTCGTCGTATTTCTTGGCAAAAATCATCCAGGTATAGGTCACGATGGGGTAGGCGTTTTCAGCCTCAGGATCAGATACCCACAGGAGCATGTCTTCAGGGAATTCTGCGCCAGCCAGGGCTGCCGGGCCGCCTTCACCGCCAGGGGCAACATACTTGCCGGCCTTGTTCTCAAGCACAGCCATGGGCAGCTTGGACATATGGGCAAAACCGTACTCAATATAGCCAATGGCACCTGGGGTCTGGGTAATGGTGGCAGTTACGCCATCGTTCTTGGGCGATTTGACCATCTTGGCTTCACTGGGCCAGTTTACCGAGTTACCAAAACCCACTTTTTCCTTGAACTCGGGAGAAATGGCGCTCAGGTGTTGGGTAAAAACGAAGTTGGTGCCTGAGCTATCTGCACGGGTCACTACGGTAATTTCCTGATCAGGCATGGTGGTGCCAGTGTTGGCGGCGGCAATTTTGGGGTCGTTCCAGTTTTTGATCTTGCCCATGAAGATATCAATATACACTTCACGCGGCAGGTTCAGTTCTTTCACGTCCTTCAGGTTGTAGGCCAGCACAATTTCACCGGCGGTCATGGGCAGCATCTGTACGCCCTGCTTGGCAGAGGCAACCTGTTCTTCACTCATACCAGAGTCACTGGCAGCAAAGTCCACGGTGCCGTTTTGAAAGTCACGCACTCCGGCTCCAGAACCTTTGGATTGGTAGTTGATCTGAATATCCTTGTTGACCCGGCCAAAATCCTTAAACCAGGTGGTGTAGAGCGGTGCCGGAAAGCTGGCGCCGGAACCGGTCAGGCGAACGGTGTCTGCCAGGGCGGGAACACTGAATCCGGCCAGGGCAATACACAGCGCGCTTGCCTTGAGAAGGGACAAAAATTTCATATTGACCTCCAGGTTGATTGTTTAAATGAATGGTTGCCTAAAAGTAGCGCAACTGTAGGTGTGAGGAGTTAGGCAAGCTTTTGGATTGTGTTAGGAAATGGTTTGAATGAAAGTGTGCCCTGAAGCGTGGTGCTGGTTTGGTTGAAAAATATATTTGAGGGGAGCAACCACATGTTAATTGCCAGGTTGCAGTAAAGTATAGAAAAATTATTTGTAAATTGTTAAGAATTTGTATTTTACAGTAAGCTAGGAAAAAGAAAGACGGCTTGCATGCTCGCCACGGTAAGCATGGATAGATTGGAGGAGTGATATGCGTCTGGGTTTTCTTGCTAAAATTTTGCCGCCAGCAGAAAATAGATTTTACGATTATTTTGAAGAAGGGGCGGAAGTTTGTCAATTGTCGGCCTACCTTTTTTATCAAATCGTGCACTCTGACCCGAATCAACGCGAAGAATGTCTGGTGCATACCAAGGCCTATAAACACCGAGCCTCAGAAGCCCTTGAAAATTGTCTCAACCTGGTGAACAATTCCTTCATCACCCCAATTGACCCAGAAGACATTCAGCTGATTGCATCCAAGCTCTACCAGACCACCAAAGTTATCCTCAAGGCTTGCGTTAATCTGCGTATCTACAAGATTGACCACTATAATCACATCATCAAGCAGCAGTCTGACCTCATTACCACATCGGCCGAAGAGTTACGCAAGCTGGTTGCTACCCTGCGCGTGGGAGCGCCGGTCAAGGAAGTGGCACGTAGCAGTTCTAGAATAAAGGACATCGAAAATACCGGCGATGAAATTTTGTATGCAGCTATGGAGGGGCTTTTTTCAGGGCAATACGACGCCTTGTATGTGTTGCAGTTGCGTGACATCTATAAGGGTATAGAAAATGCCCTGGATATTTGTTCGGCAATATCAGATGTGATTGTCAATATTTCCTTAAAACATAGCTGACACTGGCCGGAACTGTAGCCCTCCCCAAGTTAGTACCACCCAAAAGTAGAGATTTCCTTGGGTGAATTTTTCATGAGGAACTCTGGCAGGGTCAAATTTCCAAGAGATTCATGTTATCGCTTTAAAAAGAGTCAAGCCACATTGCCTGGCTCAAACTAAACTGTCTCCGATAAACACGAGGAGGTTCATGGCTCTTCTTTTTGTGGTTATCTCCACTGCGCTGGTGTTTGAATACATCAATGGATTTCATGACTCTGCCAACGCCATTGCCACGGTGGTATCCACCAAGGTGCTCAGCGCGCGTACAGCAGTCATTTATGCCGGAGTCCTCAACATGGTGGGTGCTTTTCTCGGGACCCATGTTGCAAGCACCATTGGCCAGGGCATAGTGGTTACAGATATTGTTACCCAAGGGGTAATTCTTTGCGCTCTGTTGACGGCAATAATCTGGAACTTGCTCACCTGGTATCTGGGCATTCCCTCAAGTTCCTCCCACGCCCTGATTGGCGGATTGATGGGTGCCGCTATTGGCGAGGCTGGCTATCAGGTGGTTTTGATTGATGGTGTCACAAAAAAGGTGCTGCTGCCCATGGTGACTTCGCCTATTTTCGGTTTTAGCATTGGTTTTGTTTTTATGGTTGCCCTGTTGTGGTTGTGTATACGTTCACGCCCTCATGTGGCCAATGTCTATTTCCGTAAGCTACAGCTGGTCTCCTCTGGTATTATGGCACTCAGCCATGGCAGTAACGACGCCCAAAAAACCATGGGTATCATCACCCTTGCTCTGTTCAGCTACGGTGCGCTTCCTACCTTTGAAGTGCCGGTCTGGGTTATTTTTGGTTGTGCCATTACTATGGGATTGGGCACAATGGCCGGTGGTTGGCGGATTATTCGCACTATGGGCAACAAGATGATCAAGCTTAAACCAGTGCATGGTTTTGCCGCCGAGACTTCAGCCGCAACCATTATTCTCACTGCCTCACATTTCGGCATTCCAGTGAGCACCACCCACATTATTTCTACTGCCATCATGGGTGTAGGCTCCACCCGAGGTCATCATGCCCTAAACTTGAGCATTATCAAAAACATCCTGACAGCTTGGGTACTTACCATTCCGGTGTGTATGCTGATTGCGATAGCCCTGTCTTTTATCATGCCTTTTTAAGCCTGGATAAAACTGAAGCGTAGCGCTGTGCATTGCAGGGTGTTGCAGTGTATCCTTTCAATTCCCAGTGATTTTCCATGCAGCCCAAGAAACCGATTGCCACGCCCCAGTTGGATATGTATCCCTCCCCAGGTTAGTACCATCCACAAGTAAAGACTTTTTTGGGTGAATTTTTCATGAGGAACTCTGCCGGGGTGAAATTTTCAAGAGATTCATGGGGGCGTTCCTCATTGTACTGCCTCAGCCAATTGTGATCCTGCTCGTAATGAGTGGACACCTGGCTAAGCATGTTTGAGGGCTTCAAATGCCATGGGGCTGATAGAGGCATTTGCACTATGGCGGTGGCTGCGGTTGTTGTCAACTTCAATATATTCGAACACAGTCTGGCGCATCTCTTCATCAGTGGCAAAATTCTTGTTGTGGATGGCCTCCACTTTCAAGCTGTAAAAGAAGCTTTCAGCACAGGCATTGTCGTAGCAGTTGCCTTTACCGCTCGTGCTGCAGACCAGCTGGTATTTTGAGATTCTGGTATGCGCAAGAACAATACTGGCTGCCATGGTCTGAAGGCAGCATGACTCCTTTGGGCATTTTGCGTCGTCAAAGCGCCATCTGCAACGCCTCACACACAAGCTGAGCCGTCATACGCTCTGAGAATGCCCAGCCAACAACCAGCCGTGAAAATAGGTCAATAATCACAGCCAGATACAGCCAGCCTTCATCGGTCCACAGGTACGTTATATCGCTGACCCTTTTCTGGTTTGGAGCACCGGCACTAAAATCCTGAGCTAGCAGGTTTGGTGCAACCGGAAGATTGTGCTTCGAGTTGGTTGTCGCCTTGTATTTCCGTGCTGCCCTGGCCCGCAGATTTTGCCGCTGCATACTGGCTGCCACTGTTTTGCGGTCATAAGAGTAGCCCTGATCACAAAGATCAAGAACCAGCCGAGGTGAACCTGCCCGCATCTTTTGGGTAGCAAAGGCTTCAGCAACCAGCTTATCAAGAACCATGCGCTGTTGTTGCCGTATCGTTGGCTTCCCTGCTCGCTGTCGAAAGCGGTAGAATCCGCTGCGAGAGACGCCCAGCACACGATTCATGGTCATGATCTTGAATTCGTCTGCATGGTTGTGCATAAAGGCGTACTTCACTTCTTATTACTTTTAGAAAAAATAGGCTATTTTGTCTAAAGTCCCAATTTGCCTTCATCCCTAACTATTGTAATCCCTTGCTTTTTCATATGGTTCAGCGTGCAGACATTAGACAAAATGATTATCTTTTGTTAAGTTATCTATAACTTCTTTGCGTGAAGACCTTCATGATCGTGTTTACTCCAAACCTTTCCATTTTGCCGCCCTCGCAATTGCGTCTGTGGCCCGAGTTGGACGCCACGCCCGATCATTTCACCCTTTATGGGGGAACTGCCCTTGCTTTGCGCTTAGGGCATCGCGTTTCGGTCGATTTTGATTTCTTTTCAAGCCGTTTGTTCGATCCTGACCAGCTTGCAGCAACTGTCCCTTATCTCAAGGATGCCGAGCCTGTACAGGTTGATGCAAACACCTTGACCTGCCGGGTTGATCGTGACGGCCCTATTCTTGTTTCGTTTTTTGGCGGGTTAGATTTGGGACAAGTCGCGCCAAGTGAGGTTGCGAAAGGGCATTCACTGTATGTCGCTTCTTTGCTCGACATTGCAGGAACAAAGGTGGCGGTGGTCCAAAAACGCGCCGAAATGAAGGACTATCTCGATATTGATGCCATGCTGCAATACGGCGTGGATCTCTCCACGATGCTTGCCGCTGGCCTTGTTGTTTATGGGAAAAGTTTTAATCCCCTGATTGCTCTTAAAGCTTTAAGCTATTTTGAAGACGTTCCAAAGCTTCCCCAAGAGGTGCGCCAGCGTATTTTAACTGCTGTTGCTGCTGTTGATCCGGTAAACAGCCTTCCGTCATTGACAGCTTATGTTAAACGGCCGGAAGGAGGAAGTCATACGCCATGAAATCTTTGCCCGCCACACCTGATCTTTTGCACGTTGCCCGCCGTGTTGTCTGGTTTAAGGAGCCGGAGGATGCTTTGGCCGAGCCGGTGCATTTTCTCGCACATGTGATGACCTATGGCACCATCGAAGATCTAAAAGCTTTGCAGGGCATTGCAGGAATAGAAGAGTTCCGTGAAGTTCTGGAGAATGCTCCTGCCGGGGTTTTTGATGCGAGATCTTGGGCCTATTGGAATTTGAAATGTGGGCGCAAGCCTTCTGCTCAGCTCCCCGGCAGAGTAGGGCTTCACTCCACTCACCGCATACCGTGAGCGTTTTCGATCGTGCACGAGAGAAAGTACCTTGTCTCGGCTGAAATTGATCGTCTGATTGCCACCACCAAGGGTAGTCGCAACGAGACTCGCGACAGGTACCTGTGTATCCCTCCCCCAGTTAGTACCATCCATAAGTAGAGATATTCTGCGTTGAGTGGGCCACGACAAACTCGGCTGGGGTCATTTTTCCGAGTGAGTCGTGAGGTCTTTCTTCATTGTATTCCTTGATCCAGGTCCGGGTGATTTCTTTCACCTCCGTCAGCGTACTGAACAGATAAAAGTCCAGGATTTCATTCCGGTACGTTTTGTTAAAGCGTTCTACGTATGAGTTCTGGGTTGGCTTGCCCGGCTGAATAAATTCCAGTTCCACGCTGTTTGCTTCGGCCCAATCCGCCAGAGTTACAGAGATAAGTGGCTCTTCGTCGTTTCAAGTGGATTTGAGGAGCTGCTGGATAGGCGCAGCCAGCAGGTAGATGATGCTGATGAAGGTGTCATCGTTTCTGTATCCCCTGGCCCGGCATTTGGCGGCCTGGAAGAT
>Ga0334887_1001534_pt1 | contig 29485 bp, 27 predicted proteins | sample GraSluR1_MG_10_FD_207217 | JGI IMG/M metagenome (GOLD analysis project Ga0334887, IMG submission 207217) | Sludge microbial communities from methane-producing bioreactor in Wageningen University, Netherlands - Granular Sludge_18_07-R1 | ecosystem: Engineered > Bioreactor > Anaerobic >...
TAGGTCCATCTACACAGCTCCAAGGTCTGTTCCATCTTAGACCGCTGTGCTTTTGTCGGATAGATCCTATATTTGAAGGCCTTAAGCATTACACTCACTTATGCTGTTATGGTATTTAAAGATTCATGGCTTAAGGTGGGGTACGATTCATCCCCGGCCTAAAGACCGGGGTTTTCTCTACCCCTGCACCCCGCATCTATAAAGGAACGTCGCGGATCAGAGGGTGCCTTGTTTGGCGGGGATGACTAGAGGATATGGCGCGAGGGAGACCGAGAAAGAGAGAAGGCGGAGACGTCAAAGGCAACGTCAAAGGCAACAGCAGCGGTGCGAACCTGGGGTTCGAGGCGAAGCTCTGGGCAGCCGCCGCCTCAACGCCGCTCCCGACAGGAGAGATCATCACCGCCATCGATCATGCGGAGATAGTTGCGGAAGAAGAAAGAACGTACGTAGTCTTCGCTCTGGACACCTCCGGCAGCATGAAAGAGTACTACAGCACGGATCAGAATGGGGGCGCAGATATGGTATCTGGATGGTCTGGCTTCCATAACCTCATCGTCACGATCGTGGGCTGGGACCACGATAGCGAAGTCGTCTTCGGGCCAGTTCCCCTGAAAGGGAACGAAACCGTCCTCGCCGAGATTTTAGATCGCCTCTCCGAACTGTGTTTAGAGACGGATCTCACCTATTACGACCAGGGAATCTCCGGGTCGATGGCAGCGTTGCGTGATCACGCCGCCGATGATGTCAGATCCCCAAAACTGATCGTATTCCTGGCGGGATTCAGCGAGTTTCGGCCTGGAGAGCTGCTGGAAGATTACGTATCTGAGGCGAACAGATCGGGGTACACCATATTCACCATAGGCATCGGGATAAACGAGAGCTCAGAAGCCTCAAAAATGCAGTATACGAGCCTCAGAAAGATTTCGGATGGTACCGGCGGCAAGTTCTACAACGTCACGGCTTTCATGCCCGAGGAGCTCAATGCCGTCATGGACGATATTGTTCGAGAGATCGACATCCTTCGGGTGGCTCCACCCTACTCCTGAAGGGGTGGGACGAACTCATAAAGAGAACTTCTTGAAGCCCATCGCCTGAATCCCGTTGATCCCGAGGGCCCTGGTGACGAGTCCGACCTCCTCCCCCTTCACTGGCAGGATCTTAACCGGTGGGATCGGCTTTCCCCTCGAGGCGTAGACGGCGCCCCCCTTCATCCTGGCGCATATGTAGCCGCCTGCGTCCCCGGCGACGAAGATCTCGCCTCCTCTCATCTCCGCCGCCGTGAAGTCGTCGCAGCTGCCGGAGACGACGATCCGGCCGCCCCTCATCAGAACGCCAGTATTTCTGCCGGCGTCGCCCAAAACCTCCAAGAGGCCAGAACGCATCAGGATCCCCGCGCTCATCCCGGCGTCTCCTTCCACCCTCAGGACCCTCTCTCCTCCGGACCGCGCCCCCAGGGTCTCCCGGAGGAGGCCGTCGTTGAGGATGAGGAGACCCTCTTCCAGCCGGTTCGGCGGGAGGACCTCTCCTCCTCGCTCTAAAACCTCCGTCGTCGAGATGTACTTGCGATAGCCCGTCATATCCGACTCCACCTCGACGACGTTGCCCAGGGGAGTTGCGACGGAACCGCTGACGTAGATCGAGCCCCGGATCATGGAGATACCCATCCGTGGACCTACGTCTCCGTCGACGATTATCGAGCCTGTCTTCTCGATGGCGCCCCCGGTACCGCCGAAGCTGGCGAGGTCGACCCCGAGGCTCGATCCGAGGCGACCGCCGACGTCTCCCCGGACCCTCACCGTCTCCCCCTGCCGGAGGGCCTCCACCAGATCCCTTCGGGAGAGGCCGCCGGAGACGACCCCGTCGGGATCGAGGCGGGACCCCCGGTGCTGCCAGAAGAAGTCGAAGGTGAAGTCGCATAGACACCCTTCACCGCCACCTTTGATCTCGATCATGGAGGCGTCTCCGACGGTGCCGTCATCTTCTCTCCACCATCTTCCTGGATATCTTAACCCCCAGGAGGGCGATGAGGATCGCCAGGACTGCAGAGGCCGCCAGGTACTGGGTGCTCTGCCCCGAGATCAGGGGGAAGGCCATACCGGCGCTGTTGACGAGGATGAAGACGCTGGCGCTCCAGAATATCAGCCCCATCGCCAAAATGAAGAAGGGGTACGAGTAGGCCCTCTCGTCCCCCACCCCCTCGATGTAGAGGTCCAGGATCTGTCCCAGGTTCACGCAGATGGCGGCGGCGACGTACCACCAGACGCTGTAATAGACGAAGACCATCATGAGGACTATGTACCCGTACCATATGTCGCCTGTGTAGTAGTCCCAGAACTTGGCGGACCCCTGGATCGTGGCTATTAGGACGAGGACCGCCGCCAGGACGTATGTGATGAAGGCGACCTTCCTCCGGTGGAGGTCCCCCTTGAAGGTCTCTTTGGTGCTGTCGATGACGTCGTCGAGGCCCAGGCCCCTAAAGAGGAGGTATACTCCGACGGCGGCGAGGATCGCCATGACGGCGAAGTCAGACCTGCCGATGAAGCTGAAGGTCGAGTATATGAGGAGGGCGAGGCCTATGGGTATGAAGAATGTGTGGCTGATCTTTGGGTCTCTGAAGACCTGCTTCAAGAGGTAGTAGGTGCTCTCCAGGTTGTGGCTCTGCTTTACGAGAACCCTTTTCACCCCTTCTACCTTGACCCGCGACTGGATGATGGGGAGGATCGCCTCATCCTCGGCGCCGTCGGAGACGACGACCACCCCCTGGGGCCGAAACCTCTCCAGGAGGTGGTCTATCTGGTGGGCTATCTTCCCGTCGGATACGAGGCCGACGTTGGGATCTCCGGCCACCGAGGCGATCTCGACGGCTCTGCCCTGGGATGCGAGGTCGTCGTAGACTTGGATCCCGCCGAGGATGGTGTTGACGTCCGAGTCCTCGGGGTCGGCGAGGCCCAGGGCGAGGGTCGCCTCTACGTTCGCCGCCCGACCGACTACGGGACTGACTATCCCCGCCTTTCGGCCCAGGTCGTCGTCTCTATCTATGCAGAGGACCAGGATCTCCATATTCGGGGTATTATCGGTGAAGAACGTACTTAAAGATTGAGATTGGCCGAGCTGTGGACCCGGCGGGGAGTAGTCACGATCATCAAAAGCTATTTACCGCCGCCCACCAGCTCAGAAGTATGAATGAGCTCGCCTTCATCTTCGTTCTGGCGGCGGCCTTTGCAGCAGCATCTCCCGCCTCTGCCATAGCCTTCGACGACATCCAGCACGGTGTCGAGATCTACAACTCGGGGGTCGAGAACGCCCCCGGGGTGGTCAAGACCCTCCTGGGAGACGAAAAAGTTCTGGTAAAGATCGCCAGGGCTGACGGGACCGTCCTGTCGGCGGGTCTACAGACGGTGAATGCCGTCGTGGTGAAGACGGTGGAAGGAGAGATCGAGGACCCGACGATCGTGGTGGTGGCAGCAGAGGATGCCGTCGTAGGGGTCCTTCAGTCCGACGATCCGGCGGCAGCCTTCCAGGAGGCAGCCGCCCAGGGCGAGATATCCGTCAGGGGGACGACATTTACGGCGAGGCTGAAGGTCTCCGCAGCCCTGGCCAGCACCCCAGCCCTCCGGTTCTTCGCCGGCCTCCTGGGAAAGTAAGCTGCTCATCCCCTTTAGGGGATGGGTAGCCTACTTCCGGATATCCAGGTTCTCAGCCACTATCTTGTGGGCGCAGAAGTCGCCGCACATGGTGCAGACCTGGCTGTCGGCCGGCGCCCTCTCCGCCCTCATCTTCTTGGCCGTCTCCGGATCGAGGGCGAGGTCGAACTGCTCAGGCCAGAGGAGGTCGCGGCGGGCCCGGCCCATGGCCAGGTCCTGGTCGCGGTTGCCGTTCTTGATCATATCCCCGACGTGGGCCGCGATCCTTGAGGCCATCACCCCTTCCCTCACGTCCTCGACGTTGGGGAGGGCGAGGTGCTCGGCCGGGGTGACATAGCAGATGAAGTCGGCGCCGTAGGCGCTGGAGAGGCTCGCGCCTATGGCTGCCACGATATGGTCTCTGCCGGGTGCGATGTCGGTGACCAGAGGCCCCAGCATGTAGAAGGGCTTCTCCCCCGAGAGCCTCTTCATCACCTTGACATTCGCCTCGATCTCGTCGATGGGGATGTGCCCCGGCCCCTCGACGATCGTCTGGACCCCGAACTCGTGGGCCCTGTCCGCCAGCTCGCTGTTTATTATCAGCTCCTGGATCTGGGCGCGGTCGGTGGCGTCGTGGACCGCACCCGCCCGAAAGCCGTTGCCAGTGCTCAAAGTTACCTCGTGCTCCTTCAGGATCTCCAGGAGGTAGTCGAAGTCGCTGAAGAGGGGGTTCTCCTTGTCGTTGTGGAGCATCCAGGCGACCATGAAGGCTCCGCCTCGGCTGCAGAGGCCGCCGTACCTTCCACCCTGCCTCTTCATCCTCTCGATGCAGATCCTGTTGATCCCTGTATGGATCGCCATGAAGTTCGTCCCGAGCTTCGCCTGCTCCTCGGTGATCCGGAAGAGGTCGTCCTCGGTCATATCGACCCCTGCGCCGTGCTTTCTTATAGCCTCTATGAAGGCCTGGTAGAGGGGGACGGACCCTACGGATAGGCTCGTGCTCTCGATCACCCGCTTCCTGATATCGAAGAAGTCGCCGCCTGTCGATAGCTCCATCAGGGTGTCAGCTCCCGCCTCCTCGGCGGCCCTCGCCTTGGCCACCTCCATCTCGATGTCGACTATGTCGCTGCTCGTCCCGACGGTGGCGTTCACCTTCGTCTTTAGCCCCTTTCCTATCCCGCAGAACCGGACGTGCCGGTAGGGGCTGACGGGTATCACGATCGTCCCGCTGGCGATCCCCCGCATTATGAACTCGGGGGTTTTGCCCTCCATTTTTGCCACCGTCTCCATCTCAGCTGTGATCCTGCCGGCTCTCGCCTCTTCGATAAGTCCCATGAATCATCACCTGTGATCTCTCCCGAGATGGTGATATTTAAAGTTGGCCGATTTAAAGTTGGCCGAAAATTATCCGGCGAATCTCACCTTCTCCTGATAATCCTGTAGATCAGGAGGGCTCCGACGCCGTTCACCGCCACTATCAGGAAGGCGGCGACGTACTTTCTCCTCTCCGGCTCGAAGATCGAGGAGATGAGATATAAGGGGCTGGTGGGCTGTCTTCTTGACAAATCGATCGTCTGGTCGCCGGACAGGTGGACCTGTGCCATCCTATCCCCCGACTCGACGGAGTAGGTCCCCCTCTCCAGGTTCCTGAAGATGTACCTCGAATCGCCGGTGGCCCGGGCCACGAGGTCGGAGCCGGTCCGGACCTCCACCTCTCCGACCCGCCCCAGGTCGACGGTGAGATCGGAGTGCTTCGAGACGGGTATCGCCCTCCCCTCGGATAGCGTAAGGGCCGATCTGATGCTCAACAGATCAAGGAGTGTGGGGGCGAGGTCTACCTGCGACCAATGGCCGGAGATGACGATATCGTCGACCTCCGGTCCCATGAAGACCGCCGGGACCGAGAGGGACTCCGGCTGGCCCGAGTACTTGGAGGAGGAGTGGCCGCCCTTCCCTTTATCGGAGGGAAAGGACATGCCGTGGTCGGCGGTGACGAGAAGGAGGACCCCCTCCGATTCGCAGGCCTCGACGAGCCTGCCCAGGGGCGCGTCGAGGCCCGATATAGTCTCGACGTACCCCTCCGCCCCCAGGTTGTGGCCGGCGCTGTCGACGGCGCCGGCGTTCACGATAAGAAGGAAGGGCTGCACCCCCATGGAAGTGACGATGTCTGAGGCGGCGTCGAGGGCCCAGGCGTTGTATCCGACGTAGCCGGGGATCCCCCTCTCCTGGTTGTAGAGGGGGAACCGGTCCCTCCAGGTCCAGAGGAGGTCTTCGAGGTCGGAAGGAAGGGCGGCTTTCGTGGCCAATAGGGGCTCTGCGCCCCAGAGGGAGTTGTCGTCGAAGAAGAGGCCGCCGTCCTGCTCCAGGACCATGCCCATGGCGTCGCCCCGCTGGAGGAGGGCGAGGCAGAGGAGGCCGTCCTCCCCGGCGGCGTCGAAGATCGTCGCCCCCGGCGTTCCGATTATGGCAGAGTCCATCCAGGAGCAGCCCGTCGCCAGGACCGAGTGGGACGCCCCCGTCTCCGGGACGGGGACGGCGACGTTCTGGACCCTCGCCCCCCTCCCCGTCAGGTTGAAGAGGGCGGCTCTTGGCAGGGGTGAGCCGTCGATCGCCCGGGGCGAAAGCTCTGGGTAGACGTAAGACGCCCCCATCCCGTCGACGACGAGGAGGACGGCTCCCGGTGGGCGGGCCGCCTCCCCCACGAGGACCTCGGTGGTGGGGCTAGCGGGCCCCGCCAGGAGGAGGAGGACGAGGGCGGCTAAGATGAGGCGCATCTCAGAAGTCGGTCATCACCCTGTACTGGTCTATCTCCGTCTGATTCAGCTCTGCGAGGAACTGCTCGGCGGCGTCCCTGATGTCCTTGGAACCGGTGATCGCCCTCCCCGTCACCACAATATCGGCGCCGGATCTCAGCGCCTCGGCGACGGTATCTACCCGGATACCCCCGGCGACGGCGACCAGGAGCCTGCTGTCTGCGCTGGCTGCCATCTTCTTGATCTCGGCTATCACCGCCCAGTTGTGCCTCTCAGCCTCCTGATCGATCGCCCTGTGCATCTCCACCACGTCCGGCAACGCCGAGAGGGAGGCGAGGACCGCCAGGGGGTCGGGGACGTTCAGCATATCGATCACCGAGTAGATACCCGTCTTCCTAGCCTCCCGGATGGCGAGCTCCAGGGTCTTCGTCGGGGCGAGGCCGGATATGACGACGGCGTCGGCGGTGGCGTCGGCGGCGAGGCGGACCTCCAGGTTTCCGGTGTCCAGGGTCTTCAAATCCAGGACCACAAAGGAGCTGGGCCGGACGTTCCTGATCTCTTTGACCACCGAGGCCCCGAACTTCTTGACGAGGGGGGTGCCCACCTCGATGAGGAGATGGTCGCTATCCGGGAGATGGGAGAGGACCCTCCGGACGACGGCGAGGTCCACCAGGTCCAAAGCCACCTGGAGGTACGGCGGGTCCCAGAGCCTGATGACCCGGAAGCCCATAACCGGATGGGTCGACCTGTCCTTCTCGTAAAGGACGGTATCGATGTCGGGGAAGCTTTCCATCGCCCTCTTTATGGCGAGCTTCGTCGCCCCGTAGTTGTACCGGTAAATGGCGTCGTAGTCCCGGGACTGGGGGTGGATGAAGACGCTGACGACGATGACGATCTCCTCGACCTTGGACTTCGGGATCACCCCTTCGGCGACAGAGTCCGCCACCGCCTTGGCGACGGCGGTCTGGGCCGGGCCGAAGATCACAGCCGCCTGGTCCATATTCTTAACAGTCACCTTCGGGACGATCAGGGTGGCGGGCTTCGCCGGCAAGTTCGGCCTTATTACGGAAAGAAGCGGGGTATGCCCCGCCGAGAGCTGGGCTAGGCCGCTCGCGAAGGCGATCCCCACGGGCCCATCTTTATCTCCTATCATTAGGTCGATGTGAGCGAGTTCCGGCTCCTCCCCTATCAGCGCCTCTCCTATCAAAAACAAGCGTTCACCTCGAAACCGAAAAACATCCCGCCGGTATTAATCCTTTTGCACCGCCCCCAATCGGCCGCCCCGATCGACCGCCTCTCGATGATATGTAATCAAACAAAAACGAGCGGTAACTATTCAGCCCACCGCAAACAGCATCATCAGACCCGCTCTTAGAGATCTCGTGTGGCCAGTTCCAGAAAGCTAACTTCAAGTAACCTCGGCATTGGATATCGTTTTTCATTTTGGTGCAAGTTGTTGATCGGCATACCGTTATAATCAAAGTCAGCATCATGCGGGCGATTCGGTATAGCTGAATAGTTACAACGAGCGCAGAAAAAGAACGGGAGGAGGCTGCCGGCTGGGCCGGACCACTCCCCCAACATCTGAGGTATCAGACGGTGAGGGTCGTGACCTTCAGGACCGGCACGTTCCCCTCGGAGTCCTCTTTTGAGGCGAAACCGACGGAGGCGTCACCCTTTGCCACCAGGACCGCGGAGAAGGGACAGTCTTTACACTCAGCGATCGCCTTCTTTACGAGGCTCGTGGCGTCTATCTCGTACCACCCCTCATCATCAACATCTATGGAGGCTTCGACATCGCCGTCATAATCGGGCTTGCCGTCCCATTCGATGCTGTCTTCGAGGGGTCCCTGGTTGTAGAAGTGGAGCTCCACCTCCCCGGGGTTCTCCACCTCATTGGCATAGACCCTCAGGGTCGCGGAGCCAACCTCATCTGAGGATTTTATTTTGATGGCATCTATCATGGAGAAAGTGTCGAATACGAGCCAGGACTCCCTCAGAGGCTCATCCTCTTCGGAGGATACCCACAAGATCTCCTCGCTGCCGAAATTCATATCCTCAGCACCTTTGTCGATATATGAGTCGCCCACAAGAATCTTCTCGGACGACCATGTCATGGCGAAGGCCGTCCCCACCAGGAGGAGGGCGCACGCCATGCAGAAGGCAGATTTGAATTTATAGCTCAAACTCTTCACCTCAACGCCCATAAGATCGGGATAAATAAAAAAGACTTGCCTTCATCTCTGACCTACATGACCCCTATAAAAGGGGCGTGGAGGTGAAAACCTCCGATTTTGGGGACCCTCCCCGGAGGGGAGGCCACGTTAGCTTTATTAACTGGAGATCCTCTTTAGCCCCGGTGGGTTAGGTTGAGATATTCAAAGGATCTGCGCCACCTCCTGGGCGCGACGGCGATCCTGGCGTTGCTCTTTGCGACGACCGCATCTTCTGCTACGTTTCAGGCGGGGACCGACCTCCAGGCTGCCATAGACGGAGCGCAACCCGGAGACACCGTCGTCGCGGGGCCGGGGGTCTACGACAGGGTGGAGATAACCAAGAGCATAACCCTCATCGGCGACGGCGCCAGGATCAGGGCCGGCGAGAGGAATATGGGGATCAAGATCTCGGCGGACGACGTCACAGTCTCCGGCTTCATTGTAGAAGGGGGGCTTCGCGGCATCCACCTGGAGGGCTCCAGGAACTGCACCGTCTCCAACAACACCGTCACCGGCGTTGAGCAGTGGGGTATCGGCCTCATATCCTCCGACGATAACAGGATCGAGGGGAACGTCGCCAACTACAACGGCCTTGGACCCCACCGATGGTACGGGATATACCTCTCCGGATCGAACGGCAACCAGATCCTCGACAATGGTGCATCCTTCAACGGAGAGTACGGGATCTGCCTCTTTCCGAGCTGCTCTGATAACGTCATCAGCGGCAACGTGGCGGAGGGGAACAAATACGGGATCTACGCCTTCACCGACTGTAACGAGAACATCATCACCAGAAACCGCCTGAAGGGTAACGAGATCGCCGGGATAAAGATGATCGGAAGCTGCATCAGAAACCACATCCTGGAGAACGAGATATCCGAGAATGGGGTCGTGGGGATATTCCTCCAGACGGGGTCGGGATATAACCTCATCAGAGGAAACGAGATCGCCAAAAACTCGAACTTCGGGGTCCAGATCCTGGAGGGACCCGCCGGAAACAACACCCTCGTCGAGAACAACATATCGGGGAGCCAGAGGGGCGTCCTCGTCAACACCGACGGAAACCTGATCTACAACAACAGGATCTTCGACTGCGTCATCCCCGCCGAAGATCGGGGTACCAACCAGTGGTACAAAGCTTATCCCCTCGGCGGAAACTTCTGGGATAGCCACACCGGGACCGACGTGATGTCCGGCCCCGGCCAGAACGCGTCGGGTCCCGACGGTTTCGTCGACCAGCCCTACGTCATCAACGACCGGGCAAGAGACGCTTATCCCATCGTCGGGGAGGCTGCCCGCCCCATCGCCCTCGTCGACGGATCCATATATCCGGCCAGGGCCCAGATAGGCTCCCAGGTGACCGTCGAGGTCGTCCTCGAATCGAAGCACGGAATCGCCCAGGTATCGGCCAGGACCAGAAACCTTCTCACCTCCTCGGAGCCGAGCCGGTATATCTCCATGTACCCTTCCGGAGACGGCTCCTATTCGGGGACCCTCCAGACCGCCCTCATGGGGGCCGGAAGGTACGCCGTCATCCTGACGGCGAAGGACGCCAGGGGCTTTGAGATGGTGGAGGAGATCGGGGAGCTGGAGCTCCTCCCCAGGTCCGGCCGGGACTTCAACGAGGTGCTCTCCCGGGGGCTGTGATCATATATCCACAAGTTTACGATTCATTAAGGGGAAAAAACCATGTTAGGGGTTAGAAGAAAGGGTTATTCGATCCGCCGGCCCGATGACAGGGCTGGCAGAAAGTCAGGAAGCATCGGCTCGAAGATCGGAAGGATGGCCTGGAGCGTCCTCCTGGTACTGGGGCTGATCATCTGTGCAGGTGCAGATCAGGGGATCGATCAAGAGCGTTTGGATAAGTGGGACTGCCCCACCTGCAAAGGGGAGACGAACTACAATCTGGACATATTCAACTTCCTGGGCCACAACCCGACGGTGATTGAGAATGAGGGCGAGAAGCCCCCAGGACCCCAGGAGGCGCGAGCCGCCATGGAGGGTGAGGCCGCAGGAAGCGCCGGAGGGTTCGTCCGCGGAGAGTTCCTCGCCACCGCCGGAGAGGCAGACGGATACGACGTGATCCTGGACGTGGGGACGGAGTACTCAGTGTCTCACATCAAAGGGGCCGTCCCCCTCTACTGGGAGGAGCTCCTCGACGACGAGAACAACCCCCGGTCCCCTGCCGAGATCGCCGAGGTCTTAGGGAATGTCGGGATCTCCCCGGAGGATTCGGTGCTGATCTACGGCGACTGCGCCACATGTGACGGCATATCCGTCGCTCCCTTCGTCTTCTGGGCGATGAGGTACGTCGGCCACGACGACGTCGCTGTCCTGGATGGCGGGCTTGACGGATGGGTCGCCGCAGGGCATCCGACGGAGAGGAACGCGAACGAGAGGCCCGCCGTGACGTATACGCCCCGGGTGAGGTCTGATCTGTTGGCCGACTACGATGGCGTAGCCAGAGGCATCAGCCAGATCGTCGACGCTCGGACCTTCCAGGAGTTCGGCGCCGATAAGATCCCGGGCGCCGTGAACATAGACTACAGCGCCGTTCTGACCAATGGCCGCATGAAGGCTGGCGATGAGCTGGCGGCGGTCTTCGCCGACCTTGATAAGGCAGAGCCGGTCGTCGTCTACTCCAACGTCGGCGCCAGGGCCTCGATGGTCTGGTTCGCCCTTCAGCTGATGGGATACGAATCGAGCCTCTACACCTGGAACGACTGGGATGCCAAGAGGCCCCCGGTGAAGGCGGTCCTGAAGGAGGCGAGGGCGGAGCCCAACCCCGCACGCCCTGGTCCCGTCAAGATATTCGCCACCTTTGACGTCGTCCCCGACGAGGCCGACTCAGACGCCGGCCTATTCGTGACGATCGCCGCCTCTGAAGAGGCGGAAGAGGTCGAAGAGGCCGCGTCAGATGATCCGGTGGAGGGCGCAGCCCAGGACCTCCCGGAGATGGAAGCCCTCTCGGATGAGACGAACGGGTCTGTCGTCGGCATCGATGAGATCGAGGATCTCATCCAGGAGGCTTCCTCACTGGAGAGGCCGACGGTCCAGACGATGGGATGCGTCGCCTGCTTCGACCCCGTCGCCCTATACGCCTCGGGTTCTAACCCCTCCACGATCACCGGCGGCGTCAAGCTCGGCTCGGTGGGGAAGACTAATACCGGGGCGATCACCGCCGCGGGGGCCCTGATCCAGAACCAGGACGGCGACGTCATGGCCACCATCGAGCTCGCTGCCACCCTCGGCGACGAGCACCTGGGGACCTGGGACGCCTCCGGCGCCCCCGACGGCCTCTACATCGTGACCCTGGCGGCGACGGCGGGAGGGAAGACCTCCTACTTCGAGGACGTCCTGACGATAGAGATCGACTCCTCGGCTCCGGTCCAGGAGACGGCGAACTCCGCCGCCAGCACCGGGATCAAAAAGCTGGGAAGGTATTAATCGGATAGATACGTAGAATGAGGAGATGAGCCCAAAGAGCCCCTTATTTTTTCTCGCCCTCCTGGCGATCGGGGCGATCGCCTTCAGCGGCGCGGCCATCTCCATCTCCTTGAAAGAGCCCGAGGATCCGTCACCGCGGTGGTTTCTCCAGAGGATCGACGCCGCCCTCCATCCCGGAGACGACATCGAGCCCCCCGTAATACTCAACGCCCACGTATCTCCGATGATGGTGAAGCGGGGCGATCCGAGGGTCAGGATCGTCGCCTGGGTCGCCGACGACGTCTCCGTCGACGCCGTCTATGCCGAGGTGGCGGGGCGGCAGACGCCTCTACTCGACCTCAGCCGGAACGGGAGGTACGAGGGGCAGTGCAGCTCCAACCTCCCTCCCGGATATCACGGGGTCACCATCGTCGCCGTCGACCGGGCGGGGAACGCCGCCGTCTCCAATGAGCTCGTCCTCCGGGTCCTCAACCCCCTGGACCTGAACGCAAACCGGATCGAGGACAGCCTCGAAGAGCTGGAAGATCAGGACCTGAGGGTTATAGTCCTCACCGAGGAGAACGTCTCTCTCAGAAGAGGGGATCCGAAGATCGGGGATAAGGTGGGAGGAGAGTTCAGGGTCCTCCCCGGGGCCTCCATGGTCGTCAGGGGATCAGAGCTTGAGAAAATCGCGAATATAGACGGGGTCAAAGGGGTTTATCGAGATCAGAAGCTCCAGATCCTGGGGGAGGCAGAGGAGGGTTACAGGCCCTGGGACGATCCTCGATTCGACGTCGATGGTTATACTGGGAGGGGGGTGACGGTGGCGATCCTGGATACCGGCGCTGATCCAAACCACCGATCTCTCGACGACATGGACGACGAGCTTTTGACCTCCGACCCCAAGATCATCGCCTTCCAGGACTTCGTCAACGGAAGGGATGAGCCGTACGACGACCACGGCCACGGGACCTTCTGCGCCAGCCTCATCGCGGGGACCGGGGACGCCGGTGGGATCGCTCCAGGAGCGAAGCTGGTGGTGGTGAAGGTGATGGACAAGGACGGTGCATGTTACCTCTCCGACGCCCTCACCGCCCTCGACTGGATCCTCGAGAACCGGGCGGACCTGGGGATAGACGTCATCTCATTCAGCGTCGGCGGTGAGGAGGCGAGCGACGGCCCTAACCTCCTGGACTCCGCCTGCGACAGGATGGTGGAGGCGGGGATCGCCGTCGTCGTAGCTGCCGGAAACCTCGGCCCCTCGGCGAGGTCGATAGTCACCCCGGGGACCGCCGAGAGGGTCATAACCGTCGGCGCCGTCGACCCCCTCGGGAACGTCTTCGAGAGGTCGTCCCGGGGGCCGACCCCCGACGAGAGGGTCAAGCCGGACCTGGTGGCGGTGGGGGTGGACGTCGCCTCAGCTAGGGCGGGGACCCTCCGGGAAAAGTCCGTCATGAGCGGGACCTCCATGGGAGCGCCCCAGGTGGCGGGGGCGATCGCCGTCATCAAAGAGAAGCAGCCGGATCTCGACCCTGCCGGGACGAAGAGGGTCCTCCTCAAATCCGCCGACGATATCGGGCAGCCGGGCCCCGACAACACGTACGGTTACGGTCGACTGAACCTTAAGGCTGCCCTGGACCTCGTCGACCTCCCCGAAGAGAGGGGGGGGCCCGAGGTTTACAGCCTCGTTCTCAGCAGGTCCAGGGCCAAAGCCGGAGATCCGGTCATGATCCACGCCGGGATCTTTGGAGATATCGGCTCTGCGGAGGTGACCGTCGTCGGCGGCGATAGAAAGGTGAGGATACCGATGAACGACTTCGACAAAAACGGGGTCTACACCGGCAGATGGGAGACCCGGTTCTGGGACCCCGGCGACTATTCGATCGTGGTGGAGGCGAGGGATCTCTTCGGAGGGGTGGGGACGGACGTTGCCCCTTTGGTCCTGGCATGAGAAGGTGAACCATTGAGACCAGATGAAAAGATGGCCAAGTTCGGAAGAAAGCTGGTGGCCTCGGGCCTCACCTACGCCCACTTCGGAAACATCAGCATCCTCTCCGATGGAAAGATCCTGATCACAGCGACGGGATCGATGCTCGACGAGATCGAAGAGGAGGACGTGATCGAGGTCGACCTCCAGGGGCCCTGCTCGGCGGACGCCCTCGCCAGCTGCGAGACCCCCGTCCACCGGGCGATCTACGAGAGTACGCAGGCCCGGGCTCTCATCCACACCCACTCCCCCTATGCCGTAGCCACATCGATCCTGGAGGTGGGTCCCTTCGAGCCGATGGACGGCGAAGGCGCCCGGTTCCTGGGGGCCGTCCCCATCATCGATGGAGAGATGGGGAGCCTCGACCTCGCCGATAAAGCCTCCTTCGCCCTCAGATTCAGCAGAGCTGCCATCGTCCGGGGTCACGGCGTCTTCGCCATCGGAGAGACCCTCGAAGAGGCGTACATCGTCGCCTCCATGGTGGAGCACAGTGCCACCATCAGGCGGCTCGTCAGCACTGGTTGAAAAAAGGGGGGGCGGCGTCTCTTGGACGGGCTTTGCCCCATCCGGCCCGGCCTCACCAGGATCAATCGAAGGGCGGGTAGACGAAGGCCCCCTCCCCGGCGATCTCGGGGTCGACGCCCATGAACTCTCGTAGAAACTCCCGATGGATCTCCTGGGGGTCGAGGTCGGCGAAGAGGTCGGGGTAGAGCCACTTGGCGACGACGACCGCCCCGATGGTCATCTGGGGTCCCAGGGAGAAGTCGCCGGAGATGACGTAGACCCGACCGTCCCTGACGGCGTCGACGAAGGCGAAGCCCGGCGCCTTCATGATCCCGTCTCTATAGGCCTTCAGGCGGGAGTCGTCATCGACGGCGTAGCCGCCGCCGTAAGAGAGGCCGATGATGACTTCGGGGTTCGCCTCCATCACCCACTCCGCCTCGACGTCCCCGTGGTACTCTATCTTCCCCTTCGCTATGTTCGCCCCGCCGGCGACGTCGCATAAATCGGAATAACCGGTATCTCCGGCGTAAGCCCACCGTGTTGAGGCTTCCCTCTCGGGGCTCTCCCGCTCCAGGAAGGCTCTCATCCTATCCTCTTCGGGGATATCGGCGACCCTATCCGTGACCGTCCCCACATAAAGGTCGTACCACTCGTCGTAAGCGCTGGCCGCATCCTTCTTGCCGATGAGGGTGCCGAGAAGCATCATCTCCTCCTTGAGGTTGTCGGCCCTGGAGAGGTCGATTCTGACGAGGGCGACCTCGGGGGGCAGCTTCTCCTCCAGCTGGTCCTGGCCCCCCGTCTGGGTGAAGGCGATGACGAGGTCGGGGGATAGCTCCAGGGTCGCCTCCAGGTCGGGCTCTGCGTGAGAGCCGATGGAGGGCTTATCCGCCAGCTCCGGAAAGAGGCTCTCTCGCTCCAGGACGGTCCTTCCCACCCCCACGATGGCGTCCTCGCCTCCGAGGACGACGACGGCGGTGGCGTGGCGCATGTGGAGGGGAACTATCCTCGATACGGGGGCATCGACGGTCACGACCCTCCCGGCGGAGTCGATGAGGGCGATCTCCGCGGGATCGCCCCGGATGATCTCGCGCAGCCGGTCCAGGTCGCCATCGTCGAGGTCGCCGTCGCCGTCGGCGTCGGCGTCTGCAAGCTCCGTCTTAGCCACTGAGCCGCCGATCATCCCCTCCAGGGCGGTGATGTCCAGCTCGTCTATCGTCCCGTCCATGTTGGCGTTGCCGAAGATCTGGAGGGTGTACCCCACCGCCGGCGACGCCGCCAAAATCAAGAGGATCGATGATGAGATCAACGATGATAGCATAAATCTCGATATCGAATTCAAATTCATGCACCTCCGAAGTGGCGGCGGTCCCTTCGCCGCCAGAGGGGACAATGGCTCCGGTTGGTTATAACAATTTCTATCCGAGTGTTACAAACGGTCTTGAAGTGGGCGAAATTTGGGGTTAGAAGGTGGCGGGACGAGACGCAGGGGCGGTGGAGATCAAGTCCAAAACCCTCAAAAAAGATATTAACGGGCAGGTCGAGTTTTGGATCATGAGCTCCGCCTTCCAGATCGGGAGGATCGCAGGGATCCCCATAAGGTTACACGTAACCTTCCTCGTGATCATACCCATAGTCGCCTACATATTCTCAACCTTCACCGCCACCACCAGCCTAGAGATCTTCGGCCAGGTCTACGACCTCTCCTATGGGTTCGAATCCGTCGAGCCCCCTGCGGCCAGATGGGCTTACTCCCTCGCCTTCGCCGTCCTCCTCTTCCTCTGCGTCGCCCTCCACGAGCTGGGCCACTCCTTCGTCGCGATGCGGTACGGTATAACGATCAGGAGCATCACCCTCTACATCTTCGGTGGCGTCGCCTCCATGGAGGACATCCCCCGAGAGTCGGGGATGGAGGCGAGGATGGCGGTGGCGGGTCCCGCAGTCAGCGGGATCATCGGCGTCGGTTGCACCCTCTTCAGCTTCCAGTCGGCTCTCCTCCTGGGGGGGAGCCATCCCCTCACCACCCTCCTATGGACCCTCGGGGTGATCAACATCATCCTGATGATCTTCAACCTCCTTCCGGCGTTTCCCATGGATGGAGGGAGGATCCTCAGGGCCTGGTTCGCCACCAGGATGCCCTACGTCGACGCAACGAGACGGGCGGCGGGGATAGGCAAGCTATTTGCGATCCTCATGGGGGTTCTGGGGATCATGGGGAGCCCCTTCTTGATCCTCATCGCCTTCTTCGTCTACATCGCCGCCAACGAGGAGGAGAAGGCCACCTCCATCGTCGTCCCCCTTGAGGGTGTTAAGGTGAAGGACATAATGTCCCGGGACCTCAAGACCGTCACCCCTGAGACGACGCTCCCCGATATAATCAACCTCATGTTCCGGGAGAAGCATAGAGGATACCCGGTGATGGTGGACGGGAGGCTCGGAGGTATCGTGACGATATCCAACGTCCAGAAGGTCCCCGAGGAGAGGAGGAGCGCCACCACCGTCGGCGATATCATGATCAAGGAGATATACGTCATCGGGCCTGAGGACGAAGCCGCCGGGGCGATGAGGAAGATGATGGAGCGGCAGATCCGGAGGCTTCCGGTGATGGAGGACGGGAGGCTCGTGGGGATAGTATCACGTTCTGACCTCATCAGAGCGATAGAGATCTGCTCCGGAAGGTGATATCGACGGACCATCCCGGATATCCCCCCGGTCTTTGGACAAAGGGTTTTCTAGGTGGTCGTCCCTGAGATGGCCAACGGCGAGGTAATCGATTTGGATGATATAGGATCGGGCGGCTCGGAATCGTGCGGATACGATGGCGTCGAGACGGGCGCTGCCCTGGGGGAGGAGAAAAAGGGCGAGATAGTCATCGTGGGGACTGCCCACGTATCCGAAAAGAGCGTCCAGGACGTGATAAGGGCGATAGAGGACCTCCATCCCGACGTCGTCGCCGTGGAGCTCTGTCAGGGGAGGTACCGCGCCCTCACCGGCCAGGAGGAGGCGGGAGATATCCAGATAAAGGAGATCTTGAAGGATGGAAAGCTATACCTCCTCCTCGTCCAGTGGCTCCTCGCATACGTCCAGAAGAAGATCGGCTCGGATCTGGGGGTGAAGCCCGGCTCTGAGATGATCGCCGCCATAGAGGCTGCCGAGGAGATGGGGGCACGGGTAGCCCTCGTCGACAGGGATATAGGCGTCACCATCCAGAGGTTCTGGTCGGCGATGAGCTTCCTGGAGAAGGCGAAGCTGGTGGCATCGATGATCCCCGCAGCCTTCGGGAAGGGGGAGGAGATCGAGATCGATAAGGTGACCGAAGAGGACGTCGTCTCCGCCATCATAGAGGAGTTCCGGGAGGTATCCCCGCGGGCCGCCGAGGTCCTCATCGACGAGAGGGACGCCTACATCGCCCGAAACCTGATAAGCCTGGGAAGGGAGGCGAGGGTGGTGGCGGTCGTCGGCGCAGGCCACCGGGAGGGAATAACGAAATATCTCGCCCACCCTGAGAAGATCCCCGCCTTCGAGGAGATGGCCCGTCCTTCCAAGCGGAGGTTCTCGGCGCCGAAGATCTTCGGTGCCGGTCTGACTCTGCTCGTCTTGATAACCATAGCCGCCGTCATATTATCTGGCATCACAACCGAGAGCCTCTTCTCAGCCTTCAAGATCTGGTTTCTCGTCAACGGCGCCCTCAGCGCCGTGGGGGTGATCCTGGCCCGGGGCCACCCCGTCTCGGTCCTCACCGCCTTCATGGTGGCCTGGCTGACGAGCTTAAACCCCCTGATGGCCGCAGGCTGGTTTGCGGGGATCGCAGAGGCGTGGAAGAGGAAGCCGAAGATGGTCGATACGAAGAGGCTCGCCGAGGCGGAGACCTTCAAAGAGATGATGGCGATACCCCTCTTCCGGGTGATACTGGTGGCTGCCATGGCGAACATAGGGAGCGTGGCGGGTACGGTCCTCGGCGCCTACCTGATCCTCCAGATGTCCGGGGTGAGCCCCCAGGACCTGGTGGGCGGGATCCTTTAAATCATCATTAGATTACGCAGATGCCTGCATTCTTGATCTTGTTAAGCCTGCCTATGTTCAGTAGGAGAGGCGTCAGACCCTCCACTTGGGCCGCCACCTCCAGTGGCCCTCCATCCAGGGGTCTAAGGTCTCTTACAATCCAGACCAGGTTGGAGACGACCTCTTTTGCCCTTGGATCGTCCCCGACGATCAAGACGTCGCCTCCGAGAATCTGGTTCAGATCTCCGAAAGCTGCGTAGGAAATGGTGTGAAAGGCAGCCACCACCTTGATTGATGGTGGCAAGAGGTCCCTGACCAGGAGGGCAGCGCTCCCCTGGGCTGGCGGGGTGTACTCGAAATGGTTATCCCTTCTGGTCATGGGGACGACGGGGGATATTACGATCTGATCGCTGTAGCTCTCCTTCAGGTCCGAGGTCATCGACTCGACGAACTTGTAGGGTATGCTGAGGACCACCAGGTCGCTCGCTTCGATGGCTTTGCTGTTGTCCGTCCCCTCAATCTTGGCACTTATCCCTCTCGACTTCAGAACGGAGGTCAGCTCTGCCGCAGCCACCTCGGCCTTCTCAGCCCTCCTCGATCCTATGATGATCTCGTGCTCACCCGCCCAGCGCTTGACAAATCCCTGGCCGCAATCGCCAGTCCCTCCAACAACCGCGATCTTCATGCTGACCATCTCTTAGATCCATTTTATTTTATCGTTTGCCAGGCATTGGGGGTTGGTGGGCCGGGATGGGTGCCGGAGAACTGGAGATGATGGTGAGGATGGAAAGGCGATGTAGGGATGATGCGTCAATAGAGAGGCCTATCAAGACCAAGGCAGACCTGCAATAGGCGAGTCGGAATAGAAATGCAGATCAGATATGCAACAGAGACGCAAAATATACAACCTGAGGCCGCATCAATGAAGGGTTGGCACGAGGTGACGTAAGGGAGTAGCAATGAAGGGGGTAATTTTCATCATCTCGTGCCACATCACTGCCGCACTCATCGGTGCTGCAGTCAACCCACGTTATGTCCCTTATCCCATATTAACTTTCGGGTCAAGCCGAAGATGAGGCGGCGATATCGACGAGCCGGCAACGTGCCCGGCGTTGGATTTCGATCGCTGGACGGTCAAACTGAGGACAATATCTCCCCGATGACTCCGATGGGAGCGTCGGTCTTGATCCCCACGCCGCTGAAATGGGTTCTTGAGGCCTTCCAGCCGGAAGTCCGGAGCCTCTCCACCAGGTCGTCGGCGTTCCCAGGCGCAAGCTTCAATCTCCTGCAAATTCTGTGATGATCGTAGTACATGGGAAGATCGATCTCATCGGCGCAGAGCTGGAGGAGCCGGACTGCGCGATCGGATCTGGCCTGGGCCCCCTCCAGCACTGTCAGGGCCTTCCCGATCCGTTCGCGATCCTGGATCGGCCCCAGCCAGAGGGGGCCGGCCACCTCAGCCCTCCCGCCGCACAGAGAGCACGTCCCAGAGGATCGGCAGCCTAATCCTGATACAGCCCTCCAGCTGCCGCAGCTGCGACACACCTCGATGTAGCCCATCTCGTCGAGGGCACCGTCGGCGCTCTTCGCCCCCCTCTCGATCCCGACGTATACCCGGACGTAATGGTCGGTGGCGTGGGTCAGGATGGGTGCCATACCCTTGTCGACCCTGGCCAGCTCCCTCGCCACAGCCCCCAGGAGGATCCTCGCCCCCATCTCCCGGTGATGGTCGGCCTTGACGGGGACGGCCATGTACTTTCTTATGCCGCTTTTGAGGTGGGCTCCGCAGAGGGGGGCGGTATCCGTCGCGGTGATGAAGAGGTAATTCAGGGCCGATCGCGCCGCCGCCGCCAGGAAGGGGGCGGGGGAGCCGAAGGGGTCGAGGTCGACGGCCTCAAACCGCCTCTCGTTGAGGAGGACGTTGGCGTTACCGGTGAGAATCTCGCATCCTTCCAGGCCGTTGAGCCTTGCATTCTCCTCGATGAGGGCGACGGCTCTGGAGCTGACGTCGTTCAACGCTACGTGGCCGACCTCCGCCTCTTTTGCCACCCTGAGCCCCCGCACTCCGCTGGCGGCGAGGGCGTCGAGGTAGTCGTCGATCCCCAGGGCTTTGGCCATCGCCACACCCAGGTCCCGGTTGAGCCTCATCTTCGGGTTGTAGAACGCCCCCTCGACTTTGAGGGTGACAGACCCCTCCTCCACCATCTTCGCCATCTCAGTTCACTTGTACCCCTTTTCCACCAGCCCCTCGCCCCAGTAGTTGTCGCATTTGGGGCAGTAGTAGATCGCCTCCACCACCACCTTCTTCCAGTTCGTTGAGTCGAGAGGTCGCCTCAGCTCCCTCGCCTCGCACTCGGTCCCGCACTTCGGACAGAAGGGCAGAAACTGCGCCTCCAGAACGACGTCGTTATCTTCCACCGGAATGACCTCCGGTACCGAGATGAGCCCCTGCCAAAAAAAAGTTGTCGGTGACCCCTCAGAAGAGGGGATGGCCCGATATAAGGACCCCTGCGAGAAATCCGAGGATGGCACCGCCGTTGAGGAAGGGTAGGCCTGCCTGGGGCTTATCCCTGGGGGTCCCCGAGAGGAGTCCGAATCCGAGGTAGGTCCCCATCATCGCCCCCAGGGCGGGAAGGTTTGCGCCGATGCCGAGGATCTCAAACTCGGGAAGGGCGAAGTACCAGTTGGCGGAGATCACCAGAACTGTGGGGATGATGGCGTCCCCGAGGCCGAGGAAGTAGGCTCCTCGATCGTCCCCGGAACCCATCCCCTCGCGGCGGAAGCTGTAGCCCCTCCTCCTGGGAACTACGAAGAGGAGGGGGGCCCTGATCTCCATGACCCCCTCGGCGAGGGTGACCATGTGCCGGGTCTTGTAGACGGATATGGCATCGTACGCCGCGAGGATGAGAAGGAGGATGATGGCCGGGAAGGGGGTCATGCTCAGGCCGAAGAGCGTCCCGACGCCGGCGGAGACGATGAGCCCGACGATGTCGATGACGTACCATTCCGGGTGGAGGTGGAGGAGGGCCAGGACCGCCAGGGACGACGCCAGGGCCGGAAGGGGGGCGAGGAACGCCGAGAGGACGTAGTAGACGCCGATGGCTATCGCCAGGAGTACGACGCCGCTGACCACCCACCCCTTCTTCAGCCTCAGGGCCATCAATATGAAGAGGGTGAACCCCAGGACGAGCAATATGTAGCCGAAGGGGTTTGCCGTCGATTCTGGATCGTCGAAGATCCTCACCTCCGTCTCCGATAGGGGGTCCATCAGGGAGAGGGAGAGGATTTGGACCGCCACCAGGAAGAGGAGCATCACCACCATGGGAGATAGCCGCTCCCGAATCGTCTCAGGGGCCATCTCTCCCCTCCGCCAATAGCTCAAGATAGGACTCTCTTATCGACTCAGAGATCCCGAGCTTCGCCATGATATCGAGGGCGGTCCTCTTCTGGGCCGACCAGTCTTCGCCTCCGGCGAGCTCCACCTCCAGGAAGGCGCCCAGCCCCTCCACATCGTCTAGACAGAGGACAGCCTCCTTCAGGGCGTACTTCTTCCTCCTCTTCTTGACGACGGCTGCCCGGGAAAAGCCGACGGATTCGAGGATCGACTCCATCGCCTGAGGGTCTTCGATCCGGACCCGCACCTCCAGCCGGGACTTCGTCTCGAAATCGAGCTTCGGCCCCTTGTAGGTGAGATCCGCCCCCTCGTCCTTGATCCGGATCCGGAGCGCCTCGTCGGTCCTCGCGAAGTCGTGAGAGGGGGAGTTGAAGTAGAGGTCGAGGTGGGTCTCATCCCCGATCTTTGCTCCGCCGAGATCGACGATCTTCTTCTCGATCCCCGGCGGAGCTCGGGCCTTCACTTCCACCTCTATCATGGACCCGTCCTGATGAGGACGGTGGCGCCTTCCAGGGAGATCATATCGACGGCCCTCCCGGAGGAGAGGGTTTCGGTGGCGATCTCCACGGCATTGGGGGGTAGCTCCACCACTTCGCCGCCCAGATCGACCTCGATCCTTCCCGCCTTCGCCATCCGGGCCACCTCCTCCGGGTCCATGCCCTTCAGCTTTCCGATGATCCCGCCGCTTCTCTCCTTGAAGGCGGGACCTATCACCTTCATCGAAGGCTTCACCTCCGCCGCCCTCGTCTCGATATCGGGCTGGCCTCTCTTCACCGCCACGGGTGAGCCGGTGGAGCCGGAGAGGTCCGCCGTCTCCAGCACCAGGTAAGTGTAGACCTCTATGCCCGCAAGGGGCGAGTTGAGGGCCATCCCCCGATCCGACTTGTACCTCCTGACGGCGGAGGCCACCTCTTTGATCAGGAGCCCCTGGGGCTGAGCCTCCAGCCCCAACGGCTCCGGCCAGGAGGCGGCGTGGACCGACTCGCCGGAGAGGCTCTGCTTGATCTCCTCGGCGATGAAGGGGGTGAACGGCGCCAGGAGGGCGGTCAGCGCCTCCAATGCCGCATAAATCGTCGACTGGGCCGCCCTCTTCTCCGGGCCGTCGGGGCCGTAGAGCCGGGACTTGACGAGCTCGATGTAGTTGTCGGCGAAGATCTCCCAGGCGAAGGACCTGATGGCCCTGAAGGCCTCGTCGAAGGCGAACCTATCCATCGATCCGGTGACGGCCTCGATCATCTGCGAGAGCTCGAAGAGGAGCCACCGGTCGACCTGGTTTGGGGCGGAGTCGTCGGACCTTACGGCGTGGGGTGCAGAGAACCGGTACATGGACCAGATCTTCTGCAGGAACCTTCCGCCGCTGATGACATCCTTCCACCGGAACATGACGTCGCTTCCGGGGCTTCCGCCCACCGCCGCCCACTGGCGGAAGGCGTCGGCCCCGTACTTCGCCACCACCTCTTCGGGGGCTATGAAGTTGTTCAGGGACTTGGACATCTTGTGGCCGTCCTCCCCCAGGACCATCCCGTTGACGAGGATCGAGTCCCAGGGCCGCGTCCCCACCAGGGCCTTCGCCCGGAGGATGGTGTAGAAGGCCCAGGTCCTGATGATGTCGTGCCCCTGGGGTCGCAGCTGGGCGGGGTAGCGGGGCTTGTGGGGTCCGAGCCAGCCGGTGACGTTCAGGACAGATATGGAGCTGTCCATCCAGGTGTCGAGGACGTCGGTCTCGGGCTCGAAGTCATCGGAGCCGCAGGCGGGGCACGAGATCGGCGGCCCCGTCAGATTCGGGTCCAAGGGTAGCCACTCTTCTTTCGCTACCAGCGGCTCGGCGCAAGATTTGCAGTACCAGACGGGGATCGGCGTCGCAAAGATCCTCTGGCGGGATATGCACCAGTCCCAGTCCATCGTCCCCGTCCAGTTCAAAAGCCTCGTCTCCATATGATCGGGGACCCAGCGGATCTCCGAGGAGGTCTCGACGATCTCGGCGGAGTTGATCTTGACGAACCACTGCCTCTCGGATAGGATCTCGATTGGGGTCTTGCACCTCCAGCAGAGGCCGACGTTCTGGTCGAGGGGCTCCTCCTTTTTGATGATCCCCTTCGACCTCATCTCATCGATGATGGCGTCTTTACATTCGGAGATCTTCATCCCGGCGAACTTGCCCGCCGCCTCCGTCATCCTCCCCTCCCGGTCGATCACCTGGCGGAGGGGGAGGTGGTGCTCGACCCACCATCGTACGTCCTGCTTGTCGCCGAAGGTGCAGATCATGACGACGCCGGTGCCGAAGGCGGGGTCGACGACCTCGTCGGCTATCACCGGGACGTTGTAGTCGAATACGGGAACCGCTACCTCGGTCCCGATGTACTTCCTGTTATCCTCGTCCTCGGGGTGGACGGCGACGGCGACGCAGGCGGCGAGAAGCTCGGGACGGCTGGTGGCGATCAGAATGTCCCCCAGCGGCGAGCTGAACTGCAGGTAGTTCAACGTCGTCGTCCGGGCGTCGTACTCCACCTCGGCGAAGGCGATGGCCGTTCCGCAGCGGGGACACCAGTTGACGGGGTGGTCTTCCCGATATATCATCCCTTTATCGTACATCTGGACGAAGGAGCGCTGGGTCTTGGAGTAGTACTCCGGCGTCATCGTCACGTACTCGTTCGACCAGTCGTTGGAGAAGCCGAGCCGGCGCATCGTCACCCTCATCTTGGCGATGTTTCTGGCCGTCAGCTCCTCGCAGAGGCGGCGAAACTCCTCTCTTGGGACCATGTTCTTGGTGATGCCGTGGATCTCCTCCACCTTCACCTCGGTGGGGAGGCCGTGGCAGTCCCACCCCTGTGGGAACATGACGTTGTAGCCCCTCATCCTCTTGTACCGTGCGACGAAGTCGATGTAGCACCAGTTGAGGGCGTTTCCTATGTGGAAGTTGCCCGTGGGATAAGGCGGTGGCGTGTCGATTATGTACTGGGGCGCGCTGGAGTTCCAGTCGAAATAGTAGATCGACTCGTCCCAGGCGCCGATCCACTTCTCTTCAACCTGCTTAAAGTCGTACTCCTTGGAGATCTCGCTCATCGGGATGGCCTCTGAGTTCATTTTTTCGGCGATAGGTATGATGGTGGGAGGTTGCAAACAACGTTAATAGGATTATCGGTAGATCTACGATCCATGGATCTCCTCATCTACACCGCAGACCAGTGTGACCCCAAGAGGTGCACCGGAAGGAAGCTATCGAGGTTCCGTCTCGCCCGGACCACAAAACGGTACCAGCAGCTCCGGGGCCACCTCGTCTTAAGCCCCTTCTCCGAGAAGGCCCTCTCCCCCGCCGATCGGTCGGAGGTGGGCCGAGGGCTGGCGGCCCTCGACTGCTCCTGGGCCCACGCCGAGGAGGTCTTCGGCAGGATGAGGCTCAAGGAGAGGGCGCTTCCCTTTCTCGTCGCCGCAAACTCCGTCAACTTTGGAAAGCCCTTCAAATTATCGACCGTCGAGGCCTTCGCCGCCGCCCTGGTTATCCTGGGCGAGAGGGGGCAGGCGGAGGAGATCCTGGCGAAGTTCTCCTGGGGGCACGTATTTCTCGAGCTGAACCGGGAGCCTCTGGCGGAGTACGCCACGGCGAAGGATAGCCGCGAGGTCGTGGCGATCCAGGCGGAGTATCTATAGTAAGATATTTGAGTTTGATATGCGTAAAAACAATTGGCGATATATCATGACAGGATTAGTTCCGAAAGATGACTTCAAGCGGCTCCAGAGCCGTATGAACCGGCTGATGGAGGACATTGGGATCTCCGACGCAGAGGCGAGATACATGCCCGAGATCAGGAAGATCCAGGATAAGATGAACCAGCTGATCGACGACTTTATGACCGAGGCCCCGGCTGTAGCAGGTCCCATAGGAGACGTGATGAAGCCCCTCGCCGACATCAAGGAGACCGACGACGAGGTCGTCGTCACCGTGGACCTTCCGGGGATGGATAAGGGCGACGTCGAGATCTCCGTCGCCGAGGACCTACTCGAGATAAGGGCGGAACGGAAGACTGAGACGGAGGAGAAGGGCGAGGAGTTCTACCGAAAGGAGAGGAGCTTCGCGCGGTTTGAGAGGAGCCTTAAGCTCCCGGCGGAGGTGAAGGCCGAGGAGGCGAGGGCGTCCCTCAAGGACGGGGTCTTGACCGTTCACCTCCCGAAGGTGGAGGTGACGACCCGAAAGAAGGTTAAGATCGAGTAGGTCGGCGATTTCTCCGGCTACTCGTTTCCCGACTCCAACCCCGACCCTGAACTTTCCTGGAGCAAGAGGTGATGGAGCTTGTCCCTCTTCGTCTCCAGGTATCTTCTGTTCACGCTGTTCGGCGGGATCTCGATCGGCACTCGGTCGATTATCTCCAGGCCGTACCCCTCGAGACCCACGACCTTCCGGGGGTTGTTGGTGAGGAGCCTCATCCTCTTGATCCCCAGGTCGACGAGGATCTGGGCTCCTACGCCGTAGTCCCGCAGGTCTGCGGGATACCCCAGCCTGTGGTTCGCCTCGACGGTGTCGTAACCCCTCTCCTGGAGAGCGTAGGCCCGCAGCTTGTTGGCTAGACCAATCCCTCTTCCCTCCTGGCGCATGTAGAGCAAGACGCCGTTTTCGTTCTCTGCGATCAGCCTCATGGCCAGGTGGAGCTGGTCGCCGCAGTCGCACCGCCTCGATCCGAAGACGTCCCCGGTGAGGCACTCGGAGTGGACCCGGACGAGGGCGTCGTCGGAGGAGGGGTCGCCGGCGACGAGGGCGAGGTGGCACTGGCCATCGACGAGGTTCTCGTAGCCGATGGCGGCGAAGTCGCCAGACTTCGTCGGCAGGCTGACCTCGGCGATCCGTCTTACCAATTTCTCGCTCCTCATCCTCCTCTTGATCAGCCGGTCGATGGTGAGCATCTTGAGGCCGTGGACCTCGGCGAACCGCTCCAGCTCCGGCAGGCGGGCCATCGTCCCGTCCTCGGCCATCACCTCGCAGATGACGGCGGCCGGATACAACCCTGCCATCTGCGCCAGGTCGACGGAGGCCTCGGTATGCCCCGCCCGGCGCAGGACCCCCCCCTCCTGGGCCCTCAGCGGGAAGGTGTGGCCTGGCATGACGAGGTCGTTGATCGTCGCCTCGGGGTCTATGAGGGTCCTGACCGTCTCGGCCCGGTCGAAGGCCGATATGCCGGTAGTCACCCCCCGCCCCTTGGCGTCGACGGAGACGGTGAAGGCCGTCCCCATCTTCTCGGTGTTGTTCTGGGTCATGAGGGGTAGGGATAGCTCGTCGACCCGCTCGCCGGAGAGGGGGATGCATATGAGGCCGCGGCCGTGCTTGGCCATGAAGTTGATCGCCTCGGGGGTTGCCATCTCGGCCGCCATCACCAGGTCGCCCTCGTTCTCCCGGTCCTCATCGTCGAGGATGAGGATGAAGCGGCCGGCCCTCACCTCTTCGATCGCCTCTTCCACGCTGCAAAATGGCATATTGATCCGGTGGATTGTCTCCATCCTCTTATAAGGGTTGGGTCGGAGGGAGGATCGAAACGTTTTTTGTCTACCAAGACCTAACCATATCAAGACGAGGTCGAGAGATCTGTGCTCCCAACGACCATCAAGAGTCGGAGGTCGGATCTGGAAAGATACAAGAGATCGATCGAGGATCGTCTAAGATGATAATGGGTGAGGGCGATTATGGCACGGAAGATGGTGATGATGATGGTGATGATGGTTCTGGTGCTGGCGCTGCTGGTCACGGCGGCCTCGGCACGGTTCGAAGGGGTGAGGGGCCCCGGGATGTCTTATGGCGGCTTTGTCGGCGGCGAGAGGTTCGAAGGGGTCCACGGTCCGACGATGAGGTACGACGGCTATCATGCGAGCCATGCTTATTTTTTCGGCCTCGATAGATGGGTCTCTATAGCAGGGGAGTCGGGACCGTATCCTGACCTCAGCGAGATGGTGAGGGCCCATCAGGAGCGTTTCAGCCTGGCGGGGGCGGTCTTCGGCATCAGAGCTTATAGGTGATTATCTGGATATTGGGCTGGATATTGGGGCGACAATTAGCAGCGGCATGGTCACTTCTGCCGGATTTGTCCATTTTTTGATTTTAAATGAAGCGGACGGCTTCGGTTCCAGCTACGCCATCTCGTTGAGGGTCGCATCCATCCCGGAGAACGGGAGTGAAGTTCAAGGGTCCACGAATAGAATCTCTGCCCCCTGGCGCAGTTGCATTGCCGGCGAAGTCGCCGCAAGGGAGGTATGTGTAAATTCCATCAAGATCACCTCTTTTGGTGAATGATCTGGCCGGGTAGACTCCGATCCAGCCCCCTGAGCGATCGATTTTTCGTGAGGACCAATCTGCGGAGGGTGACGCTTAAATCAAAAAATTTTGATGGATACGACCAAAAACTCTTTAATATATTTTTTATTAGAGCTGCCGATCAATATTATGGGAAATCTCTTTATAGTATAAACAAGGGAGTTATCGAAGGGGTGTCTACTTAGATGAGCGATAGGACGGAGCAGTTGAAAGAGCTGTTCTTGAAGATATCAAGCAACACCAAAGTGGTCGAGAAGCAGGCCACGCTGCACGGCGATCTTAAAGGGAGTGAAGAGATCGAACGTAAGCTTCTGGTGGTTGTATCCGATATGTCCAAGCGGTACAACATACAGACCAAGCTCACCCCCGAACAGCTGGCCACCGTGGTGAGGCTATTTTATAAAGGGCTCAGCGATACCGAGATCGCCGAGGAGCTGGAGGATCGAGCGCTCAACAAGACCGTCAGTCGCGCCCGGATCAAGCTCCACCTCTTCCGGGAGTCAGACCTGAAGCCGCCCTTTGAAAAGCAAGAGTTCGTAAAGCTGAACGATGTCGGCCTCTCGGTGAAGGAGATGAGCGAAAGGCTTGGAGTTGCCCCTTCCACCATCAGCGAGTACAAGAACATCTTCGAGTGCCAGAAGGCTGCTGAGAGGGACGGATTTACCAAGCGCTTTGAGGAGATCATATCCGACCAGGACGTATCCGAGAGGATGGTCACCCACATCTCCAAGGACGGGTTGCAGGATACCATGGATACCGACTACGAGACCGCAGAAGCTTAATAAATGAGGGAGCTGTCCAGCAGAGTGCAGCTCCCCCGATCCGATTAAGGCCCGGTTTTGTTCCTCGTTTTAAAGATCGTTACGCTTTTCGCCCCTCAGGCTTGAGGTTACGATCTTGATGCCCATTTATGCTCTCTCTGGGCACAATCTAAAAATCAAGTGATTTCGCGTTTTTGAAAATATACCGCTACTCATGGGTCATCGGTTAAGGAGTTTAAACTACACGATCTCGCCATTTTTCACACGAATTATGCGTCATCTAGATTTGATCCGATTTCAAGACTGACTTGCTGTAGCCTTTTTGACCAAGCCAATCTCACCGTACTTGCTACCGAGATCGCTGCCTCATCGCGATTCTTCTCTTAACCGATGACCAATGTACCGCTACTTTACTTTAACTCTCTATTTCTAAGGTCTTATCGAACCTGAGCAAGTACAATATTATTCCAGAATAAGTTGTTCAATATAACAATATAATATCTTATATTAAATATTGTGGCGATGCC
>Ga0334887_1001535_pt1 | contig 29484 bp, 19 predicted proteins | sample GraSluR1_MG_10_FD_207217 | JGI IMG/M metagenome (GOLD analysis project Ga0334887, IMG submission 207217) | Sludge microbial communities from methane-producing bioreactor in Wageningen University, Netherlands - Granular Sludge_18_07-R1 | ecosystem: Engineered > Bioreactor > Anaerobic >...
TCCTGCAATTGCCGGAAGCGAGCCGCCATCGCTGGCGCCTCTATACGGACCGGCCAGGAGGGGATGCGCTCTTTCCGGAGCGCACGCCCGGCGCCGCCCAGGCCAACGTCGAAGTGTGCAACCTGCCCTGGCGCCGGATGTGGACGCACCGCGTGCTGGCCGGCGAGTTGCGCCGCCGCCCGCCCGATGCGCTCTTCGTGCCCAGCCACGTCATCCCCTTTGCGCCTATGCCGTCGCGCCTTCCCCCTAGCGTAGTCACCATCCACGACCTCGGCTACCGCGTCTTTCCGGCTGCGCATACCTGGCGCCAACGCATCTATCTTACCTGGAGCACGCGCTGGAGCGCTGCTGTCGCCCGCCGCGTGATCGCCGTCAGCCAGGCGACAGCCGCAGACTTGCAGCGCTTCTACGCTACGCCGCCGGCCAAGATCCGCGTCATCCACGAGGCCGTCGCGCCTATGTCCGCGCCGTCGCAGGGAGAGATCGCCGCGGCGCGCGCCGCCTATGGCCTGCACCGGCCCTACGCCCTCTACATCGGCTCCATCCAGCCGCGCAAGAACCTCGCCCGCCTGATCCAGGCATACGCCAAGCTGCTTCAGGCGGAATCGCCGGATTGGGATTTGGCGCTGGCCGGCGGCCTCGGCTGGCTCAGCCGGCCCATTACGGAACTAGCCCAATCCGGCCCGGCCGCAGAACGCATCCGCCTGATCGGCTACGTGGCGGACGAACACCTGCCTGCGCTGCTTGCCGCAGCGCGCTTCTTCTGCTACCCTTCTTTATTCGAGGGCTTCGGTCTGCCCGTTCTGGAAGCGCAGCGCGCAGGAGCGCCCGTCATGACGTCCAACACATCCTCTCTGCCCGAAATTGCCGGCGACGCCGCCCTGTTGGTCGATCCTACCGACGTCGACGCCATCGCCGAGGCCATGCTGCGCCTGAGCCGAGATGAGACGCTGCGCCGGCAGTTGATCTCAGCGGGCTACGCCAATGTCAAACGCTTCTCTTGGGAAAAAGCCGCCGCCGAAACGCTGGCCGTGCTCGAAGAAGCGGCCGGTTCGACCCGGTAGGCTGCGCCCGGCAACGCGCAGCGCCGTTTCTACGCAGCCTTTTACCTCGACCGCACAATGGCTTTCGCCTCGGACATGCCCGAATCTACGCCCGCCCATAACCGCAGCAGCACAGCCGGACGCACGGGTCACCCCCTGGCATCCATAGACATTCTTGGCGTCCAGGTCCACTGCGTCGACACCGAAGGCATGCTCGCCCAGATCGCGGCCTGGGTCGACGCCGCACGCAGCGCACAGACGCACTGCCGCCAGGTCTGCACAGTCAATCCGGAGTTCATCGTCGACGCGCGGCGCAACCCCGAGTTCGCCGCCGTCCTCGCCCGCGCCGACCTGCGCGTGCCGGACGGGATCGGCGTGCTGTGGGCGGCGCGGCTGCAGGGCGTGCGCCTGCCGGAGCGGGTCACCGGCTCTGACGGCATATACGACATATGCAAACGCGCCGCCCGCGAAGGGTGGCGCGTCTATTTCCTCGGGGCAGCGCCAGGCGTCGCCCAGCGCACTGCGGAAATTCTGTCCGGTCTTTACCCAGGGCTGTGCGTGGCGGGATGCTTCCCCGGCAGCCCCAGCGACACATCTTGGCCGGAAATCTTCGAGCGTCTGGCCGCGGCCAGGCCTGACGTCCTCTTTGTCGCCTACGGACACCCGCGCCAGGACCACTGGATCGACCGCCACCGCGACGAACTGCCCGCTGCTGTGGCGCTAGGCGTCGGCGGAGCGTTCGACTTCGTGGCAGGCGTGACGCCACGCGCCCCGCGTTGGATGCGCGACCTCGGCCTGGAATGGCTGTACCGCCTGATGCGCCAGCCCTGGCGTTGGCGGCGCATGGCCAAACTGCCCGTGTTTGGCGCGACCGTCCTGGCCCAGGCGCTGCGCCGTCCCCGCGCCTAAAGCGGCTACCCCTTGACCGAACCCGCCATCATGCCGCGCACGAAGTAGCGCTGCAGCGAGAAGAAGACGACGAGCGGCATGATCATCGTCACAAACGCGCCGGCGGTCAATAGATGCCAGTCATTGCCGCGCGAACCGACCAGGTTGGCGAGGCGCATGGTCAGCACTTCGGTCTCCTTATTGCCGCCCAGGAAGATCAACGCCACCAGGTAGTCGTTCCACACCCAAAGGAACTGGAAGATGGCGAAGGACGCCAGCGCCGGGGTGGACAGCGGCAGAATAAGGCGCAGAAAGACCGTAAAGTGCGATGCGCCGTCGATGAAGGCCGATTCTAGAATCTCGCGCGGCATGGTGCGAATGTAGTTGAAGAGCAAATAGACGGCTAGCGGCAGGCCAAAGCCGGTGTGCGCCAGCCAGATCGCCAGGAACGTGCCGTTGAGGTTGATCTTGGCATAGTCGCGCAAGATCGGCACCAGCGCAATCTGGAGCGGAACCACCAGCAGCGCCACGACAATCACGAAGAAGAAACGCCTGCCGGTGAAGTCCATCCATGCAAAGCCATAGGCCGCAAAAGCCGCGATCAGGATCGGGATCACAGTGGCCGGAACCGCCACCGCAATCGAGTTGAAGATAGCCCCCCAGAAATTGTCGCCGGGGATGATCTCAACCGAGCCGTCGGGATTGACGTATTCGAAGTCTTTGCCTTGCAGCACCTGCTGATAGTTCTCGGTCGTAAAGTCCCAATTGACCGTCCATACCCGTTCCTGAACTTCGATGCGGCCCAGGCGACGATTGCCCAGCCAGCGAAGTTGTGCGCCATCCGGCGTCTCCACGCCGGCGCGCAGCTCTTCGAAGGTAGCCTCCACCCCCTCCACCTGCATCACGCCGGTAGCGTCCAGCCCCAGTTCCCTGGGGTCGAGCGTCGCCACAGTTCTCCATTCACGGTGCGGGAAGACCGACCACCAGCCCGTAGACTGAATATCGATGCGCGGCCGCCAGGAGGAGATGAACAGCCCCGCCGTCGGGACGGTCCACAGCAGCACCAACAGCAAGAGAGTGCCGTTGACCAGGAGCAGGGATAGCCACTTCTGTCTGCGAGAGCCTGCCATTAGAACGCCTCCTGTTCCCTGAACTGGCGCAGGTTATAGATCATGACCGGAATCACGGCGATGAGCAGGACAATGGCAATGGCCGCGCCCAGCCCGGCGTTGCGGGCAATAAACGACTGGCGATAGAACTGGGTGGCGATCACGCCGGTGCCGAATTGACCGCCGGTCATCACCCACACCACGTCGAAGATCTTCAGCGTGAAGATGACAACGGTCGTGGTCACCGTGATGATGGTCCCTAGAATCGTGGGGATCATGATCTTGAAGAAGACCTCGATCTCGTTGGCGCCGTCGACGCGCGCCGCCTCCAGGATCTCTTCGGGAATGCCCTTGATGGCGGCAGAGAAGAGCACCATGGCATAGCCTGACTGAAGCCAAGCCACGATGATGACCAGGAAGAGGTTATTCCACGGCGCTATCGCCGTATGGGCAGGCCAAAAACGCGGCGCCCCTCCCAAATTCACGATGATAGCGTTGAGCAGGCCGATCTGCTCGGTGTCCGGCGGCCTAACGACGTAGATAAAGTTCCAGATCACGCCGGCGCCGACAAAGGAGATCGCCATTGGCAGAAAAATCAAGGCTTTAGCTGTACGCTCGAAGCGGCTGCGGTCGGCCAATACGGCGACCAACAGGCCAAAGCCCACTGTGAGCGGCACGGCGAAGATGATCCAGAGGAAGATGTTGTTGCGGAAAGCCTCGCGCATGAGGCGATCGGTGAAGACGGTGGCGTAGTTGGCCAAGCCGATGAACTGGCCTGTGCCAGGGCCGTCCCGGTCGAAGAGACTGATGTAGAAGGTGCGCCCCACAGGAATGGCGAGATACCAGGCGAGGATGGCCAACGCCGGCCCGACAAAGACAAACGGCTGCAAGCGCGCCCGCCAGGTATCGGAGAACAGCTCCACGCTCCAGTTGAACAACCAGAAGAGAACGGCGACGCCGCCTACGCCCCAGATGATGGCGACGGCGGTGATGACCCACTTAGGCGCATTGCCCTCGCGCAAGAAGATGAAGCCGGCATAGAGCACGGCAAAGGCGATCAGCGGGATGGCGACAACCAGAATCAACCGGAGGACGAGGGTGACGATTCTGCCGCCAATGCTGCTGTCTGCGCTGTCATTCTGCTGTAGGAACCCCATTTGCGGACCTCCCCTCTAGCCGCCGGCTGAGGTCATGAATAGGATGAACTAGGCCCGAAAGCGTTGGGCTGCCGGCCCTGGAGTGAACCGGCAGCCCAACCGCACTGCACTGAGATTAGCCGCTTATCTTGGCCAGGACTCGTCGATCTCGGCCAGAACCGTATCCAGGTCCGCCGCACCGGACACCCAGTCGGTCATGCCTTTCCAGAAGGAGCCGGACCCGACCTCGCCCGGCATCAGGTCCGAGCCGTCAAAGCGGAAGCTGGTAGCCTCGGTGACCAACTCGGCGATGCCGCGCTCCAGGTCCACGCCGTACATCTCCGGCGTAGCGGTCTGGTGTGTGGCCAGCGCGCCGCCGGTCTCCAACCAACCGGATGCGGACTGCGGCACGGTGAAGTACTCCATCAGCGCGCGCACTTCCGGCCGGTCATTGAACATAGCCATCAGGTCGCCGGCGACGAGGAACGGCTTGCCGTACTCTTCGTCAATCGGGGGCAGATAGAAGAAACTGTAATCTACGCCCGCCTGCGCGCTTTCGGGGAAGAAGGCAGTGATGAAGTTGCCCTGCTTGTGCAGCCAGCAGCGAGGCGGGTCCTCGAACATCGGCGCCGGAGCATTGTCGAAGCTGGTGCTCACGATGGAGTCCTTGCCGCCCAGCACATAGCCCTCGGTGAACCACAGCTCGCCCAGGATCTCGGCCGCGTTCTTAACCTCAGGCGAAGAGAAGGTCAGATCGCCGCTGGTCCAGGCGTCGTAGTTCTCCAGCGAGGTTGTGCGCAGCATGATCTCTTCCATCCAGTCGGTGGCGGGCCAGCCCGTCGCCGCGCCGGAGCCGATGCCGACGCACCACGGCGAGTCGCCGTCTTCCACGATCATGTCAGACAGGGCGATCATCTCGTCCCAGGTCGTGGGCACTTCGTAGCCCGCGGCCTCGAAGTCGTCAATCGGATACCAGACCAGGCTCTTGCCGTTGAAGCGGTGCCACACGCCTGCCGACTGATCGCCGTCCGGGCCGGGCATCACGGCCATGTCGAGCCAGCTCTCATTATACTGCTCGGCCAGCCACTCGGCGGGGATCCAGGTCAGCGGATCGACGACCTTGCCCTGGCGGACAAAGCTGGCGGCGAGGCCGGGCTGCGGGAAGTCCGCAATGTCCGGGGCGTCGCCGGCATCGACACGGATCGAGATAGAGCCTTCGAACTCCTTGTTGCCGATGTACTGCACGTCAATGCCCGTGGCCGCCTCAAAGGCTTCCATGGACTTGTTGAACTTGACCTCGTCGGCGTCGACAAACGGGCCGTCCACTACAACCACGGTCCCTTCGAAATCGCCGTTGAGGGCTTGCTCCAGGAAACCGCCCGACGGGTAGGCGAAGGACACTTCGGCGGGGGCTGCTTCTTCTTCAGCAGGCTCCTCGGTTGCGGCTTCCTCCGCGGCGGCTTCTTCCTCAGCAGGCGCAGCCTCCTCCTCAGCAGCCTCCTCCTCAGCAGGAGCGGCTTCTTCCTCGGCGGGGGCCGCCTCTTCTTCGACAGGAGCAGGCGCTACCGTAGGCTCAGCCGTAGGGGCCGGCTCCGCTTGCCGGCTGCGACCGCCGCAGGCGGCAAGCGCCAGCGACGCGATCAACAGCACACTGATCAATATCCAGAGTTTGCGATGCATAGGTTTCACTCCTTGAACTGGTAATACATCAATAGGGTTGATGAAACATCTCGAACGGACCAAGAAAGTGCACGGCCCGGATGCTCGCTCCGCGTCGCATCGTGCATAGGCGGGCGCCGGCTTGCTATGCGGTCTCCCGCTCAATCACCGCCAATGGCAGCCGCACATGCTGCACGGCCCGGTCCGGGTCCGCCAAACGCGCCAACAATAGCTCGACCGCGACCCGACCCGATTCGTCTAGAGACTGGCAGATGGTGGTCAGGCCGATATGGTCGGCCGTATCTAGATCGTCAAAGCCGATGACGGCCAAGTCGCCGGGAATGCGCAGCCCACGTTCGCGCGCCGCCTTCAACACGCCCAGCGCCAGCGTGTCGTTGGCCGCGAAGATCGCAGCCGGCGGATTCTCCAGGCCCAACAACGCATGCGCCTGGACGCGGGCCGGTTCCACGCCGTGCTCACAGTGCGCGACATATTCATCCGGCAATGTCGCGCCTGCAGCGTGCAACGCAGCCCGAAAACCGGCCAGGCGCAATATGCTGGTGCGCAGCGTATAGTTAGGGATTTCGATGTCGCCGCCGATATAGGCCACGCGCCGCCAACCCTTGCCAAGCAGGTATCGGGCGGCCAATTCGCCGCCATAGAGATTATCGATCTCGACCCCGCCGAGAGACGGATGAGATGTTTCGATCACGACAGTTTGCAAGTTGTGGGCCAACAAGCGCTCGACGATTGTGTCGTCCACCAAGACCGAGATCAAAATCAGGCCGTCCAGGCGCCGCGAGATCGGCAGGCTCTCCAGATAGCCGCGCAAGCGCTGCGCCGAATCGACGTTGTAGATGACCAGTTCGCACGAGGTGCCGGCCAGCGCATCAGAAATGCCGCGCAGGCGTTGCACAAACGACGGATAGGTAAAGAAGGGCGCCAACACGCCGATACGATTGGTCACCCGCCGCGCCCGCGCCGTCGCCTCGGCCTTGGGCACAAAGCCCAGGTCGTCGATTGTCGCCAGCACGCGACGGCGCGTGGCTTCGTTGACGCGGTGTGGCGAGTTGAGCACGCGCGACACCGTGGCGATGCTGACTTCAGCTTTTTCCGCAACGTCGTAGATGGTTACCGGCGACATGTTTAGGCTTTACCCGCTCGGTTGCGACAACGATGTATAGCGGCGCTGTCGACGCCGAAGAGAGTTGGACTGGCATAAAGTACTTACATGAAAGCTATCACACCCGCGAATAGATGTCAAGCAGCGAAAAAAAAGGCGGGCGGGTGTATTTCTGGCGGGAGGCGCGAATTGTTTGCCCTAAGCAAACCACATGTTGCCCCGCAAAATCGGCCAGAGGCTAAACGCATCTACTCCCCTGCACCTCCTGTCATGCTGCACCCAGAGGACGCCCGAGCGAAACATATCGGCTATGTCCGCAGCGCCAGTTTTCTAGAAGCGCGGATCGCCGGGAAGCCGGCTTAGCGGATCGCCGAAATTCAGGTATAGTATTCAGCGTCACCTCAAAAATCTGAATTACCGCCAACGCATCCGTGGCTCACGCTCTCTGGGAGGAGAATATGGCTTCGCTCAAGCGATTTGTCCAGCGGCATTTCCCTACGATCATGCTGTTGCTGGCGGCGGGCGGGTTCGCCCTGATCGCAGCGGAATTGCTCTTGACCAACCATACGGAAGGCTTGCAGATGGTGGGGCTGATCGCCTCTGTGATCGGGTTGATCCTAGGCGTGGTCGCGCTGTTTCTGTCTGGACAGAAGGCTCGCGACATCATCGCTATCCTGTTCATCGTGCTCAGCATCTCCGGCCTGCTTGGCATGCTGCAACATGCAGGCGCGCGCGCCGGCGACGCGCAGTCGGCGGCTCCGCCGCTTGCCTCGTTGAGCCTGTCCGGGCTGGCGTTCTTGGCTGCTGCGGCGCTGCTAGGCGTACCTCAGCAGCGTACGGCGGACATTCGCACGGCCAAGCCGTCCGGACGCAAGAACGCGCGCACAGCGCGCTGATCGCCCCTTGGTCCTGTCCAACGTCTATTCGGTCTGCGTTGAAGAGATGCGCAGCGTCGCCGCGTCGCGCCCAAGCGGCGCTTCTGCCTCCGGTACGACGCGGTAATAGCTCTGGCCAGCGCAAGCGCGGCACAGAACCATGCCGTCCGTGCGCACCTCGCGCTCGTTGATGATCTCTTCTCCGCAACGGTCACAGGTCACGCGGTAGCCGGCGCGGCTGATGATGGCCGCGACCGGCGTCCGCAGCGTCACCCGCTGCGCAACGAGCAGTTCTGCGTCGGGCATGCGCTGGTAACCGAGGAGCATGGCTTCCCAACGATTGCGCGCCTCGGGCGCGTAGACGCCGGCGCGGCGCCGCCCGTCCAGGTGCGGAGCGATGCGCCAAGCCAGTCCGGTCTTCGTATCGACAAAAGTGGCCGCGGCCTTGCCGAAATCCTCCACACGCATCGTGCGCCTGCCTACCCAGCAGTTCGTGGCCACGGCCACGCCGTCCGAAAAGCAGCCGTCGGCCTCCACAATCACCAGCGTCCGCTTATCCTCTTGGGGAAGTATCAGGCCGAGCAGTTGCGCGGCCAGCAGGCCCATGCGCACGCCTAACACCTGCCGCGGACAGATGTGGCTGTGCAGAGCGGCGGATCGTTGCAGCAATTCCTCCAGAGCGATCATGGCCCGTCCTTCTTGATCCGGCCGGCACGCGAGGTTCGCCGGCACGAGTCTGATTATACCAGCCGGACAGAAGCGGTGTACAGACGGGCGGACTGCGTCAAACCTTTGCCCGATGGCAACGGAAGTGGTATGCTAGGTTGGCCTGGACGCGTTAGATCGCAGCCGGGCGGACACAGCGACCCTCGACTAACATTTTTCTCCAACATACACTGTGATTTCTTTATTCCTATTTGCTGCCGACAACCTCAATACCCAGCTTGGCTTCATAATTAGGTGCGGGAGAGTGCAATGAAACGTATCGCCCAGGGGACTCTTTTATTCATCATGGTGGCGTTAGCCGGTTTTGGCGCGACATTGATTGCGGCGAGAGCGACGCAGATGACCCAACTGCTGGCCGAGGAGCCGCCCGCCCTTGAAGCCGGAACCGTTGCAGAGCTTGAGACCGGCGTGGGCACGTTCAGCGCGCCCGCGGCGGCGGAGCCTGCCGTCGAAGAGCAGTCCATCGCGCGCGAAGCGCTGAGCGCGGTGGGCACCGTCGAAGTCAAGGAGGACCGTCAAGTAGTGCTTGGGGCCGGCGGTCGGGTCGACGCGATCCATGTCGAAGTCGGCGACCCGGTGAAAGCGGGCGAACTCCTGATCGCGCTAGATACAACCCATCTGGATTGGGCGGTCGAACAGGCGGAGATCGGCTTCGAGACGGCGCGCATCAACTTCGAGGAACTCGGAGAATTGATCGAAGAAGCGGACATTCAGGCCGCCGAGGCCGACCTGCTGCTGGCGCAGGAGACGTTGGCCGAGGTCGAAAAGGGGCCGCGCACGGAAGAACTGGCGGCGGCCAAGAGCGCAGTCGCCGCGGCATGGGCGCGCTACGAAGAGCTGCAAGAGAAGCCGACGCCCGCCCAGATCAATTCCGCCCTTGCAACCCTGAGAAAAGCGGAGATCACCCTCCAGCAGGCGCAGCGCGAGTACGACAAGATCGCCTGGCTGCCCGAAGCCGCGGCTTCGGCCGCCGCCGACGATCTGCAACGCGCCACTGTCGATTTGGAAGCGGCCAAAGCCGCCTTCGAGGAAGCCAACAAGCCGGCGACCGAGTCGGAGTTGCAATCCGCCTTGAGCGCCGCACAGGCGGCGCAGGACAACTTCAACCGCTTAAGCGAAAAGCCGACACCGGCCGAATTGGCCGCCGCCAATGCCAATGTCGTGTCGGCCCAAACGACGCTGGATAAGCTGCTGGAAGGTCCTAAAGAGTCCGACTTGCGCAAGGGGGAACTGAACGTGCGCCAGGCGGTGATCGGACTGGAGCAAGCTCGCCTCGACCGCAAGCACGCCGACGTGGTTGCGCCTATCGACGGCACGGTTCTCTCGATTAACGTCGAACTAGGTCAGCAGGCGTCCGCCGGAACGGTGGCCGCGACATTGGCGGATACGGCCAATGTACGCCTGGTGGTCAACGTCGAGCAGAAGGACATCAGCCGCATCTATCCCGGCCAGCCCGTCGCCATCTCGGTCTTTGCGCTGCCCGACGATCAGTTCGCGGGCGTCGTCGATCGCGTGGCGCCGATCGCCAACGCGGGCACCGGATTCGTCACCTTCCCCGTCATCATCGTGCTGAGCGAAGGCCCGCTGGAACTGTTGCTGCCCGGCATGACGGCCTCGGCGGTCTTCCAGGAAGGCGAAGCCCCCGCCGCCGATGAGCCGGCGGCAGAGGCCGATGAACCCACGGCCGAAGAATCCGACGAAAGCGCGCCGGAAGCCGATGAGGACGTCGAAGGAGCGGATGCAGAGACGGATGCCCAGGACGCGAGCGGCGACTAGCGCGCCCCCCCGGACCAAGGATGGAGCGCAAGACGGCAATGCCTGTCGCTTATCGTCTTGCGCTTCTTGTGCATCTGCAGGCGGTTCGATCGCCAAGCATCTGTCATTCTGAACGGAGTGAAGAATCTCGTTTTACCAGAGGTAGAGATGTTTCGCTACGCTCAGCATGACATCGTGCGTATTTGACGATCAAACTACTGCGCCCAAGCGACGCCGATACGGACTGCCGATCAGGCAGGTTGAAGGAATGATGGATCTATCGTTATGAAGTGTGATAGCAGATGAACCGTGACAGCAACCGCGCTAACCAAAGCGCTCCGCACGCCGCAGACTCGCCGCATACGCTGATAGCCGTGGAGCCGCGCACGCGGCGCAGCCGCGCCCCGCTCTTTTACCTAGGCGCGCTGGCGCTGGTGTTGGGCGTGGCGGCAGGCGTCGTCTGGCTGGCGCAGTCCGATCTCGGCGCGGTGGAAACGTTGCCCGAACAGGCGACAACGCCTCTGCCCGCGGCTACGCTTGCCGAACCGCCAGCAGTCGCGGCCGAAGTCGAAGTTGAAACAGAGACGCAAGTCGATGCACAGGCCGCAACCGTCGCGGCTCCGTCGCGGCTTGCCCTAGCGCCGGTCGCCGCGCCCACAGCCGCGCCGACCGACACTCCCATCCCCTATCTGGACAGCATCGAAGGCGTAATCGGATTGGGCGGCGCAGACGTATGGAACGAAGACGGCCGCTTTGCCGGCAGATTGGGCCAGGGCGCGCTGCTTTCCGTGCAGGAACGGTCGGCGGACAGCGTCTGGCTGTACGTGGTCGCGCAGTCTGGTCTGGCCGGCTGGACCGCGGCGGACGCGGTGATCGTGTTCGATAGTTCGCGGCTGCGACCACGCGACCTGGTATTAATCCCGATCACGCCTACGCCGGCCTTGCCGGCCGCGGCGGCTGTTGCTGATGCGGGCGTGCCTGCGCTCTTGCCCACTCCGACTCTCGGCGCGCCGGCCGGCAAGGAGGAGCAGCCGCAAGCGCGCCTCCTTGGCCGCGTCAGTCTGGAGAGCGGACGCTTGAACGTTCGCTCCGGGCCGAGCGCAACGCACCCCGTCATTGCAAAGGCCTTGCCCGACGAAGCGTACTTCCTCCTGGGACGCAGCGCAGATGAGGCATGGCTCCAGATCGAACTGGTAGAGCCGGCGGGCGGGTTTGGCTGGGTAGCGGCGGAATACGTGATCGCGGACGCGGCGTTGGATTCGCTGCCCATAGCCAGCGCCGTGAGCGACGCTCCGGCTGCCGAAGCCGCGGAGAGCGCCCCTGCTCCCATCGTCACTGCCTCCCCGGCGCAGACCGGCGAGTCCGAATCGTTGCCGGCCCCCGCGCCGCCGCTGCGCATGCGACCGGCGCCTGCAGGCCAACCGTCCGGACAGGGTTCGGCCACGGGGTTGTCCGGCACACTGGCGATCCAAACTTCCTGGGGCGGGGACATTTCGCTCTACGATCTGGAAACCGGCGAACTGCGCCTGCTAACCGGCGGGTTCGACCCTGCCATCAGCCCAGACGGCAGCAAGGTCGCCTTCACCCGCGATGGCGGTGAGAACGGCGTCTACGTGATCGACATAGCCACCGGCGAGGAACGGCTGGTCTTCGGCGGGCGCGAATTGTTGCGCTCGCCAAAATGGAGTCCGGACGGACGCTGGATCGTGTTTGTACGCGGCGACGAATACTTTCTGTGCAAGAATGTGCCGGCGCGCTGCAGAGTCTCGGTACAGTCGCCGGACGGCGATATGCCCGAAAAAGAACGGCAGCCCGCCCTGGCGCGCGTCTCCGCAGACGGCGGCGAATATCAAGACCTGCCCGTGCTGCAATATGCCGGCGCGCCGGACTGGACCGCAGACGGCATCGTCTATCAGTCCTTGGGCGGCCTGCAGATCACCCAGGACGCGCCGGGCGCGGATACGCAACTGGTCTACTTCGACATCCAGAAGCAATACGAACTGGACCCCGACTGGCAGCCGCGGCCGGACGGCGCCGGCAGCATCGTCTTTCACCGCCGCGAGGCCAGCCATTGGGAGATATTCACCGTCAACCCTGATGGCAGCGGCCTGCGCGGGCTAACGCAGCCGCCTTTCGCCCTGGCCGAGTCGTTCCCCAGCAACGTATCTCCGGCGTTTAGCCCGGACGGCGAACACATCGTCTTCCTCAGCAACCGCACGCCGCAACACACCGCGGGCGAATGGCGCGTGTGGGTGATGGACAAGGACGGCGGCAACCAACGCCCCTTGCCGATCGATCTGCCGTTTGTCTACACCTACGTATCCGAGCAAATGATAGATTGGGGACCGTAACCCTTGGCAACTGACAAGATCCGCGCCGTGATCTTTGACGTGGGCGGCGTGCTGATCCGCACCGAGGACCCGCGCCCGCGCGCCGAGTTGGAACGACGCCTGGGACTAGCCCCCGGCGAGGCGGAAGAACTCGTCTTCAACGGCGATATGGGAACACGCGCCCAGCTAGGGGAGATCCGCACAGCCGAACTATGGCGTTGGGTGCAGCAGCGGCTGGGATTGGACGATGCCGGGCTCGAAGAATTTCGCCGCGCCTTTTTCGGCGGCGACCGGCTGGACGTCGAACTGGTCGATTACGTGCGAGCGCTGCGTCCCCGCCGGCAGACGGCCATCATCAGCAACGCCATGGACAGCCTGCGCACGCAGCTCGCCACAGACGACCCGGCGGCGGATGCGTTCGACCTGATCGTCTGCTCCGCCGAAGAGCGCGTGATGAAGCCGGATGCCGCCATCTACGAGCGGACGCTGGCCCGGCTAGGCATTGAGCCGGACGAAGCCGTCTTTATCGACGACGCCGCCAAGAATATAGCCGGGGCCAGGGCGGTCGGCATGCACGCCCTGCACTATATGCCCGGCATGGACGTGCCGGCGGAACTGGCTCGGCTCGGCGTCAATGCGCCGGCTCGCGAATAGGTCCGGCCAGTTCGCGGTAGACCGTTAACATGCGCCGCACAATATGATCCCAGTCATATGCCTGGGCGTATTCCTGGGCCTGACGGCCCAGACGGGCGCGCAGGCCGGCATCCTGTAGTAATTCCAGGATGCGCGCGGCCAGGGCTTCGGGGTCGCGCGAGGGCACATGGTAGCCGTTGTAACCGTGCTGAACAAGGTGGGCAAGGCCGCCGACTTCCGAGGCGATGACCGGTGCGCCCATTGCCATCGCTTCCAGCGCGACCATGCCGAAACTCTCGTAGTGAGAGGGCATGACGACCATCTCGGCCGCGGCATAGTAATAGGGCAAGACATCCTGATCCTTAGCGCCGAGGAAGGTCACCAGGTCGTGAATGTCAAGATCGGCGCGCAATTGCTGAAGCCGGGCCATTTCCGCATCCAGGTCGTCGGCCCAGGGATCGCCGCCGATAATGGCGACGCAGGTGTTCTTCACGGCGTCCGGGTGGCGCTTCTGCAAGATAGACATAGCGCACAGCAGTGTGTCGATCCCCTTGAGCGGCTCGATGCGACCGGCGAAGAGGATATTGTTGTCGCCGCAGGGGATGCCGACGCGCCGTTTGGCCGCCCGCTTGTCTAGCGGATGGAAGCGCTGTAGATCTACGCCGGGCGGCACGATATCGATCTTGGCGCGGTCGGCGCCGTACAGGTCGATCAGTTGGGTTTCCTCGGCAGGCGTCGCCGCAATCAGCCGGTCAGCGACGGCGACGATATGCGTTTCGCCGTCCAGGCGCGATTGCGACGCGCGTTCGCTCTCGTCCGCCGCGATGCGGTTCTTCATGTGGCCGAGCGTGTGGAACATCTGGACAATCGGCGTGCCGCCCCACTGGCCGCGCAGTTGCTCGGCGACCAGCCCGGAAAGCCAATAGTGGCTATGGATCAGGTCATAACGAATGTCTTCGACCGCCGCAAAGCGCATCACGCCGTCGACGAATTCGTCCAGGTAATTCTCGACGTCCGCCAGCGGGATGGGCGCTTCCGGGCCGGCGGGAATGTGGATCACGCGGCCGCCCGGCCCCAAGTCATGCACGATCGCCGGACGGCAACTGTCCTGCGAACGGGTAAAGACGTCCACCTGGACGCCGTGACAGCCGAGCGCACGGCTGAAATCACGCACGTAGACGTTCATGCCGCCGGTCTTTTTGCCGCCCATGAGGGCTAGCGGGCAAGTATGCACGCTGAGCATGGCGATGCGATGGACGGGCGGCGATAACAAAACGGTCATTCTATGCTGGCTCCCTGTGGTTTGTATGACGCCCTATTTGCCGGACGTCGCCTATGAGGATATTGTACCTCATACAGGACGCGAGTACTGTAAGCGATGATCGCCTTTTCGGACTAACGGCAGGCCTATGGCGGATTGTTACGATTGGCTGTACTTTTCCCCCCATCTGGACGATGTTGCGCTGTCGTGCGGCGGGCAAATCGCTCAGAACGTGCAGCGCGGACAATCCGTCCTGATCGTAACCGTGATGGCGGGCGATCCGCCGGCGGACGGCGTATCGGGTTATGCCCAGAGCCTGCACGACCGCTGGCAGTTGGCCGCAGATGCGGCTGCCGGGCGCCGTCAAGAAGATCTGGACGCCTGCCGCATCTTAGGCGCGGACGCACTGCACTGGGACGTGCCGGACTGCATCTATCGCACGCATCCGCAGAACGGCGAGCCGTTCTATGTGTCGGACGACGACATCTTCGGCGCGGTCGCCCCCGCAGAGACGGAACTGCTCTATACGCTGGCGAGCCGCATGCAGTCCCTGCCCGCGCACCAGCGCCTTGTCGTGCCGCTGACCGTGGGCAACCACGTCGATCACCAGCTGGTGCGGCAGGCCGCCGAACGCTGTTTCGGAACCGCCGCGCTGGACTATTACGAGGACTATCCGTATGCTCAAGATGGCGACGCAGTCGCGGCGACCATCGCCGCGCAGGCAGGCGTGTGGCGGGCGGAGGTCGCGCCCCTTTCCGCCGCCGCCCTAGAAACCAAGATCGCGGCAATCCGGGCGCACCGGTCGCAGTTAAGCACGTTCTTTGCCGACGAACGCGACCTGCGAGAGCAGGTAACGCGCTTCGCAGAGACAGTAGGCGGCGAACGTTTATGGCGGCGGCTGGAATCGCCTGCCGGAGAGGCGCCGGCAATAGCTCTTAGCTGATTCTTAAGCATTTTCTAGTGACAGATGGAGATGAAAAGATGAGCGACATTCGCGTGACTGTGTGGAACGAGTTCCGGCATGAGAAACAGCACGAGGCAGTGCGCAGCGTCTATCCGGACGGGCTGCACAACGCCATTGCCGAGGGCTTAAAGGAGCACGGCATCACCAACGTGCGCACCGCCACCCTCGACGAACCGGACAACGGGCTGCCCGCCGAGGTGTTGGCCGAAACCGATGTGCTCCTTTGGTGGGGGCACATGGCGCATGGCGACGTGGCCGACGCCACCGTAGACAGGGTGCAAGAGCGCGTGCTCAACGGCATGGGCCTGATCGTCCTGCACTCCGGCCATTTCTCCAAGCCCTTCCGCCGGCTGATGGGTACATCGTGCAGCCTGCGCTGGCGCGAAGCGGGCGAGCATGAGCGCATTTGGGTCGTCAAGCCCAGCCACCCCATCGCCCAAGGCGTCGGGCCCTATTTCGAGGTGTCGCAAGTGGAGATGTACGGCGAGCATTTCGACATCCCCGCGCCGGACGAACTGGTCTTCATCAGTTGGTTCCAGGGCGGCAACGTCTTCCGCAGCGGCTGCTGCTTCCATCGCGGCCACGGCAAGATCTTCTACTTCCGCCCCGGCCACGAGACGCATCCGATCTACTACCAAAAGGAGATCCGCCAGGTGCTCGCCAACGCGGTGCGATGGGCCGCGCCCGCGGTCAGCTTCGAAAACCCCTACGGCATGCAAAAGGCGATCAACGAGAAGCAAGCCCTGGAGCCGATCCAGTAAGCGACGCACGGAGTTGCCGTAATCCCCTTGCAGGAAGCTCCGGCTTCCTGCAAGGTTCGACTAGCGTTGGTACGAGTGTAAAAAGGAGCATAGCATGAGTCTGTCAGGCAAACGCGTGGCAATTTTGGCCGAAGAGCTGTACGAAGACCTGGAACTGTGGTACCCCTATTACCGGCTGCTGGAAGAGGGCGCCACAGTGACCCTGGTTGGACCGGAGGCTAAAGCCTATGCCAGCAAACACGGCTATCCGGCCAAGGCGGACGTGGCAGCGAGCGACGTGAGTGCGGCGGACTTCGATGCAGTCGTAGTTCCGGGCGGCTTTGCCCCAGACAGACTGCGCCGCTTTCCCGCCGTGCTGGACCTGGTGCGGGGCGTGGCGGAAAAGGACGGCGTCGTCGGGGCTATCTGCCATGCGGCGTGGGTGCCGATCTCGGCCCGCGTGGTGAAGGGCAAGCGCGCCACATGCGTCGCCGCCATCAAGGATGACCTGATCAACGCGGGCGCAGACTATGTGGACGAAGCAGTCGTGACCGACGGCTTCTTGGTCACCTCGCGCACGCCCGCGGATCTGCCGGTCTGGCTGCCGGCGCTGATCAAGGCCATCGCAGCGACAAAGTAGGCGGACATGCGGCGGGGAGAGGCGACCTGCCCTCCCCGCCGGGCGGCTAGACGAATCAGGATTGCATTGTAGAGGGAAGGATGCGGCAATGAATGACGGGGTGGATTACCAGGGGCAGCTTGTCTTGCATTTTCGGCGCGGGTATCTGACCCAAGCCATCGGCGGGCATAACGTGTGGCGCACACAGTCCATCCCGCGCACAGTCCCCGCCGATCAGACGGCGATTATCGTGTGCGACATGTGGGATAAGCACTGGAGCAAGGGCGCCGCCGAGCGCACCGCCGAGATGGCCCCCTACATGAACGAAGTCCTCACCGTCGCGCGCCGGCGCGGCGTCCAGATCATCCACGCCCCGTCGGATACGCTGGACTTCTACAAAGACACGCTGGCCCGCCATCGCATCCGGTTGGCGCCGTTTGTGCCGCCGCCGGAGGATGCCCAACGCCCCGTGCCGCCCTTGCCCATCGACGACAGCGACGAAGGGTCAGACACCGGTGAGACCGAGCCGCGCCACGTCTGGACGCGACAACACGCCGCCATCCACATCGACCAAGAAAAAGACGCGATCTCCGATAACGGGCAGGAGATCTACAACTTCCTGCATCAGCAGGGCATCCGCCAGGTGTTGATCATGGGCGTGCATACCAACATGTGCATCCTGAATCGCTCGTTCGGCATCAAACAGATGGTCAAATGGGGCGTGAACATCGCGCTGGTGCGCGACCTGACCGACGCCATGTACAACCCGGCCATGCCGCCCTATGTGAGCCACAACGAGGGCACGCAACTGGTCGTGGGCTACATCGAGAAGTTCTGGTGCCCGACCATCGCCAGCGAGGATCTGCTCGGCACGTCCGGCTAGGCGGCCCGTTACTGCATGCAAAAGCCGGAGTCCCTCCCCCTGAAAAAGGGCGGGAACTCCGGCTTTTTGTTTGCGCTTATGCCGGCAAGCGGTCTAGTGCTCTGGCAACTATGTTTCTGTCATTCTGACGACCGGAGGGAGGAAGAATCTGCTCGTCCGTCATATGGGGATTCTTCGCCTTCGGCTCAGAATGACAACTGCACAAAATATGTTAACAGAGCACTAGTTAAGCGCTTAGAGAAAACGTCATTCCTCGGCTGTCTAGCCGATCTCGACGAGCATGGCGTCGAGCGCCACGCTTTGGCCGGGCTGAACGTCCACGCGCAAAACGACGCCGCTGCGCGGGGCGCGGATCTCATTTTCCATCTTCATGGCTTCCAGCACAACCACGGATTGGCCGGCCGTCACCTGCTGGCCCGGCTCGACTAGAACGCGAGTGATCAGACCGGGGATCGGCGCCTTGATGCGCCCGTCACCGCTCACGGGCCGGGCAAAACTCGACTCCATGTCGTGCAACTCCAGATGATGGCGGCGACGACCGGACTGGACCCAACGCAGGTTGCGGTCGAAAACCACTTCATAGGGACGCCGGCCCACGACGAGCCATTCGATCGGCTGGCTTGGGTCTGCGCCCGGCACGTAAACGTCAATTTCCTCGCCGTCGACGGTCGCGGAAAACTCGGTCGGGTCGGCGGCATGTTGGCGCACGTCGATCTCGTAAGTGCGTCCGTCGATGGTCACGGCAATCTTGCTCATCGCAAATGTTCGCCTCATGAGGTCGCGCGGCTGGCGCGATGCCAGCCGGAAAACAGGCGTTCAGGAATGACCGGCGTTTGCGCCTGGTTGCGCAGCACATAAGCGACCGCGGCTGCGACCGCCAGATCGCGCTCGGATTTGTCCGATTCCGGCTGAGCCGCGTCGAGCCGGCCCAGCAAGCTCGTGTCGTACACGCCTCCGGCCAAGCGCGAATCTCCGATGATCTGCCGGAGCAGCGTCAGATTCGTCTGGACGCCGCGAATGGTGAACTCGTCGAGCGCGCGCGCCATGCGCCGGACAGCCAGGTCGCGGTCTTCGCCCCAGACCACCAGCGTAGCGAGGATCGGGTCGTACTCGACCGGGACTGCGCAGCCGGCGCAACCGTACGTGTCGACGCGCAGATGCGCGCCGCCCGGCATGCGAAAACGGCGCAACACGCCCGGGCTGGGCAGGTAGTGATTCCAGGGGTCTTCGGCATTGATGCGGCATTGGATGGCCCAGCCGCGCATGTTCACCGCCTCTTGGGCCAGCGACAGCGGCAGACCGGCGGCGATGCGTATCTGCTCGCGCACAATGTCCACGCCGGTCGCCATTTCGGTGACCGGGTGTTCGACCTGGATGCGCGCCTTTATCTCCGTAAAATAGAAGGCGCCCTCGCTGTCCATCAGAAATTCGACGGTCCCCGCCCCCTGATAGTCGAAAAGGCGCGCAATGCCCAGCGCGGTTTCCCACAGCTCGGACCGCTGCGCCGGCGCGAGGTTAGGCGCCGGCGCCTCGCCCACCATTTTCTGGTTATTGCGCTGGAGCGAGCCGTCGCGGTCGCCAAGATGGAGGATCCGCCCCTGGCTGTCGCCCAGGACTTGCACCTCCAGATGGCGGGCGCCGGGGATGATCTTCTCTAGGTAGATGCGCCGGTCTCCGTAGACATTTCCCGTCTCACGGCGGGCCTGGCGCACGCTCTCGATCAAGGCGTCGGCTTCTTCGACCACACGCGTACCGCGCCCGCGCCCGCCGCTGCACGACTTTACGGCCAACGGATAGCCCAACTCCTGCGCCTGATCGAGCAGTTGCCGCGCCTCCTCGTCGTTGAGGGCCGTGGTTGCGTCCAGCGCCGTCCGTGTGTGCACGGGGATACGATAGCCGGCGGCGCGCACCCGTTCCATCGCGTCGATTTTCGCCTGGCAGGCGGCGACGGCCCCGCTCGGCGGGCCGACAAAGGCGATGCCGGCCTCTTCGCAGGCGCGGATGAACTCGGGGCGTTCCGCCAGGAAGCCATAGCCGGGGTGAATGGCCTCTGCGCCCGTCTGCTTGGCGATGCGCAGTATCTCGTCCCCATCCAGATAACCGCCGGGTGTTTGCAACTGCACGCACTCATCCGCCAAGCGAACGTGTAGCGAACTGCGGTCGCCCTCGTCGAAGACGGCGACTGCGGCGACGCCCATTTCGCGGCATGTGCGGATGATGCGCACCGCGATGGCGCCGCGGTTGGCGATCAACAGTTTATTGAACATGTCAGCTCCTCGCCGCCTACATGGGTGCGATGCCGTGTTTGCGCGGCATGTGTCGCTCGCGCTTGGAAAGGGTCAGTTCGAGCGAGCGAATCAGGACGCGTCGCGTATCGCGCGGCTCGATCACATCGTCGATCAGGCCGCGGGCGGCGGCAATATAGGGGTTATTGAAGCGCTGCTGATACTCTTCCGTCAATTCACGGCGTTTGGCGTCGGAGTCGGTCGCCTCGCTCACCTCTTTGCGGAACAGAATGTTGACCGCGCCCTCCGCGCCCATGACCGCGATCTCGGCGTTCGGCCAGGCGTAGAGCAGATCGCCGCGCAGCCCTTTGCTGCTCATGACGCAGTAGGCCCCGCCATAACTCTTGCGCAGGATGACCATGAGCTTGGGCACAGTGGCCTCGCTATAGGCATAGATCATGCGCGCGCCGTTGCGGATAATGCCGCCGTACTCCTGGTGTGTGCCGGGCAGAAAGCCGGGCACGTCTTGCAGCGTGACAAGCGGAATGTTATAGGCGTCGCACAGGCGGATGAAATGCGCCGCCTTGACCGAGGCCTTGATGTCGATCGTGCCGGCCAGCACCATCGGCTGGTTGGCGACGATGCCGATCACCCAGCCGTTGAGCCGGGCAAAGCCGACTACCATGTTCTCGGCCCACAATTGGTGCACCTCGAAAAAGCGACCGTCGTCGACGATGCTGGCGATAACCTGGCGCACGTCATAGGGCTTGTGCGGTTCGATAGGGACGATCTGCTCCAACTCGGGGCAACGCCGTCGCGGGTCGTCACGCGGCGGCGCATAGGGCGGGTCGTCTTGGTTGTTGGAGGGTAGATAGGAGAGCAGCGCTCGCACCATCGTCAGGCACTCCTGGTCATCCTTCGCCAAAAAATGGCTGACGCCGCTTTCAGTAGAGTGAACCAGCCCGCCGCCCAGTTCCTCCAGCGTAACATCCTCCTGCATCACAGCCTTGACGACGTTCGGGCCGGTGATGAACATGTAGCTGTTCTCCGTCATAAAGACGAAGTCAGTCAGGGCCGGCGAATAGACCGCGCCGCCCGCGCAGGGGCCAAGGATCACCGAGATCTGCGGGATGACGCCGGACGCCTCGCAATTGGCGTCGAAGATGCGCGCATAACCCGCCAAGCTGTCGACGCCTTCCTGGATGCGCGCCCCGCCGGAATCATTGAGTGCAATAAAGGGACAGCCGTATTTCAGCGCCATCTCCATCGCCTTGACGATCTTGGCGGCGTGCATCTCGCCCAGCGAGCCGCCCATCACCGCGGCGTCCTGCGCGGCGGCAAAGACGCGTCGACCGTTGACCAGTCCAAAGCCGGTGATCACCCCGTCCCCAAAGCGCGAAGCGCGCCCGTCCATGTATTGCTCATAGCGCGGCGTGACCAGCGTATCGATCTCGCTGAAGGTGTTGGAGTCAAAAAGGACATCCAGCCGCTCCCGCGCGGTCAGGCGGCCTTTGGCATGTTGGCGTTCCTGATCCTTCGCCGAGCCGGCAGCTTTCTGTTTACGTTCACGAAGATCGTCGATATAGGTATCCAAAAGTCAGTTCTCCCCGAATAGAGCGAACAACCAATGCGACGAGACGGCAGCCGTTGCAGGCCCAATAGCGCATAGGCGGTTAAACCGAGACCCGATCGCGCCGGACCTCTGTGCGCGCTAATGCACACAGAGTGAGCGCATAGCAGGCGTCGTCTGCGTCCGCCCTATACAGCCGCTGCCAGGCGGACAGACAATAGCCTGGCCCGGCCTGCTCCGCCGCGCTGGCGGCTAGCTCGCCGTGCAATTCGATGCGAACGAACGACCAGCCTGACTGGTCTGCCGTGCGCCTTTCCGCCATATCGCGCCCGCATACGGTTGCCAGGCGCGGGTCGACGCTGAGGCCGAGTTGCAGCGCCTTGAGCGCAGCTTCCTTGACGCTCCAGATCACGGTCGCCATGCCGTCACGCCAAACAGACGGCGCAGCCGTCACCGCCGCCTGTTCATCCGGCGCAAAATAGTCGCGCACGAACGACGGCTCGCGCGGCTCGATCAACTCGATGTCGCCGCCCACACGCGGCAGGCGCGTTGCCGTCCCGGCCTGCGCCGCCAGTGCGCAAAAAGCGACGCCGCGGCTATGGCTGATGGTCAGGCTGACCGGAATGCGCCCGGCGGCGCGTCCCGATTCAATCAGTGCGTAGGGCGCGCCGGTCGGGTCATTGCCGACCGTAATCTGTGCAAACGGCGGAGCGCTCCCCTGCTCATCCAAGTAGGCCGCCAACAACCGCTTCGCCGTCCACCGGCCCAACAGCCATTCCTGACGCCGCTTCGGATAAGTCAGGCGCGCTAGATGAGCGGCTTCCGCCGGGCTCAACAGACCGGGCGGGGCCTCTCCGCGCGCCGCATCAGGGCAGTCGGGCGCCGTCTGCACCAGCCAGCGAATCATGGCGCACGCTCACAGCGCAGGCCGGGCCACGGTGCGGAAGCCCTGCAACTCGACATAGACGCGCCCTTCCTCGTCCACGATCTGGGCGTCAAACACGCCATCCTGCGCCTGTGCCTGGACGAGCGCATAAAGACGGCGTTCCCCGGCCTCCTCCGCCTGGCGATAGACGGCGACGCGTTCGATACCCGACGGCAACGCCATGCTCCCGGCTGACTTGAGCGACCAGAGCGCGACAGCCTGGAAGCAAAGCTCGACCAGCCGCGGGGCCATGAGCGAAGCGGCGTGCGCAGGCGACGTGTTGGGCGGCAGGTCACGCGCCATAAGCGCGGTCGCAGAGCGCCCGTTTACGGCCCCAGCCTCGATGACCTGGTAGGCAGGGCCGTGAAAGAAGACCTCGTATATCTCGGCGGCGCGCACGGGCAGGTTTTCCGCATCCGGCGCGGTAAAGTCGATGCGCCGCGGCTCAGGCGTTTGCCGGCGCAGACGCACATCGGCGCGGAAGTGTTCGGCCTCGCGCGTGGGCAGGCCCGGCTTGGCCGGCTCGGTCACGGAGCGCAACACAGCTCGGGCGACCAGTTCGCCCCCGACCTGCGGCGTGATGACCGCGCTGACATACAGCGTGCGCGGCGCCATGCGATAAAATTTGAACGCGCCGAGCATTTCCTCATTCTCTACTGCGACGACGTTGTAGCCTGGGGCCAGCAGCGTCGCGGCCTGGGCGAGAGCCTCGGTCGCCATCACGCCCGGCAGCCAGGGCGTGCCGGGGTCCGGCGCGTGGTCATAGAGGAACGGCTGCTCGTTGGGGTCAAGCGTCGTTTCGATTTCGAGGCCGCCGAACAGCTTGGCAGTCGCCGGCTTGCCGGCCATCAGCAGCGGCGGTTCGAGCTTCCGCACAACCTGCGCCGCCTTCTCCGCGTCCAGCCCGCCCTGGGGGGCAAGTTCCTCTCCCCAGGGACCAAGCCGCCCGGCGACGAGGACCTCGCCGCGGGTCGCGCCATAGGTCAACTCGCGGCGGACTGTGGGCGCTCCAGCTTCGGGCGCAAGCATGTCCACGCCCAGCGCCTCCATGATCTGCGGGACAGAACCGCGCGAGGCCATGCCGATGCCGCCCCATGCCGTCCAGTCGATGGCGATGGCGCGCGTCTCGGGCCGCCAAACGGCCATGCTGCTGGCGATCTTGCAGAGCAGATCATTGGCCGCGCTGTAGTCTGCCTGGCCGTTGTTGCCGAAACGGCCGGCTACGGAACTGAAGACGACGACGGCGCCAATGGGCATATCGCCGGCAGCCTTCAACAAGCTGAAAAGGCCGTCGGCTTTGACATCAAACACCAGGTCAAACTGCTGCGGCTCTTTGTCCGGCAGCGCGCGGTCGATGAGCAGCCCGCCCGCATGGAGCAGCACGTCTATGCGGCCATGACGCTGCCGGATTTCATCGACCACCGCGGCGACGGCGTCCCCGTCGAGCAGGTTCACGCTGCGGTAGACTGCGGTTCCGCCGGCGGCAGTGACTGCTTCCACGGCGCGCAAAGCCGACTCGCAGCGCTCGATCTCCATGATGCGCCGGTTGACGGCGGCGGGCGTAGCCCGTTCGCCCGCGGCGCGCGCCTCGTCGATCAGCTTCTGCTTGAGCGTTTCCTGTCCGGCGCGCAACGACTGCACGTAGGGGTCATCCGTCGCAGGGACCTCGACCAGGTCGAGCAGGTAAAAGGTTCCCCGGCTGGCGACGGCCAGATCAGCGACGATGGCGCTGGTAATGCCGCCGGCCGCGCCGGTGACGATGAAGACCGTCTGGTCGTCGAGCGTCATACCCGGCCCGCCGTCACGCGCCGGCCGCTCGGCCAGCGTCACACTGTAGCGCAGCCCGTCATAATAGCCGGATTCCACGACGCCGGGGTCGAAAAGCGTCTCCGCCAGCAGCAGTTCCGTCGGTTCAGCCGTCTTGCGGCTGACCTCGAAATCGACGGCTTTGACCAGGGGCGCGCCGGCATTGCGCATGCGCTGCTCTATGTGGTACGCCTTCGTAAAGCCGGTGACCGCGCCGCCCAGAGGCGCAGCCGCGGGAACAGGACCATAGCCGTGCAGACCGCCCAATCGCGTAGCCGATATCAGGAACTTACCCGGGCCGGCGACGGCGTCGTAAAGTGCGCGCATGGTCGTGTAGAGATTCTTGACGCGCACCCGGTTCAACTCGCGGAATTCGTCCAGGTCCAATTGGGGCAGGCTCGGCTCTACGTCCAGCGCCGGCAGCCAGTAGACGCCCTGGATCGGTCCTTCAGCCAGCCATGCTTGCAACGTCTCTTGCAACTCGTCCGCATCTGGCGCTTCCGGCAGCGTCAAGACTGTGACGTCCAGTTTCTGCAGACGGGCGACCAGCGCCTTGCCGACGCCGCCGCGGTCGGGCATGACGACGACGCGGCTGCGCTCGTCCAAGGTGACGCCGGTTGGCCGGCACAGGTCCAGAGGCGGGCGCAGAACAGGCACAGGTACGCGACGCGGCATGCGGTCGGCGTCCGCCAGCGTGCCGATAGTCGCCGGCGCCGCGCGCCTCTGGCCGGACGGCGCACGGTCGCCGTTCAGCGGTAAATCTTGTTGTGCACTTCGTTGTGTACCCTGCACACCCTGGGAGGACTCATCCTGTTTTAGACCAGGACGCATAGCGTGCACGAAGCCGATCACGCTCGCCAGCGTCGGGTAGTCGCGCAGGTTCAGCCCTTCCTGCATGGGGATGGCGAAGGTCTCGCGGATGGCGGCGAAGGTCTCCGCCTGCTTCACCGTGTCGATGCCCAGGTCCGCCTCTAGGTCCAGGTCAAGGTCAAGCATGTCCTGCGGATAGCCCGTCTTCTCCGCCACGATGGCGAGCACCCGCTCCGCCACATCGTCGCCCGCGACATCTCTCGCCGCGACGCTTTCGACCGCCTCGCTCGCCGCGTTCTGCGGTGAACCGCCTTGCGCCAGATCAGGACGCATATCGTGCACGAAGCCGATCACGCTCGCCAGCGTCGGGTAGTCGCGCAGGTTCAGCCCCTCTTGCATGGGGATGGCGAAGGTCTCGCGGATGGCGGCGAAGGTCTCCGCCTGCTTCACCGTGTCGATGCCCAGGTCCGCCTCCAGGTCCAGGTCAAGGTCAAGCATGTCCTGCGGATAGCCTGTCTTCTCCGCCACGATGGCAAGCACGCGACGGGCTACGGCGTCCTCGGCAACGGGCGCGGGCTGTACGACCGGCTGTGCAACCGGCGCGGTCGCTTCTTGGCGCGGGGTTTCCGCCTCGACCGGTGCGAGCGGTTGCGTCGTCGCCGCAGGCTCCGCCTTTTGGCCCGGCGCGGGCCGTGATGTCTCGGCAGGCTGGGTGATGCGCACCGGTTCCGGCGCGGGTTCGAGAGGCGGCGCAGACGGCTCCTGCAGCGCAACCCTGCCCAATTGCCGCGCCGCTTCCGCCATTGGTAAGGGCTTGTACGCGGGCGCGGCGAGATCGCCAGGGGCCGCCGCCCGGCAGACGGGACCTGTACCGGGCTGCCACGGGCTGGGCAGCGGCGGGCGTGACGCCGCGCCCTGCGCCTTGATGTGCAAAACGCGTTTGACGACCTCGGTTTCCGCCATGTCATAGCCGCTAACGTTCGCCAGCCAACGGCGGTAGCGTCCCTGGTCGTCCACGCGATCCAAGCCGCCGGGAATGCGGCGCAGCAGCGTCATGGCGATCTGCGAGCCAAAGCCCGCGGCCAGGTGCAACGCATACTGCGCCGGATACCGCCCGCCGCGGCTGAAGTTGAGCGCGCCCAGTTCCGGGTCCGCCTCTTTGAAGTTGGGCACGGGCGGCACGATGCCGTATTCCAGGATCTTGACCGCGATCACGTCTTCGATGCCGACGCCCATCGGGTGACCGGTGAAGCCTTTGGTGTTGGCGACGATCACGTCATTGGCGGCATGGCCGAAAGTATGGCGCAGCGCGGCCACCTCGGCGGATGCGCTGCCGCCGCGAGCCGGCGTGTAAGTCTCGTGCGAGACGAACACGGTCTGTGCGGCCATGCTATAGCGGTTAATGCCGAAACGCCGCTCCGCGGACGTGAGCAGGCGGTTCATCACCTGCGAGATGTGCTCGGCCTCCAGGCGGGTGGCGTGATAAGCGCTGTTGGCGGTTTCGCTGCTGAGCAGCTCCGCAATGCCGCGCATGCCGCGCTCGCGCATGGCGTCCTCGCTCTCGACGACCAGGGCGCAGGCGCCCATGCCCAGCACCGTGCCGTGCCGGCGGCGGTCGAAAGGCAGGGCAACGGCGTCGATGCGATCGTCGGTGGCGGTGGCGCCCACGGCCAAAAAGCCCGTACCGATCCACTCGATCAGGTTGTCGCTGGTCACGTTGTCGCCGCCGATCACGATCACGCGACGGCAACGGCCGGATCGAATCCAGTCTTCGGCCAGAGCGACGGCCTGTGTGGTGGAAGCACAGGCAGCGTTAACCTGTGTATTTGGCCCGCGTGCGCCGATAAGCTCCGCAAACTGGCTGTGGCCCATCGCCATGATGCGGAAAAGGAAGCGGCGGTCGAACTCGTACGGTTCAGCGGCGATCGCCTCGCGCAGCCCCGCAGCGCGGCGGTTGATCTCAGCCTGCACAGCCGGGTCAGAGGCGTATTGGCGCAGGTCTTCGAGCATCTCTAGCTGCTGGCGACGGCTTTCCCAGGCGAAGTAATGCCGGAATTCCTCGGCCATGCGATCGTTGCCGGGAAACAGACTGGCAAAGATGACGCCGGTCTCATCGCGCAGCGGCTCGGGCAACACCCACTTGTCCGGCAGATACGTGCCTTTGGAAGTGAGCTTGTAGGTCTGCACCAGCGGGATGCCCGCCTCGCGCAGCGCGTCCAGCCCAGCAGCCATAGCAAGCTGGGTCGTCGTATCCAGCGCCTCGACCAGTTTTTCGGGCACGCCATATTCGGCGGCCAGGTCGAAGGAACCGGCGCGGCCGGCGAGTTTGATCACCTCGGCGGGGTCTTCGATGGTTTCAAAGCGACCGCTGCCATCCTCGCCCTTGACGAGGCGCGTGATGCGCTTGTCGGCGATGCGCCGGCGGAAGCGCTCCGGAATGAGGTCGATAAACTGCTCGCCGTGCAGGATGCGCAGCGCGTTGTCCGGGTCCATCACGGCCTTGTCGGGCCCAGGCAGGCCAAGACCTGCACCGGTAATGACAACCGAGCCGGCTGGAACGGCATTGCGGTCATAGACCGCGGCGGAAGCGGGCGCGGCCTGGGCGATGTGCTGCAAAGCCTGGAGCAAGGCCTGATTCAAGGCGTGGGCGGATGCGGCAGGTTGGACGGGCGTCATAGGGGCGACCTCTTGTGGGCTAGACAGCATCGTCGCTGCAGGCGCCGACGCCGGGCGAGAATCCGGCTGTGAGACGGAGATAGATCCCGGTTCGGCCGGCGCGATGCCGTACCCGGCTGCATAGAGGCCGCACAGCGCGTGGTTAAGGGCCTGAACTTCGCCCGTCTTGGGATGGTTGGTGAAGAGCGACAGGACATCATTGCGGTTGCCGAGCACATCGTCGACGAAGCCCTTGAGCGCTTTCTTGGGGCCGACCTCCACGAAGGTGCGCACGCCCGCGTCGTACAACGTTTCAAGGCCTTTCACCCACTGCACCGGCGAAGCGATCTGGCGTTCCAACAGATCTTTGATGGCGCCGGGATCGGCGGGATAGAACTCGCCGGTCACGTTAGTGACGAGGGGCAGCGCGGGCGGCGAGATTTCATAGCGTTCGAGCGCTTGGCGCAGCGGCTGGCTGGCGTGCGCTACGATGCGCGTGTGAAAGGCGTGGCTGACGGGGATGCGCACAGCGCGATAGCCGCGCTCATTGAACAGATCAATCGCCTCTGCCACGGCGTCGCTTGCCCCGCCGATGACGCACTGGCTGTAGCTGTTGATGTTGGCGGCGACCACATAACCGTCGATCTGGGCGAGCGTCTCTTCCACCGCATCGAGCGGCGCAAAGACCGCGGCCATCCAGCCCTGATCGCCGTTGCTGACGCGGGCCATCTCGTGGCCGCGCAGCGCGGAGATTTCCAGCGCGGCCGGAAAGGCGAGGACGCCGGCGGCAATGAGCGCGCCGTATTCGCCCAGAGAATGCCCCATTGCCATGTCGGGGCGAAAGCCGTAAGCGAGCAGCAACTCGTAGATGGCCGTGTCCATGGCAAGCACAGCCGGCTGCGTGATCGCCGTCTGCATGAGGCTCTGCTCGGCGGCGCGCAGGGAGTCCGGGTCATCGCTATCGACGAAGAAATGGCTGGTAAGCGCTTGGCCGAGAATCGGCGCCATCGTCCGGTCAGCCTCGGCAAAGACCGCGCCGGCAATGGCATCGGCCTGAACGAGGTCGCGGCCCATATTGACATACTGGCTGCCCTGTCCGGGGAATAAGAAAGCGACCTTGCCCTGCGCCGCGCCGCTGCCGCGGAAGACGCCCCGGCTCTGCAAGGTTCGCCACGCCCGGACGCTATCCTGAGAGAACGCCCTGCGCGCCTGGGCCAAGCGCTCGATCAGTTCCTCGCGCGAGTTGAAATCGAGAACAAGCCGCTCAGGCGCCTGCAACTCCGCCGGCGAGGGCAATACCCGCGGGGGCAGCCAACCCGATTCGGCTTCGCGGATGAGGCCGTCCAGCTTGTCATGCAGCGCCGAAGCGTCGGCGGCTCCCACAGCCAAAATGTGGCGCAGCGGCGTCTTAGACGAAAGGAGAGCGGACGGTAGGGACGGCGCTGCACCGGCAGCGCCCGCAGCGGCCCCGGCCTGCTGGCCGAAACCGGCTGTTGCAGCAAAGGTCTTGGCGGTCGTGCGGATCATGCCTGGTTCGTACTCTTCTAGTACTGCGTGGAAGTTGGTCCCGCCAAAACCATAGGCGCTGACGCCGGCGCGGCGGGGAACGCCGTTGAACTGCGGCCACTCAACAAGTTCGGTGTTGAGACGGAAAGGCGTTGCCGTAAAATTGATATTTGGGTTGGGGCGTTCGGCGTTTAGCGTGGGCGGCAGCAGTCTGTGGTGTAGGGCATAGACCGCCTTGAGCAG
>Ga0334887_1001536_pt1 | contig 29470 bp, 22 predicted proteins | sample GraSluR1_MG_10_FD_207217 | JGI IMG/M metagenome (GOLD analysis project Ga0334887, IMG submission 207217) | Sludge microbial communities from methane-producing bioreactor in Wageningen University, Netherlands - Granular Sludge_18_07-R1 | ecosystem: Engineered > Bioreactor > Anaerobic >...
AAAGGGGTATTACTGTAATACCGTTGGAGGGTTAAATCTAGAGGATGTTGAAGCTTACATTAATGCCCATCAGCAGGAATTTATAAGATAGTTGAAGCCCCCCGGCTTGCTGGGGGGAGGTTTACTTATGGCTTATGCGCTCCACACAACAGGAATATTTATAATTCTAATGATTGGCGGCATTATATAGCGAGAAGCCAAAAAAGGTATATTTATTAAGTATCTATTCTAAGAACCTTATGCAAATATGACAAAGTACATTTTTGTCACCGGTGGCGTGATGTCTGGGCTTGGAAAGGGGATTGTCGCCTCCTCAATAGGAAGGGTTTTGAAGTCGCGGGGGATAAAGGTTACTGCGGTAAAAATTGACCCTTATGTAAATATTGATGCGGGGACAATGCGGCCGACTGAGCACGGCGAGGTTTGGGTGACTGATGACGGCGGCGAAATTGACCAGGACTTCGGCCACTATGAGCGGTTTCTCTCAGAACCCCTTAAAAAAATCCACAATATAACAACAGGGCAAATATATAGGGAAGTGATTTCAAGGGAGCGGAGGGGAGATTATCTGGGGGCGACAGTTCAGGTGATCCCCCATGTCACGAACGAAATTAAGCGAAGGATTGAGGAATGCGCAAAAGGCGCCGGTTCTGATGTCTGCATTGTTGAGGTTGGGGGCACTGTGGGCGACTATGAAAATGTTCTTTTCCTTGAGGCTGCGCGCCAGATGAGGCGGGATAGTTCCTGTGATAAAAAATCCAAAAACGCGGTTGTGTTTGTCCATGTTTCTTATGTGCCGATACCCTCAAAGCTTGGAGAGCCGAAAACCAAACTAACTCAGCAATCCGTAAAGCAGTTAAGGGAAATTGGAATAAATGCGGATTTTATAATCTGCCGCTCAAGCGCTCCTTTGGATGAAGTCAGAAAGGAGAAAATTGCGCTTTTTTGCGATGTGTGCAAAAATGACATTATTTCAAGCCCCGATTTAGACACCGTTTACGCCCTCCCAAGCGAATTTGAGGCGCAGGGATTTTCCGAAAGGCTGGCGGATAAGCTTGGCTTTGATAAAAGGGAGCCCGACTTGTCAGAATGGGAAGGGCTTGTTGAAGTGATAAGAAAGGGAAAAACAGGGACAAAGGTGGGCATTGTAGGTAAATATATTGACAGCGGCAACTTCAGCCTAAAGGATTCTTATATATCTGTTGAGGAAGCGGTTCGCCATGCAGGGGCAAAGCTTGGAATCCGCCCTGAACTGGTCTGGCTCAATTCAAAGAAAATAGAAAAGCCCGCCCTTGAGAATGTTTCCGGGATTATTGTTCCGGGCGGCTTTGGCTCGACAGGGATTGAAGGGAAGCTTGAGGCCGCAAAGTTTGCAAGGGAGAATAATCTGCCTTACCTTGGGCTTTGCCTTGGGTTGCAGATTGCGGTTATTGAGTTTGCAAGAAATGTGTGCGGGCTTTCCGGCGCCCACTCGACAGAAATCAGCCCGGATACAAAATATCCGGTGGTTGACATTTTGCCCGAACAGAAAAAGGTGTCTGAAAAAGGGGCGACAATGCGCCTTGGAAGCTGTCAGGCAATCCTAAAAAAAGGCTCTTTAGCGGAGCGGCTGTATAGGGAGTCCGGGCGGCTTGAGGGAAACCTTGCTTATGAGCGCCACCGCCACAGGTATGAGGTAAATCCCGATTTCCACAAGATTTTGCAGGAAAAGGGGCTTGTGTTTTCCGGGATGTCCCCTGATGAAAAGCTTGTTGAGTTTGTCGAATTGCCCAACCACAGGTTTTTTGTTGCTACGCAGGCCCATCCGGAATTTAAGTCAAGCCTCCTGAGCCCTTCTCCTATGTTTTATGGTTTTTTGAAGGCTTGCTCCAAATAGAATTTACCCCCGAAAAAGAGTTCTGTAATATTATTATGGTTTGTTTTTCGGATCTCGAAACTCCGCTATTTGCTGAATTCATAGGCATGCTTTTGGGTGCTGGCTGTATTGGCTCTTATCAATGCAAGGCAGGAAATAGGACCAAGATTCAAAGGGTTGTGAAAATTACTCTGGATTCTAGGAATGGAGGCTATGTTCCATACACTGAGAGGATGTTTGAAAAATTGTTTTCAATAAAACCCAAGACCTGTTACAAATCTACAGAAAATGTTGCTGATGTGCGAACTTTCCGAAAAGAGGTTTTTGACTTTTTGACAAAAGAGGTGAGGATGGCAATCTCTCCAAAGCGGGGCCGTGCAAGAATTCCCGATCGATTTATGAACCCTGATTATTACCCACATATCCTTAGAGGTATATTTGATACGGACGGCTGCGTTTCCATATATATGAATAATGGCTCCCCGTATCCTCGATTGGAACTCAAACTCTGCCCCTCTCAAATGCAGACTCAATTTGAGAGAATTTTTGAGGAGCTGGGTTTTGCATACAAGGTTCAGCATATAAGTGGGGGCGGGACTAGGATTCGCTTGAGTGGTAGAAGGTGGCTCCAAAAGTGGCAGGATATTATAGGTTTTAGAAACCCTATTCATTTAGAAAAGTCAAGATCCTTTTTAGAGGGCTAGTTATTTAGTCCCCTGCACGCGCCAAATAACACCTTTAAGTTTATGTATCTTAGTATATTATAGCGGGGTGGAGCAGCTAGGAGTGCTCGTCGAACTTTATGTGCGAAAGGCCCATAATCCGCGCTGCAGAAGGTCACAACTTTGCCTGCGCAAAGGGGTTACCCGAAGGTCGGTGGTTCAAATTCAGTCCTTCTTTCCCGAAAGAAGGGCCGAAACCTCCAAGAAAGGGAGATTCGTCGCTTCGCGACATATCATCTGATTGGAGTCGGGAAATCCACCCCCCGCTAAATTTTTCATCTTAATCAGCAGAAATCAGTCATCTAAAACAATATATATGTCAATAATAACATAATATTATGGTGTTATTAACATGGAGAGAAAAGATGCGGGTGTGGTGAAATATCTCCTTGAGCGCAAAGGGCAAACCCTGAATATGCGCTCAATTTCGCTTGGGCTTAAAATGGACTATAAAGTGGCTTATGGAATCATAAAGCGCCTTGAAAAGGAAAAGGTGGTTATTCTTGAGAAATTCGGAAATTCTGCCACAGTTCGACTTTCGGATAAGGTAAGCCCCCTCATCTTTGAAGCGGAAACCCAAAGAAGGGAAGAATTGCTCAAAAACAAAAATTTGAGGCTTATTTTGGATTATTACGAAAAAGGGCTTGGCACCAGGTTCTATGTGCTGCTTTTGTTTGGCTCGTTTGCGAAAGGCACGCAAAAAAAGAATTCTGATATAGACCTGCTTTTTGTAGTGCCCGATGGCCGGGAGGAGGAGTTTGAGCGGAAAATACAGAATATCTCCGCGACAATCCCTTTTGATATTCACGTCAATGTGTTTTCGGAGAAGGATTTTCGGGCGATGGGCAAATCAAAAGAGCCCACCGTCGGCAGCGAAGCGATAATGAATAATATGATCCTTCATGGAATCGAATCGTATTATGGGCTTATAGGATGATTGACGAGAAGAGAAGGAAGGCGGCTCAGGAAAACTTTGCCGGCTATCTCAGGGAAGGGATGGTACGAAGAGAGAAAAACGAGATTGCTGAAAAGATGTATCTGAGAAATGCCGAGCTTTCCCTGCAAGTTGCGCAGGAACTGAGCGAAAGTTCCCTTAAGCCGTATATGTGGGTTATAGTTTGCGCCTACTATTCCATGTTTTATATGGCTAATGCTGTTTTGCTTCATATGGGATATAAGATGGGAGAAAAGATTGTCCACAAGGTTACCAGCGACGCTCTGATAGTCCTTGTTGTTGACCGCCTGAAAAAAGAGATGATTGAAAATTATGAATCTCTTCAGGAAGACGCGCTTGAGATCGCTTCGGTGAGGGCTGACGAATTGGTGGAAAATTTCTCTTTGGAAAGGGCAAAACGCTCGAAATTTCAGTATAATATGCTTGAGCAGACCAAGGAGAATAAGGCAAAGACCTCCCTGAAGCGGGCGAGCGAATTTGTTTTTGAGATGAAGAAACTTTTGGGATAGTGCCTACTGATTTGGCCAGGTAAGTCCACCCCCCGCTAAATTTTCAAAAATTGAGGTCGCTACTTCTGATTTGTAAGGCTTCTGTAATGCTAAACACAAACCAATATGTATTTGTATTCAAGTTATGAAGACCGACCCGATAAAGAGAGCTTTGGATTTGAGAAAAACTCTGGTTAGAAAGACGGAACAGGGAAAAGAATTGCTCGTTGTCGATTTTACAGATACTCTTCAGGGTAAGGACACTTCAAAAGTTGTGGATTTAATGCCAAACCCTCAAGGAAATTATATTATCCGGTCGAAATATTTCGTTAAGTCAATCGACCCTCTGGCGTATGGACAATATGACCGTGAGTTTTTTGATGTTGGGTCGAAGAGTGAAAAGGAAATTTATGATTTTATCAAGAGACAGGAATTCGATTTTCCAACCTGGTTTAAGCATGAGGAGGGATTTTCTCCAAGGAGGGTTTGCGATTACAATTCGCCCTTAGTTTTACAGGTTGCGGGATGCAATTTTCACGATGGAAGTGAAACAGGGGGTTGCTTGTATTGCTTTGTAGATGATGCGAGCAATGATGGCTGCTTTTCTCCGGGAAAAATCTATATCGATATTCAGGATACTGTCAGCGCAATGAAGGAAGCCCAGGAAAGAATTGGCGGGATTTATGAAGAGAGGGGCTATGATATTGTTCCTAAAGCGATAAGGATGTCGGGTGGCGAGCCTACAATAGCTTTAGACTGGATTACAGACTTCTGGAAGGAGATTAAGCGCCAAAATCTGGATTTTGTCGGAGAAATGGACTGTAACTTATCCACAGGTCGGGTTGTCGACCATTTTGAAAGAGAGGGTGTTTTTGAGGAAGGACTTTTGGAAGAACTTGCAAGAGTGCAGCCTTTGAAAATAAAGGCTGCAATCAAAGGAACCGATGACCGAAATATGCAGGAAAACGTGCAGTCAAAAACCACGATGAACGACCAGCTTTATTCTTTGAAAAAATTGATAGATGCTGGTTTTGACGTATATCCTCAGATGTATAATCCTAATCCTCTGACGTTAGAGGATTATCTGAGGAGGATGGATGAAGAAATAGAGAATTTTTCGTTGAGGGTGCATATTGGACCTCTAAAGGTTTATGGGCCTACAAGGCAAAGGCTCGCCTACCATGCCCGGAAAATGAGTGAGAACTTGCCAAAATATACTCGTCTGGGCATAATTGGTCCGGAACTCTTGGAGGTTATAGAAGGGAGGATAGTTGTGGACACCGATAAGTATATTCAAATGGTGCAGGACAGGTGGGACGCAAACTACAAAAATGGGGTTAAGATAATCGATAACTACCTCCAGAGGGAATATGAGGTTGGCTATAAGGACACACTGAGGGCTGATGTTAGTCTTAGGATGGCTTGAAGTATTTATCAAATATATACGATTTAGTACTAAGATTATTATACGACTATGAAAACTGAAACTAGGCACAAAGTAAAACAGTTAATAAAAGGCGTTATATTGTCTAAGATGGATAACTATTCTGCCGAAACCCAATATAGGCCATTTTTTCAAGCCATATTTACCAAGGAGCAAATATTGACCCACACTATTGTGCATTCCTTTTACACGAGTTTTGGTATGTCCATATATGAACAATTGGTTAAAATTCTTGCGGAAGGTGCGGGTTATAAGGCACAAATTCAATATGATCTTTTGGGAGATATAGACGAGACTACTGAGGCTCTCATAGCGAGAATGGATTTAGAATTAAGATCTGGAAAAAGAGTGCCTGATATGAAAGCTGAGCTAGAAGAAATACGAAATTCCATTAGAAAAGGTAAACCTATTGCAGATCCCGATAAGAGAGTGGATGTTTTTATAGAGAAACCTGACGGAACGGAAGCCTATTTTGATATAACCTCTCCTAAACCAAATATCAAGGAGTTTGTTGCGCTAAAAAAGAAACTTTTGAGATGGATGGGCTTAAGGATGAGTATTGATAAAAATGCTAAACTAATTGTTGCACTAGGTTTGCCCTATAATCCTTATCATCCTAAACCCTATGATCGTTGGACAAAAGGTAATATGTATGATAAAAGTCAATTGATGGTGGGTGAGGATTTTTGGAATTTTGTGGCTGGAGAGGTTATTTATTCAGATTTCATTGAAATTTTTAGGGAAGTTGGAGAAGAACTAAGAGAAAAAATCTCAAAAATTGCTAAAGAATGAATGTAAGCTTATTCTAGATATCTTTCTTCATATGGAATATTATTTCTGAATAGGGTTGTCTATCCCGCTCAGTTCGATTCAGAACTGGCCTTTTAAATTGGTTTACAATTACCAAACCACTTTTCTTTGCGATCTGCGGATATAGATTAAACTTGTCGTTTGCGACGATGAAATAATTTCCATCTTCTTTTATAAATCTACTCATATTTGACAACACCTTGCTTACCCCTTCTACATATTCTTTTCTGGCTACTTCTCCCTGACCTTTATATAAGGGCCCTATCTCTTTTTCGTCTTCGCGTTGAATATTAAACAATTCGTAGGCGTACGCGTGTTGTTCATGATAATCTATCTGCCCAACATATGGAGGTGATGTGAAGATGCCGGATATTTTTTCGTTGGCTAGTAGTCTGTAGAACTGAGGGTTCTCCCTTCTAACCTCCCTGAATATGTCTATACTTCTGGAATCTCCATGAATGACTTGGGTAAATACCATCTTCTTCAATAAAGAGTATTCTTTGAGTCTTTTGAGTGTGTCCAGTGTGTTCTTCTTGAGATGGCGAGAGATGCTATTTACCGGGGTGCATAATTTTCGATGTTTTTTGCAGTAGTAAGGGCCAAATTGTGGTTCGCGTAGAGTCGCAAGATCTGAGTGGGTCGTTGCTCTACAGGATCGGGCAGTCCTGCTAACAATAATTCGCATAAGACTTTTTGTCTTTTCATCTTCAACAACGTTGATTCGCCTAATGTAATCATGCAATTCATACCTAATTCGTTTTGTATACCATTTCAAGAGGAAACTCTCAAGTTGGGTCTCATTAGTGAGATTTTTTTTGTCCCTAACGCCATTTTTCGATAGGAAGTCTGAATTCTCAGTGAGAAATATTCTTAGCTTCTCTTGACCATACTCATTTTCATTGATCTTACCTTCAATTACCTTTTTTTTGAATTCTGGATTTGGGAAATTGAGTTTGTTAAATGTTTCTAACCTTTTCTTTAGTTCCATATCGAATTCGCTATCGAACACATTATTACTGAAGTTCAGGGTGTTATGGAGCGCATTAAGGAGTATGGTTTCTATTTGTTTTAAGTCATAATCATTAGTCTTGACTTTGGAGATTAGGCAGTTAAAATTGGATACATCTATTCCTATAGAATGTAATCCCAATTCGGATGCCTGAATAAGTGTTGTTCCACTGCCCATGAAGGGATCCAGAACAATATCTCCTTGATTGAAAAATATTTCCTTCTTGAATGTATTGACGTGGGTATCTAAGAAATATTCTACGAGTTGAGGAATAAATTTGCCTTTGTAAGGATGCAAGCGGTGGACATGTTTTGTAGTATCAACTTCCCTTAATTGATCAAAAGAAAGCGCCCAGTTGAGATCTGAACCCAATCTTTTTTTCCAGGATTCTTGTTTTTTGATGACGGCTTCGTCATAATAATGTTTTAGTTCGGCTAGATTTACAGCCACTTTTCTGTTTTCAAGGTTGTATTTTTTTACCTTCGCGTATTGTACAAGATAGCTTATATTTGAGATGGTTACTGGCCTTCCTAGGTATTCTGTAGCCCATTCTGAGGCCCGCCCTATTGACACGATTTCTTCACTCATCTTCTTTGAGTTTTTTTTCCATGAAAAGTTCTATGCTTTTGGATAAGGCGATGGCGTTCCGTTTGCAGTATTCTTTGTATTCAGAATATATGGCTTCGTCTAAGCTTAAAGTGACATTCTTTTGTGCCATAATATATTTCAAATAAATATAAATGCTTGCAAATGATGACAAATGACTCTTTAGTAGTCTAATTTGCGGTTTTTTATAGAGAGGGTTCTTGACTGCCAAAATCATCCACTAATCACCGACAAATGCCAATTTATCATTTTTACGACACTAAATATATGGGAAAAATAACAGAAAATGCCAAATACCTGATGAAGTTTTCTCTTGAAGCGGACAGCCTTGTTGAAAGGCCTGATGTCATTGGCGCAATTTTTGGTCAGACAGAAGGCTTACTAGGGCACGGCATGGACCTAAAGGAGCTTCAGGAAAGCGGCAGAATCGGACGAATAGAGATAAACTTTGAGAGCAGAGAAGGAAAAGGCGACGGAAAGACAAGGGCGGAAATTGTCGTTCCATCAAACCTCAGCATAAAAGAGACCGTTCTTTTGGCGGCCTCAATTGAGACTGTGGATAAGATTGGCTTTACAACCGCAAGAGTGCACCTCAAAAATATTGAGGATATCAGGGGAAGCAAGAGAAACTATATTGAATCCCGAAGCAAAGAGCTTTTGAGCGGAATGTACGGCAAGTTTACTGACCCTAAGGAGGCTTTAGATAAGCTCTCGCAGGAGGTGAATATTGCGGAAGCAATAGACTATAAAGGGCTGTGCTCCGGACCCGATGTTCCTCGTGCAAAAGAGGTTATTGTGGTTGAAGGCCGGGCTGATGTGATAAACCTGCTCAAATATGGCATAAAAAATGCTATCTCTGTTGACGGAAGCAGAGTTTCTGAAAACATAGTTGATGCTGTAAGGGGCAAAACCGTTACGGTTTTCCTTGACGGCGACCGGGGCGGTGAAATGATCCTAAAGCGGCTAAACCAGCTGATAAAAGTGGACTTTATCGCAAAAGCCCCTGACGGAAAAGAGGTTGAAGAGCTTACCGGAAAAGAGATTCGCCAGGCTATTAAGGCCCGAAGAAAAGAGCGCCCAAACACCCAAAGTAACGGCTCAGGCGGGCGGTATAGCGAAAAGCCGGCTCCCGAGAAAAAGGCGCTTTCAGAAAGCAATATTGAAAAGCTGGGCCCGGTTCTCAAGGATATGCTTGGCACAAAAGAGGTGCGTTTTTTGGACAGTGAGCTAAATGAGGTCCACAGGGCAACCTATGGCGAACTTTCAGAGCTCCTAAAAATCGTTGACTTCGACAATGTTTCGGTCATTTTGATGGACGGAAAGCTGACGAAAAGCCTTGCAGAGCAATTTGAGAAAAAGGGCATAAGCACAGTAGCCTGCTTTGACAAGGAACGCTTTAAGACCGGCATAAGAACTCTTTGCATCTCGGACTTTTGAGTTTTATTTTAGGATTTTTGGTTTTTTGCATTTATTGAAGGTATTGGAGGTTTTTTCCGAAATCAGCTTCGCGCATTTTTCTGATAATCCCCTCATTTTGGGGCATTTTAGGCTGTCTATGCGACTTATATATGTAAGAGCCGAATTAATATAATGGGCAGATCAGGCATTCTAATTGCTGTGTTTATCATAATGTTTTTTAGCCCCTGCTTTGCCGAAAATCCTCAGAAATATGAAAATTATATAATATCCTTTCCTAAAAGTGGGAGTTTGGCTCAGTTAGCATCATTTTTGCAAAATACCCCCACCTCCGAGCCGGGACCTGCTCTAAGGCCCATCTTTGGTACCGGCGATTATGCCGCAGAACTTTCTTCTTTTGAGGCAAATGCGCTAATAGGTAAAGGATATACCCTCAGGCCAAACCGAAAAGTCCATTCTTTCATTGATGAGTCCGCTGATGTTGTGAATGCAACCCTACTATGGGCAATTCAGGAAGGCGGGCAGTACCTTAACGGCACAGGGCGGGCTATATGCGTCATAGACTCGGGAATTAATTATTCCCACGAGGCTTTTGGTGGCGCCTGGGGGGAAGTTATTGTTGCCGGGCATGTATTTTTGGATAGCGGAAACACAACCGTAGAATGCAACTCAACCAGCCCGGAGCCATGCTTGGATTATAATGGCCACGGGACTTTGGTTTCGGGGATAATTGCCTCAATAAATGGGACTTACCGGGGTATGGCTCCCGGGGCAAAGCTTGTGGTCATAAAGGCCCTTAATGGCACTGCCGGGGGCTCTGCGGACGGATATGAAAGCGATATTGTTTCAGGAATAAATTACTGTTTATCCTTAAGGGAGGAATACAATATTTCGGCAATTTCTATGAGCTTTGGCACAGGCGAGAAATACTCGGATTATTGCGACAGAGATAGCTATTCCGGTCTGGTGGATGCCATAAACAATGCAACCCTATATAATGTTTCTGTGGTTGCGGCGGCCGGAAATAATGCTTCCACGCAAAATATATCCTCTCCGGCCTGCATCCAGAATGTTACTCCGGTAGGGAATATTTATAATTCAGGGGGGATATATGCCTCAAATAACTACTGGCAGCTGCCGATATTGTTTGCGCCCGGAGTCAGTATAACCACCACTTCAAGGTCAGGGGGATATGTATCTTCGACAGGCACATCCGCTTCAGCGGCCCATGTTTCCGGAATTTTTGCGATAATGGGGCAGTATATTTCACTTTTGGAAGAAGAAGTATCCCCTCAGGAACTTGAAGATATTGCGATAGGGACAGGGTGGAATGTAACTCCTTCCCAGAACCATTCCGCAATAGATGCTTATGCTATGCGCCAAAATATTTCGGGCATGGTCTCAATTGAAGAAGGCCAATTGCAAATTGAGATAATATCTCCGGAAAATGGAACTCTCACAAATAACACCTTTCAGGATTTTTCTTTTAATGTTTCAGGCAGCCAATCGGAATATTCCTGTTCACTAACCGTAAATGGGACTCAGAGGGGGCAGAACTCCTCGGTTTCAAATGCCACTATAACTTCAATAGCGCCGGAATCCCCTTTAGATGACGGCATTTATGTGTGGCATATAAACTGCACATCCACCGATTCATCAAACACAAGCATTCAAAACATAATATCTATTGATTCAACCCCGCCGCAAGTTTCAATAAATTCCCCTCTTCCGGGAGCAACACTGTATTCCCTTGAGATTGAAATAAGCCTTAGCGTCAATGACACAAACCTTAACACAACAATTATTTCAATCATTAATTCCACAGGCTCGGCTGTAAATACAACCCAAAACAGCTCAATCGGAAATTATACATTATTCCTTTCTGTTCCTGACGACGGGCTTTATAATATTACGGCAACGGCGTACGATTTAGCGGGAAACTCTAATATTTCCCGAGCCCTGAATGTTGAAGTTTATGTTGCGGCGGGGCTTGAAGTTCGCCCTGAATGGTCAGAAAATTCCAGTATTGGAAACGCAAGCTTTAGCTCAGGCGAGGCTGAATCAGAATCCCTTACTCGAAGCCTGTATACTAATCTAAACCAGACAAAAAGCCTGCTTTTTTATGTGATTAATTTGGGGGCCGATGAGCTTGAAAACCTTACTGCAGAAGATTACGGATTTATTGGGCTTAACATCTCGCTTGAATGGGCGGACGGCTCAAATATATCTGAGGGGCGGTCTATTCTAAACGGAGAATCAAAAATCCTAAACCTCACCATCTATTCGCCTGATGCGGTCGGGGATTATTTGGGTAGCCTCTTTATAAATTCCTCAAATGGGGCCCCCTACGGATATGCCAACCTTAGCCTTAACATTACCGCAACAAACCAAACTCTTCCTAAACTCGACAGCCCGGACGGAAGATATTATATTAACTCTTATGATGAAGCCGAGGTCGGGTTTGATGTTTATTACTATGACAATGCCACACTAAGCCTTGATTGGGCAAGCGAATATAATCTGAGTGTTGTAGAATATGCAAACCACTCCAATACTTTGCAGGAGCCTGAATTTGTCTTTAATTCTGAAGGCGGACTCTTTTCAGGGGCTATAAATGCTTCAGAGCTGGATGAGGGAAATTATACTTTATATGGTGAACTTTTGAGCCTGTCAGGAAATCAGGCTTTAGTAAATCTCACATTTGAGATTATAAGGAATATTGAGATTGAAGCATCAATAGCAAATGAAGGCAATATTATTAAAGGATATAATTTTACCTTGTCGGCTGAGATAAGCAAGTCCGCAGGGGCGGAGGGGGGAAATATTACTGCCTGCATTGAACTGCCTTCCCAACTTCATAACACTTCGTCGGGCCTTTGCAAGCTTATTGAGAATTTTGAAGGAAATTCTTCGGAAACTGCTGAATGGCAGATTTACGGGGACACAAAAGGTGTATATACAATTAATATTTCAGCCTATTCTGAGGACGGCCGGTTTAATGCAACAGAGCAGAAGTCGGCGGTTGTCCGTTATGGGGCGCTTGAGCTTGAGTGGTATTCCTCTTCAAAGCCGCCATCAACCGTTGATAATGGGGTGAGTTTTTATGCCCGGGCGGATGTGACCAACAGCGGAAACCTCAATCTCACAAATGTCCAGCTTAAGATTTCATTTAGCAGCGCCTATTTTGAATTTTATTCCAGCTCAACTTCAGACACCTGCTCAATCAGCAGCCTTTCTGCCGGGGCAAGCAGCTACTGCGAATGGAGGCTTAAGCCAAAGGCAACAGCAACAAATAGGGCAGTCTCGGTTTCTGTAATATCAAGCCATAATTCTACAAGCAACAGCATTTCACGCTCTATAACAATAATTGACCCGACACCAGCTCAGGAGGCTTCATCGGACTCAGGGGCAGAATCCGAATCGCAAACCGCTGCCAGCCAGATTACTCTATCATTTATAAGGCCGACCGCCTCCTCAATAAGCGTATTTCAGGGGGGCGCTTACGCGCTTGAGGTAAGCGTAAAAAACACCGGCAATACAAACCTTAAGAACCTGTATCTTGAAATAGCGGGTATAGAATCCGAATATTATGAAATTGACTCAAACAGTAAGCTGGAGCTTGGCTCAGGCTCATCTAGGAACTTTGGGGCGCATCTCCGGATACCCTCAAATTTTGAGGCCCGGACTTATCCTCTTACCCTAAGAATTGTTTCAGATGAGAAAACCTGGACCCGCTCCATAAGCCTTGTAGTAAGGCCAATAGAGATTAGCTATGACGACCTTGAGGACCATTCTTTAATTCAGGGGGGAAATGCAGATATTCAATTTACCTTAAAAAACACAGGGGAGCACGGGCTAAATGATGTTAAGTTATCCCTTTTAGGGCTTGAGGAAGGGGAATATAATATTACTCCGCAAAGGATATTATCTCTTCTGGAGGGAGGAGAGCAGAATTATACCTTGAGCATTTCCCTTGAAGGCTCAGAGTTTTATGGGGATATGGGGCTTTTCTTAGAGGCGGTTTCAGATGAAAAAAGCTTTTCATACCCGTTTATCTTAAAAGTCCTCCCGACCGAAAACGAAAGAAAAAGCCTTCAGGACAAATATCATTTGCTAAGTTCGCAGTATGACTCCCTTTTGGAAAAAAAGCTAAAAATTGACGAGAAGAAATCCGACTTATCCGGGCTAGTATCCGAGCTTGACTTGGCTGCTGAAGCCCTGTCTAAAATAGACTCCTGCCTTCAGGAAGGAAACTTCGCCGAGGCAAAAAGCCTGATTTTGGAAGTAGAATCCACCCTCAACTCTCTTGATTCAAGCCTTTCGGGTATGAAGGAGAAATCCAGCCCGATGTCAGTTTTTATGTTTTTATTGCTGGCTTTTATAGTGTTAGCGCTAGCTACGGCAGGATACTTTGCGTTTACGCCTAAAAAAGGGTATTTGCCCGGAAAAGGCTATACAATATATCAGCCAAAAAATGCCGCAGGTGGCGGCGGGGCGCTATCTAAAATGAAGCGCAAGCTTTCGGGCAAGAGCGCTCATGAGATTGAGAGGGAAAGAAAGCTTCGCGAGTGGAGGCAGTATTACGAAAACGCCAAAAAAAAGAAGGCTTATGCCCCATAAGCTTAAGCCCGAGCTAAAAGAGCCCCTGTCTTTTTTGGCGGCATCATTTCTTTTTTTTGCAGGATTGTTTTTGCTTTATTGGAGCGGAATATCTTTGCAGTATTTGGTTGAGATTCAATATGGATTGCCCAAGGCAGTTTTTTTGGCAGAACCCGGCGCAAATATAATATCTGAGATAATTCCATTTCTTGAGCCTGTTTTTGCGGCAATTTTTGCCCTGATTATCTGCTCCTTTGCCCTTACTTTAGTGTCGGTGTCGCCGCCCGGAAGGCTTAAATATGGGCTTATTTTTCCGATAATTATTTCCGGATTTTTGTTCGGGTTTTCCAAGCCCTACCTTTTTTTCGGGCTCGGCTTATTTTTAGGCTCTCTCTATTCAATAGCCTTGGGCGAAGCATACAGGGAAGAGATTAAAAAATGGAGGGAATTTAGGGTGGGCAGCAGCGCCTCATCAAAGGCCCTGCTTGTCGCATTTGCCCTTGTTTTTGTGGGTGTGTATGTAGCGATGGCTTCAGACAGCGCATATTCAGCTGATTTTGAGGTTGGGCTTCGCGACAGTATGGCTTTTTTTGTAGCCGGCGAAATTGGGGGCATGTCTGAAAGCGAAAGCATGGCAGAACTCAAAGGGGAAATGGTTAGTGACGCGATGCAAAAGATAAGGGAAGAATATCCGGGCCTTAGCGAAAGCCAATATGCCGAGATGGAGGATGAAGTCGCAAAAAGGGTGGATGAGCAGTTTGAGGATGCTCAATCAAAACAGCAATACCTTTCAGATGATTTTATCAGCTCACTTTTGGAATCGTCCCCTATTTTTAATGCGCTAATCTCAATATTTCCTATTTTGATGGCAATTACTGTTTGGGCGGGGCTTGAATTTTTGAGGATGTTTGTCTTATCTCCCTTTGCAGGATTGTTTTCTGTTTTGTGCTTTAGGTTAAGTTCAGGCTTATTTGAGAATAATTCGGCCTTAGGTAAAGATGGCGCCGCAAGCCCGAATCCTGATTCAATTGAGGCGGTTATGGAGGATGTATATGGTAAGGGTCGGGCCTAATCTGAATTAAAGGCTAGCTAAGGATTGCCTAATATGGCCTCGTTATTTTATTATTTTCGTTATTCTATTATTTATGTATATCCCGATATTTGAGTTTTCCTGCCAATTAGACCCACTACTTTGCGCGTCAGCTTGGATTTAAATTAAAGATTGTTTAATTATGGCTAAAAATCCTTTGAAAGACCTGCCCGGAGTAGGCGAAAAAACCTCCGAAAAGCTGATAGAGGCCGGATATGATGATTTAATGGCGATTGCCGCGGCGTCAATCGGCGAAATTTGTGATGCTATTGAATGCGGCGAGGGAACCGCCGAGAAAGTGATTGAGGGGGCAAGGCAGGCGGTAAATATGGATTTTGAGACTGCCGAGGCGGTTTATGAGAAAAGAAAGCTTGTGAGGAGGATTACTACCGGCTCAAAAGCCCTTGATGACCTCCTGGGGGGAGGGGTGGAGACCGCTTCAATAACCGAGGCTCACGGGGCATTTGGCTCTTCAAAAACCCAGCTTGCTTTTCAATTGTCCGTAAATGTCCAGCTTCCCGAAGAGGAGGGCGGCCTTGCGGGCGGAGCGGTATTTATAGATACTGAAAATACTTTTAGGCCTGAAAGAGTGGAGCAGATGGCAATTGCGATGGGCCTTGACCCGAAAGAAGTTCTTAAGAATATATTTGTTGCAAGGGCATACAATTCTGACCACCAGATTCTTCTTTTGGACAAAGTGAAGGATATTGCAAAAGAGAACAATATTAGGCTTTTGGTTGTGGATTCCCTCACATCATTGTTTAGGAGCGATTACAGCGGAAGAGGGGAGCTTGCCCCAAGACAGCAGAAGATGAACAGATATCTGCATAATATTCAGAAAATATCCGAGGTCAATAATATTGCGGTTTATATTACAAACCAGGTCATGGCAAACCCGGGGCAGCTTTTTGGGGACCCGACAACCCCTGCGGGGGGGCATATTTTGGGCCACGCCGCAACATACCGGATGTATCTGAGAAAAAGCAAGGACCAAAAAAGGGTTGCAAAGCTCATTGACGCCCCTTCTCTTCCCGACAGCGAAGCGATATTTAAGGTGACTGAAGAGGGCATTAGGGATTAATGGGATATATTACAGCCTGAATAATATAAGCTTGGCTTAAGGGTATATTTTATTGATTTATCCTTTCAATTATGCTCAAGGTTCTCCTTGGAAAAAATGTCATAGATAGGCCTGTTTATTGGGAAGTTGAAAAGGAAAAAAACCCGCATCTTCTTGTTCTTGGCACTTCCGGATCAGGAAAGACAGAGACACTTAAGGCGATAATACACGACCTCAATCAGGCAAATGTGCCTTCGCTTATTATCGACTTTCATAATGAGTTTTCGGGTGTCGGAAAAACAGTGCTAAACCTGAGAGAAACCGGTATAAACCCCTTGGAATTCAGCGAAAACGAAAAGCCGGAGAATATAATTTATGAGGTTTCGGGGATTATTAAAAAGATTTTTGGGCTTGGGGAAATTCAGGAGTCTATATTAAGGCAGGCGATAAAAAACAGCTATTTGTTTAGCGGGATTGACTTAAGGGACCCCGGAAGCGTCGAGAAATACCCGACTTTTCAGGATGTAAAAGACAATATTTATAGGCTTGAGACTTCAAGCAACAAGAGAAACATCGATTCATTGATGAGCCGTATAGAGCCTTTGTTTGAGCTCGACATTTTCCACGGGCAGACAGAAATCAGCTTTTCGGAGCTTTTGGGCGGGACAACGGTGGTGGAATTGAGGCAGTTTCCGACAGAAACCATAAAGTCCGCAATTGCGGAATTTTTCCTTGCCAAATTTTCATATTATTTTTATTCTCTTGAGCGTTCCAAAAAGATGAAGCTTTACTGCGTTGTTGACGAGGCGCATCGGCTGATGTATGAAGGCTCCCCGCTTGACAGATTTTTGAGGGAATCAAGGAAATATGGTGTCGGGGTAATTCTTGCCTCGCAAAGGCCTACAGACTTCAATGAAACTGTGCTTGCAAATGCCGGCGTGCTTTTGAGCTTTCAGTGCACCCTTGAAAAAGATGCGAGATTTGTCGGAAAGCAGCTTGGGATAGACGAGAAGAAAATAAGGAACCTTGTTGAGCCGGGAGCGGGATATGTGAGGTTTTCTCGTGGGGACAAGGCGGACCGGGTTAAAATAACCCGCCTCAAAGACAGGCTCAGCGAGGAGGAGAAGAATTTAGAGAACGAGAATTTGGGCAAGGAACCTGCTTCAAAAAAAGCGGGAAAGGAAGCCCAAACAACCAACGCAAAAATAAGGCCTTCACCAAAAAAATCCTCTGCTGATGAACTTGAGGTAAAGCCAAAGATTAGGGTTGTGCCTGCGCCAGAAGGAGAAAACCTGAAAGAAAATAAGGGGGTAATGGATGAGGAAGAGAGCCCCCGGAATAAAGACAATGAGTCCGGCTTCATTGATTCGAAAAAAGGCGGAGCTTGGGAAGATTCCGGCGATGAATTATCCGGGCCAGTAAAAAAGGAAGGGTCAAAATATGCTGAAAGTGAGGCTAAGGAAGAAGAGCCCGATTCTGGGGGTGAGGAAGACTATCCCGAACATCAGCGCTCCAAAAATGCGGATATGGAAAAAAAATCTTTGCCCCAAAATCTTAAAGTTTTGACAGGACTGTTTTTTTACAAAGATGAGCCTGTCGGCAGGAAGGCGATTTTTCGCTCTATATTTGTATCCCTATTTTTCATAGCAGGCATCTGGCTTTTATTGATGTGGAATGAATTGGCGCCTTTTTTCTTTATTATTGGTTTTATATGGACTCCGTTTTTTGCCCAAATTCTAAATGCAAAGGAAGAGCACAGCGCTCTTCTTAACGGGGGAAGGATATTACTGAGCTTAATTTTGGTCTACCTTTTTTTAATTTATTAATGGCCGGATCATAAAAGCCCGCGATTTTCCTCAATAATCTCGGAAAATGCTGAAATTACCTTATCTATTTCCTTTTCAGTCAGCCGATAGGTTGATATTTTGAATACTCTTGTCCTTCCTGCCTTTATGCCTCCAATTCCCCTCTCTTTTAGCCCTTGGTAGAGGAAAAAGCCCTTTTTCTTGTGCTTTTCGGAAATCTCGTAGAGTATAGGGGCTTCAAAAAACATCAAATCGTGGTTGTGGGGCTTTTCTCCAAGCTGGACTATTCCCAGTTTTTCCATCTCTTGCGAGAATCTTCGGGCTTTTTGGACTTCCTCTTCCCAATGTATAACCCTTTCTTTGACTGCGGGAAAAGAGGCAATCAAAGTCATAAGGGTCGCCCCTCTTGAAGCGCACCCCAATAATTCAATCTCTTTGCCTTTAGCAAGCCGGCTGATTCTGAGCACTTCACTTTCGTACTCTTTTTGCATCCCCAAAACCCCGATTGGCCCGCTTGCGGCCATTGACTTGTGGCCTGAACCGACAATAAAGTCCGCCCCGATTTCAGTTAATTTAACAGGCATCCTGCCGACAGAATATGCCCCGTTTATCAGAAGGGGGACTTCAAGATTTCGGCAGATTTCACTAAGCCGCTTTGCATCAGGAATATTCCCATAGTTTCCGTCAGGGTAGGTTAAAACAGCCAAAGCCGGCTTTTCGGTTTCAATCTCTGTTCGAAAATCCTCAACATTGATTTTGTATTCGGGATTGCCTGAAGACTCAATCATCCTAAGCTCAAGCTCGCAAAGCTCGCTTGCGATTTTGGTTGTATAGTGGACGTTCCCGTCCGCAAGGATGTATTTTCCCCTTTTTCGAAGGGAGTGCATAACCGCGAAAATAGCCTCTCTTGCCCCGTTTGTGGTTCGGGCGATGTCGCAGCCGAGAAACTCCGGCAGGTCTTTGTATATAAACTCCTGTATATTCGGCTTTTGCACCTTGTCAAGCCGCCCGCCGCAGAAGTCGCACACAGAATATCCGTCCGCCCATTCTACCAGTGCCTCTCTGGCCTCTGGAGTCAAAATTCCGCCCCTCTGGATTGGGTTTAAGTTGATTTCGGGGCATTCGCGCTTCAAGTCCATAATTTAAATTCAATTCATAAAATAAGCTATTTTGCCTTTCTATAGATATTTTCTTTGGCTTGATTCCAGTAGTCTTTTGCCCCATACCACAAATCATCTAAAAAAAGGTCCAGTGCATCCACCAGGCCTGTATTGCCTTTACCTTCGAGCGCCCTAATAAATTCCCTATCTATGTTGTAAGGTTTTATCCTTAGGACGGGTTTACGGATAAGGTTTGTGCCTGAAGATACCACCTTTAGCTTCCGCCCCAATTGTCTTTCCATAAACTTATCTACATCCGCAGTTGACCTAAGTGTATATATGATCTCCGGACCAAACAGGTCTTTGAAAAATATTGTCGGGTCGTTATGATAGGCTATATTTTTGGTAATTTCCTCTGAATTTTCAGGAAATCTTCTTGAAGCTTCATAGACAGCCCAAATATAATTATGGGGGTCGGTTTCGGATCCTTTAAGCACCTCCATTAGTTCCTCATAACCCCTTGTCTTGTATTCCGTAACTTTGAGGCTCTTTTCCATAATATGGCTTGATTTATAAATAATGAAAATATCCTAATAAATTGCCTTTAGCTTAATTTATGAGACTCCTGTTAATCCACTCAAATAAGCTTGACTATAAAGCCACAAAAAAGGCCCTAAAAGACGCTGAGGCGCCGATAGAGCCGGAGGGCTCCTTTGGGGAGTGCCTTGTCGCTTTCTGGACTGCTGAAGAAACCGACACAGATGCAGAGCAAGTTGCAAAAAACTCTGCAAAGGAAATAGAGGGGGTAGCCGGACAAATCGGCGAAAAGAGGATTATTCTTTACCCCTACGTCCACCTGTTGTTTGGCGCAAAACCTTCAAATAAGGATACCGCGTTGGAGATTGAAAAGAGTATGGCTGAAATTCTTTCCGGCAAAGGGTTTGAGGTCCACAAGGCGCCGTTTGGATACTACAAGAGCTTTGGGATTGAATGCAAGGGTCATCCACTATCTGAGCTTAGCCGAGTAATCGGAGGCGAAAAAAAAGAGGAAATCTCGGAAGCCCTCAAAAAAGAGGACACCCTTAAATCAACTTTCTATATTTTTGAGCCCGGCGGCAAAGAAACCGAAATAAAAGCAGAAAGCGGAAAAATTTCCGGATTTGATTTTTCCAATTTCCCGAAGTTCGAAAAGCTTGTGAAGTATGAGCTTATGAAAAACCGAAAGGTTGACCGGGAGCCTCCGCATATTAAGCTTATGAAGCGCCTTGAGATTGCAAATTACGAGCCTGCGTCTGACCCCGGAAACTTCAGGTATTATCCTAAGGGCAGAATGATAAAAGCCCTTCTTGAGGAGTGGGTAACAAAAAAGACCCTTGAATACGGGGCTATGGAAGTTGAGACTCCAATAATGTATGATATGAACCACCCTACTCTTAAAAAATACCTCAACCGATTTCCTGCAAGGCAATACCAGATTGAAACCCCCAACAAGAAGGTTTTCTTGAGGTTTGCCGCGTGCTTTGGGCAGTTTTTGATGTCCCATGACGCAAATATATCCTACAAGAATCTGCCATTAAGGCTTTTTGAGATGACGAGATACAGCTTTAGGGTTGAGCAGAGGGGCGAGCTTGCCGGGCTTAGGAGGCTTAGGTCATTTACAATGCCCGACTGCCACGCACTTTGCGCCGATATGGAGCAGTCAAAAGAAGAGATGATGAAGCGCTTTGAGCTTTCAAAGGAGATTCAGGAGGGAATAGGCTTTACAATTGAAAATGATTTTGAGTTTGCGATTCGCCTTGTAAGGAATTTTTATGAAGAGAACAGGGATTTTGTCCATAAGCTGGTGGATAAGATGGGAAAGCCCGCGCTTGTGGAAATTTGGGACGAGCAGTTTTTCTACTTTGTCCTAAAGCATGAATGGAATTTTGTGGACGCCCTTGACAAGGCGGCAACCCTCACAACAGACCAGTTTGATGTTGAAAATTCCGCGACTTATGGGATAGATTATATTGACAGCGACGGAAAAAATAAACAGCCGGTTATTCTGCATCTCTCCCCAAGCGGAGCAATAGAGCGGGTAATGTATGCGCTTTTGGAGAGGGCCGCAAGGGAGTCAGCCGAAGGAAAAAACCCTATTCTTCCGATGTGGCTTTCCCCGACACAAATCAGGTTTTGCCCTGTTTCCGAGCAATATGTTAGTTTTGCAGATGAGTTTGCAAAAAGGCTTGAGGAAAAAAACATAAGGGCGGATATTGATGACCGCGATGAGTCTATTTCAAAAAAAGTGCGAAATGCCGAAGTTGACTGGGTTCCCATGATTATTGTTCTTGGCGAGAAGGAAAAAGAGGGTGGTGAATTAATGGTGCGGTTCAGGCGGACCGGAAAAACTGAAAAATACAGCTTTGACCAATTGGCGGCTTTGGTGAAAAAAGAAACTGAAGGAATGCCTTTTAGGCCGCTTCCGGTAGCCCGCCTGCTATCAAAAAGGGCGCAGTTTGTGTAGCTGATTATATAGCGATAGGGCAAAGCCGACTGCAATTCACTTCGTAATATATACTAAAAATCAAACCTGATTATGGGGGAAGAGGGATATATCCGAGAACTCAAGGAAGGGGCGATAGGCACTAAGCTCCCGACGCTTATTGACCTCAACCCCGACAGTGTTTTGGATAATTTAGGCAGGGTTGAAGTTCCGACTTCAAAGCACCTCTCACAAAAAGGAGATATAAAATTTGATTCGGGTTCAAGAGATGAAACCCTAAGGTCGGAAATATTGAGGGAGATAAAGATGCTCCACGATTCGGGAAAAAGTATTGATGAAATATATTCAGCTCTGGAAAGGAAAGGCTATGAATATCGGTTTATCGAGCCGCTTCTTGTAGAATTTCTGAGCGGCGAGAAATCCAAGCCGTCTTCTGAACAAATCTCAGGGCAAAAGAATGAGTATGGGGGTATGGCGCATAATAATAAGCCAAAAGCTATGGTTAAATTAAAGGACACCAAAAAGGAGAATCCTCCTGAGCCCAATATTCCAAAGCAAGGGCATTTCCACTTTTTTGGGCATGGGGAAAAACCCGAAAAAAAAGAAACATCGCCGCCTGAAAATTTGCCAAAACTGCAAAAACCAATTCCCCAAATTACAGCGCTTCCAAATCCCACCATCACAATCCCCCAAAGCACAACACTTCCAAAAGCCGAGCATCCAGTCCAGCCGCAAAATATTCAGGGCCTGCCCGCGAATCAACCCAAAGCTATGCAAGAACTTCCTTCGGGGGGATATGCCGAGTACGAGGAGCTTCCAACAGACCAACTTAAGGAATGTCCGCCTCAGCAGTCTTTCGCGCAGGAGGGGCCATCTTCAAAAAAGCCCCGGCTTGAAAGCTATACAGAGTCTGTCGACAATGAATTTGCCCCTTTGTTTGTCCGGGTTGGAAAATACAGGGAAACCCTGGAAACCCTACATGACCTCCAAAACTACCTTAAGGCTATGTCAAGGCTGTTTCAGATAGTGGAGGATTTGGAAAAAATAAGGGTTATGAATATTTCCGCATTAAACAAGCTTCACGGAAAGGCCCTTGAGACCGGCTCTCGGCTTTCTGCAGGGCTTATTAAGCCAAGGGGCCTGCATCTGGAGGGGCGGCGCGAAACAGAAGTTGAGCTTGGCCGCCTTGATGAGGTAATTACTGACCTGAGCAAGGAGCTTTCTGCCCTAAAAGATGAAGTGATAAAGCTTAGCAAAATAAATTAAGGTGTTTTACCCTAAATTTCTGCTCTTACCCGGCTATTTTTAAGGTTTAGTAATTTCTGCATAATTATGGGCTATATATTGACAGAGGAAGGAAAAAAATATCTCAAGGAGGGGTTTCCTGAAATGAGGCTTATAGAGGAAATCTCTAAAGGGGAGATTTCATTTGAAAAGGCGAAGGATATGGAGGGATTTAATATTGCTTTGCAATGGGCGAAAAAGAATAACTGGATAAGGATTGAGTCCGGGATTATTAAGCTTAGCGAGGAAGGAAAAGCCGCCATAACCGAAAACAAAAGCGGCCTGGAGGCGGCTTTAGGCTGCCCTGATGAGGCTTCGGAGGATGATTTAGATATCCTTCTTAAGCGCAGCCTTGTAAGAAAGGAAAGCGGGATTTCAGATGAGCTTGAAAGTCTTAAAGGAAAAGAGGTCTTGAGCCTTACCCCTAACCTCATAAAAAGCGGGGTTTGGAGGGAGGTTACTTTTCGGCCTTATGATGCGCAGTTTACCGGCAAAAAGTTCTACCCCGGAAAAAGGCACCCTTATCGGAATTTTTTGAGGCAGCTCAAAGAAAAGCTGGTTTTAATGGGGTTTAAGGAAATGGAGCCTCGCTTTATTGTCCCTGATTTCTGGAATTGCGATGCCTTGTTTATGCCGCAAACCCATTCGGCAAGGGAAATACATGACATTTTTATGGTTGATGCCGCCCTGCCCCCAATCGACAAAAATCTTGCAAAGAAAGTCGGGGATGAGCATGAGGCATCCTGGAACTACAAGTGGAGCCTTGAGCGGGCGAATAAGTGCGTCCTTATGTCTCAGGGAACCGCTCTTTCGGCCATGCAACTGCTTAATCTGGATATTCCCGGAAAATATTTCAGCCTTGCAAAAGTATTTCGCCCTGATGTGGTTGATGCCACCCACCTTTTGGAATTTTTCCAGCTTGAAGGAATTGTCTGCGACAAGTCGATGAATTTTCGCCACCTTTTGGGGCTTTTGAAGTCATTTGCTCAGGATATTGCAGGCGCGCAGGAAGTGAAATTCTATCCGGACTATTATCCGTTTACTGAGCCTTCTGTCCAGATTTCCGCAAAGCACCCTGACCTCGGATGGGTTGAGCTTGGAGGGGCGGGAATATTTAGAAAGGAGGTAACCCGCCCTTTTGGGATAGAAGAGCCTATTATTGCGTGGGGGGTTGGGATTGACCGCCTTGCGATGTTTAACTTAGGGATAAGCGACATTAGGGAGCTTTATTCAGCAAACCTTAAATGGCTGAGGGAGAACTATTATTATGCCAAAAATTGATGTGTCGAAGGGGGACCTTGAGAGCCTTATAGGCAAAAATTTCAGTGAGGAAGAGCTTGAGTCTGCCCTTATGTTTGCAAAAGGCGAGCTTGATGAAGCTGATGGGGACAATATAAAGGTTGATATCAAGGATACAAACCGGCCTGATTTGTGGAGCGTTGAAGGGATGGCCAGGGAGATAAAGCACCATTTGGGAAATCCTGATTTTTTTGAAGCTGAGGATTCTAAGGTTGTTGTTTTTGCGGAGCCCGAGCTTAAGGATATTAGGCCATATATTTCCTGCTGTTTTGTTAAGGGAATCTCTTTTAGTGATGGTATGATTAAGGACCTGATGGGGTTGCAGGAGAGGCTTCATGCCCAGATTGGGAGAAACCGCGAGAAAGTTGCGATTGGGATTTCAGACTTTGGGCAGATTTGCCCGGATATTTCCTACAAATTGGCCACAAATGACCTTAAATTTCCACCTCTGGGACATACAGAGCTTATGTCCCCAAAAGAAATTCTCGATAAGCACGAAAAAGGAATAGAATATAAGGGCCTTGTAAAAAAGGGCATACCTATTCTTGTCGACAGCAAAAATCAGGTAATCTCCATGCCGCCGATTATAAATTCCAATACTTTGGGGAGAATTGATGAAAATGTGAAAGATGTGTTTATAGATGTTACGGGCACAGACAAAAAGCTTGTTGACCTGACCCTTCTTGTTCTTGCAATGAACTTTCAGGAAAGAGGAGGGAAGGTTTATCGGGTGAAAATAAAAGACTTTGAGGGGGAGCGGATGTCGCCTGACTTAAGCGAGGTCGTGGCGCAAGCAAGCCTTTCTGAGTGCAGTGAAATTTGCGGGCTTGAGCTCGACGCCAAAACTATTATCGGGCTTCTTTCACGTTCGGGGGCAAGGGCTGAGGCAAATGGAGATACAATTATTGCGCGCTACCCGGCCCACCGAAAAGATGTTTTTGGATCAAGGGATATTATAGAGGACATTTTGATTTCTTACGGATACAATAACCTCACTTCCCAAAAGCCGAATATTGCAACCCAAGGGGGTGAGAGCAGAAGTGAGCGGCTTATGGGTGTTGTTGAAGACATAATGGTGGGGTGCGGCTTTCAGCAGGCAATATCTTTTGCGCTCACAAATGAGGAAACTGAGAATGCAAAAATGCGCCTTGAAGGAAGTCTTTGTCGGATAACCAATCCTATGAACAAAAATTACACTGCTGTAAGGAGGAGCCTTTTGCCTTGCCTGATGGATTTTCTGTCAAAAAACAGGCACAATGAATTTCCCCAAAGGGTGTTTGAAGCGGGCAGGGTTGCGGATGGAGCCGGGTGTGAGAAATTTAGCGTTTCTGCGATTATTTCAAACTCTGCTGTGAATTATGAGGAAATCTCCTCGATTCTTGAGGCCCTTATAGCAAACCTTGGCTTTAATCTTTCTCTTGAACGGGCGGATGACCCTCGATTTATTTTGGGAAGGTGCGCAAAGGCGATTGTTGATGGCGTTGAGCGCGGGATTGTCGGGGAAATCCATCCCGAAGTTATACAGAATTTCGGGCTTGAGGCTCCGGTTTTAGGGTTTGAAGTTGAGCTGGGTTTTTTGATAGGGTAGGTTTTTGGGAATTTTTCTCAGGTAGCCGGACAGGCAGTATATCCCTTAGAAGCCCAATAGGGAAGAATTAATAAACCCTTGTTATTTATAAACCTCATTTACTTATGGTTATTTTAGCTGAGCTTGTTGATTTTTTGGATAGAGAGCTTGACAATTTCGGAATTTCCGATTCTTCTTTTAACGGGCTGCAGTTTGAGGGAAGGCCTGAAATAAAAAAAGCGATGTTTGCGGTTGATTCCGGAATTGAGGTTTTTGAGGCGGCGGCTCGCGAGAATGCGGATATCTTAATTGTTCACCACGGGATTTTCTGGAGGGAGGCAAATCCTTCGGTTACGGGGGTAATGAAAAGGCGGCTGGACATTCTTTATAAAAGCCAAATATCTCTTTACGCATCTCACCTGCCTTTGGACCGCCATCATAAATACGGGAACAATGCCCGCATTATAAATTTATTGGGCGCGGAGATTAGGGAAGGGTTTGTTTTTCGCGAGGGAAAAAATATTGGTTGGATAGGGGAATTTACGGGGCCCAAAAAGCTTGAAAATATACAGCTTAAGCTTGAGCAAGAGATTGGCGATAAATTCCTAATTCTGCCTTTTGGGAAAAAGGAGATAAAGTCGCTTGCGGTATGCAGCGGTGGCGCAGGCCATCAGGAATTTTATAGTGCTTTGTCAAAGGGGGTTGATTTGTATATAACAGGAGAGGCTTCGGATATCTACCACGCGGCAAAAGATGCGGGGCTGAATGTTATTTTTGCGGGGCACCATGCAACAGAAACCTTTGGGGTAAAAGCCCTTAGTTCTCTTGTGGGTAAAAAATTTGGAATTGAAGCAGTATTCAGGGATATTAAGACAGGTCTTTGAATCTTAAGTAGGATTTTGGGGTTTGCGGCAAATCCATGAAGCAATATACTTAAATGGACCGAAGGGCTACAGATTGAGTGACATCCAAAACCCCCTAAAAAGATCCAAGATATAATCCAGAAGGCCTCTAATCTGCCCGTAAATATCCTGCTCTAAGGCAGACCTTTCCGGAAGGACGGGTGTTGGGACATAATAGCGGAATTCCGCCCCTTCAACTTTAGGTATAAGAAAGCTCATTTCATTTAGGCTTTTTGAGCAGGCTTTTATTTCAGGGAGGCTTTTTGAGAGGCACGGCTCAAACCTGGAGCCAAGTATCTCCTCAACGAGGCTGTTTCTCTCAAATGGGTCTGAGACGGGCCCTTCAATCTCAAGAAACTTCCTGTAAGCTTTGTGAAGCCTCGCCCCGTCGTCTTTTAAATATTCCCTTATAAAAAGCTCGGAAAAGGCATAACCGAAGTCCCGGTCATATTCGCTTTGCGGGCTCCAAAGATACATATAGCCATCGCCCGAAATGTAATAGTCAAGAAGGTCTTTTGGCCCCTTCATTGGGCTTAGGGTATATATTGTGTTTTTTTCGCGCCATTGCTTTTCCTCCCCGAAAAGCTCAGGCTTTTGCTCGCCCATCAGGCGGTAAACAGCGGAAGTTACATAGCACGCAACCCCTTCATCAAACCAGCTTATTTCCGTCTTATCCCAGCTTAAGGCAAAAGAATTTACCCCGTGGGTTGCCTCGTGGATTATAGTTGCAATAATGTCATTTGGGTTTTTGGTTTCTTTTACGAGAATCATCCCGTTGAATGTCCCGGCGCTCCAGTCCATATATTCCTTGCTGTATTCCTGCTCAGGCAGAAGCGCTATTCCGAATTTTACCGGAGTCTTTATGCCGGTAACCCCTTCAATTATAGAAAAATATTTTTCCGCCTCATCAAGGTCTATGTCCGCATTTGTGAAAAAGTTTTCGCTTGTTGTCTTCCCTCCAAAAACCAGCCTCACACTGGCAGGGCCTTCCTTTTTGGCCCTTATCTCATCTTCACCGTATTCCACCAAGGCATTCGGGACGAAAAAATAAGGGAAATTTTCTTTAGTCCTAATGTAGGTTGATTTGTTTTCAAACCCAAAAAGGCCCAATTCTGCAAAATCAAGCCCCCCAATTTCTTTCCACTCGCCTATGCTGAAATATATCTCGACAACCCTTATTCTTGCCTTGAGGTTATTTGTTTTTAGGGTGAGGCTTCCGCTATTTTTGTCATAGTTGTAAGTAATATCGCCTTTCTCATCATATACCCCAACTACATTTGCTTCCTTTGGCAGGCTTACTGAAAGCTCCCAATAATCAAGGGGCTTTTCTGAACTCAAAACCATTGTTGAATTTATATAAATTGCCCCGTTAAGGCTTATTTCATGGATAACTTCAGAAAAGCAGGGTGGGATAAATAGGGTGAAAAGCAGAACAAAGCCCAACAGATTATTTTTCATAAATTAAGAGCAAATAATCCTTAAGAGATTGGAATGGGTTCTGCAATTTAGCAACTGAGCTTCTTTATATCGTCCTCGTCATATTCTTCAGCGCTGGGCCCAAATCCGCATGTGTATAAGCTTCCTGATTTGTAACAGCACCTTACCCTATCATCCTCCATGATATAATATCTGTAGCCTTCATCATAGAAATCACAGCATCGGTAATTTGCCAGATTTGATTCAGCCTTTTCAAGGGCTTTTTGAAGCCGCTCTTCAGTCCCTTTCAATACCGCAAGCTCGGTTTGGGCTTCGCCAAGGTCCTTATTGCAGAAATTAAGGTTTGTAAAAAGCTGGGAAACATTATCTTTAAGGTCGATTATTTCCATCCCTTGAGAAGCCCTTTGCTGTTGGCAGACAGTAAGCTCCTGCCCAAGGGCATTTTTTTGCGTTTCACAGGAATTAACATTTGCCTGCAGAGAAAGCCGGGCATCTTCAAGGAGGTTTACTTTGCCTGAGAGCTCTGCCGACTTTACATAGCAGTCTGAAAGTTCGCCTTGGCAGGTGTCAAGTTCGCTGTTAGTCTTCATATAATTTCCTGTAAAAGTGCCGCCTACTATCAGCAAAAGTATAAGGCCCATGGCAATTGCCGGAACCTTTTTGTTCTCGCTTAAGCTTTGCATAAGCCGGTTAAGCTTTTCTTTCATTTCGCGAGATTTTGAATTATTATATGTCAAAAGATTTTGGCCTTGTCTTGATTCAGGCTCATAATTGTATCCTTCACCCATAAAATAAAGAGCATGTTTACTATATATTGCGTTTTGGCGATTGTTCTTTTGGGCGTTATTATCGATTTCATAATAAGGGTAACTCCTAAAGGGTGTTCTAAATGGGGGATTTTGCCGGCTAAAAGCCCATCAGGCAGATGGTGAGTTAACTATGATATATTAATTAACAGAAATACTCAAGTATATATACTTAAAGAACCGAGATATAATAATGGCGGCTCTTTTGAGTGGGGTGTCTTCAAGACACGAGAGAGTATTGCTTGCTTGCGCGGTTTTTATGATTCTCTTGGCTCTGGTGTATGCTGCAGGGCATAGCGTAACTCCCAATGAGCCTGCAAATGAAGCTAATCTTACTTTGCCTGTTACATTTAACTGTAGCGCTTCAGATGATGTAGGCTTAGTTAATATTTCTCTGTACCTCTGGGACTCGGAAGGTTCTCCTGCGGGCTTTAATACAACTGAGGTAACGGGCACATCTAACCAGTCCACTTGGGAGTACTCAAGCTATGATAATTTGCCTATCGGGACATATAGATGGGCCTGCAATTCTTACAATACAACTTCAAACTCCACATGGAGCGCTAACAGAACATTATATATATATGAAACCGACCCGCCGCAGCTCATACTTAACCAAACAAACACAACTCAGGTTATTGCGGGAGGCCAAGCTTATATCTCAACAAACTGGAATGAAACAAGCCTTGGCGAAGGAAACATGACCTGCGCTCTCTACAGCTCAGGAGCCTTAA
>Ga0334887_1001546_pt1 | contig 29356 bp, 30 predicted proteins | sample GraSluR1_MG_10_FD_207217 | JGI IMG/M metagenome (GOLD analysis project Ga0334887, IMG submission 207217) | Sludge microbial communities from methane-producing bioreactor in Wageningen University, Netherlands - Granular Sludge_18_07-R1 | ecosystem: Engineered > Bioreactor > Anaerobic >...
GCGCGCCGTACAGCGCGCGCCATTTGTCGTACAGATCGTCGTACACCTTCCGGTTTTCCGGCCTCGGCTCGTAGGATGCGTCCCACCGGACCGTCCGGCGGACGGCGTCCTCCATATTTTCATACACTCCCGCGGCCACGCCCGCGCAGAGCGCCGCGCCCAGCGCGCTCGCCTCCTTCACCTCGGGAACCCGCACGGGGAGCCCGAGGACGTCGGCCATAATCCGCGACCAGACCGGGCTCTTCGACGCGCCGTTCGCGAAGACGATTCCGTCCGGACGCCTTCCCGTAACCTCCTCCACAAGCCGCAGATGGCCGCGCGTCACGAGCGCCGCGTTCTCCATCAGGGAGCGGAAGAAGGTGTACTTGTTGAATTTTTCAGGGTCGAGGGAGAAGTTGGAGAAGGTGGGGGCCGCGTGCTTCCACGCGATGTAGTTCATGACGTCGGAGAAGGCGCACATCATCCCGTGCGACCCGGCGGGGATCTTCGAGGCGCCCTCGGCGAGCTGCATGTAGGCGTCGGGGCCTCCTTCGGCCTCGACACGCTTCTCTTCGAAGCAGAAGGCGTCGCGGAACCAGCGCATGACCAGGCCGGGGAAGAAGGCGATGGCCTCGTACTGGAAGACGCCGGGCACGGCGTGACAGTTCACCCGCACGCGGCATTTCGGGTCCATCACAGGGACGGCGGTGTTGAATTCGTACTGCCAGAAGCTCCCGCCGAGCACGGCGGCCTGTCCGTCCGCCACCGCGCCCACGCCCACGCACCCGAGCTGCGCGTCGCCGCCGCCCGAGACGACGAGCGTCTCCGTGCTCAAGCCCGTACGCGCCGCGCACTCCGCGCTCACTCTGCCGATCACCTCGGCGCTCTCCGTCACCGCGGGGTAGATGTCCGTCCGCAGTCCGCACGACGCGGCGATCTCCGGTTTCCACTTCCTGGCGGCGATGTCGAAAACGCCGCTTGTGCAGCCGTTGGAGGGCTCCGCCGTCAGCACGCCGGAGAGCTTGTAGGCAATCCAGTCGTTCAGCATGTTCACGGCGCGGGCCGACTCGTAAACGTCCGGAAGGTTTTCCTTCACCCAGAGCAGCCTGGGGAGCGCGTTCAGCGAGAACGTCTGGCCGGAGACCGCGTAGAGCTCTTCTTCGATCCCGGGACGAAGGCGCATCAGCTTCACGACCTCCGCCGAGGACCTGGCGTCCACGTTGGCGCAGGCCCAGATCTCCTTGCCCGCCCCGTCGTAGAGAACGATCGCCTCGCGCATGCTGGTGGTGGCTATCGCCGCGATCGATCGGGGATCGACGCCGCTCTTTTCAAGCACCCCCCGGACGCACCCGACGATCAGATTCCAGTTCCCCTCGACGTCGAAGTCCATCGAGCCGGGGAACCGCGGATCCTCCTTGTGGCTCCATTCCGCCTGCGACACCGCAACCTGCCGTCCGGACTCGTCGAAGAGCACGGCCCGCGCGCTGCCGGTTCCCGCGTCGATCGCCATCAGATACTTCTTCGAAGCCAAAGCGCTCACCCCCTGGAAAGAATCGCGCCTTTCATCACATATGTGAAATCATCTCATATATGTGAGAAAGCCTCTACGGATGCCATTATAGGAAAAATGCTACAGTATTGTCAATGCAAATCCGATTTTCTTGCGGAAAGCGGCGGCTTCCCGCGGCGACCCCGGACGCCGGGGGGAATATCTTGGAATCCCCGCCGCTCCATGGTATCATCTGCTCGAAAAAGTACGCATACAGAATAGAAATCTTTTCACACACGATACAGGGAGATGATCTCATGCACGACATCCAACACAAAGCGCAGGCCATGCAGGAACGGATCGTCCGGTGGCGGCGGGCCCTTCACGCCATGCCGGAGGTCGGCTTCGACACCCCCGGCACGGAGCGATTCATCGTCGAGGAGCTTCAAAAGATGGGCGTTACGGAGCTCCGCCGCGGAGACGGGAAAAAGGGCATCGTGGCCCTGATCCATGGAAAGAAGCCGGGAGGCGTGCTCGGCATCCGCGCCGATTACGACGCGCTGCACATGACCGAGGAGACCGGACTTCCCTTCGCGGCGACCAACGGCAACATGCACGCCTGCGGCCACGACGCGCACGCGGCGATCCTGCTGGGGACGGCGAATCTGCTGCTGGACTGCGCCGACGAGCTGGCAGGGACGGTGAAACTGATCTTCCAGCCCTCCGAGGAGAACGGCAAGGGCGCGCCCGCGATGATCAAAGAGGGCGTCCTCGAGGACCCGAAAATGGACGCCGTTGTCGGGCTGCACATCGGAAGCCTGTGGAAGGGGCTGAACTCCGGCGAGGTCGGCTACAGGTACGGCGCGCTGATGGCCGCGGCCGACTGGTTCAAGATCACCTTCGGAGGGAAGGGCGGTCACGGCGCCACGCCGCATCTCACCGTCGACCCGCTCGCCATGGCGTGCCAGACCGTCGGTCTGCTCCAGCAGATCGTCAGCCGCGAAACCAGCCCGCTTGACTCCGCCGTCGTCACCGTCGGGACCATCCAGGGCGGCACCATGCCGAACATCATCGCGCCGAGCTGCACCATCGCGGGGACCGTCCGCTGCCTCTCGCCCGAGGTTCGCAACCACCTGGAGACGCGCATCCGCGAAATCTGCACCGACACGGCGCGCGCCCTCCGCGGCAGCGTGGCCATAGAGTACACCTACGGCCCTCCCCCCCTCCTCAACGACAGGGCGGTCACCGACGAGTTGAGGCTCGCGATGGAGCGGATCGTCGGCGCGGAAAAGGTCCGCGAGGTCGAGCAGCCCACGATGGGCGGCGAAGACATGGCCTTCTTTCAGGAGCAAATCCCCGGCTCGTTCTTCTTCCTTCCGGCGAGCTTCGAGGACGAGAGCCGCAACTTCCCGCACCACCACCCGAAGTTCGACCTGAACGAGGACGTCTTCTGGATCGGCGCGGCAGTGATGGCGCGCTTCGCCCTCTCCCGCGGATAGGGAAGCCGCCATGCCGCTTCATCGGAAGACGCCGCTGCTGGAGTCGGTTCCCCTGAGCGCACTCTCGGGGCGGCGCGTCTTCCTGAAAATGGAGAATATGCAGCCCGCGGGCTCTTTCAAGCTGCGCGGCATCGGCCGCCTCTGCGAGGAGGCGGCGCGGGAGGGAGCGACCAGCTTCCTCTCCCCCTCCGGGGGGAACGCCGGGTACGCCGCCGCGTGGGCCGGGCGGGAACTCGGCATCCGCACCACGGTGATCGTTCCCGTCACCACGTCGGAGGAGGCGAAGCGCGCCATCGGCTCACTCGGCGCCGAGGTGATCGTCTCCGGCGCGAGCTGGAAGGAGTCGAACGAACTCGCCCTCTCCATGGCCTCGGAGGATGAACGGGCCAAGTACGTCCACGCCTTCGACGACCCCGACATGTGGGACGGCCATGCGACCATGATCGACGAGGCCGCGAAGCAGGGGCCGAAACCGGACCTCGTCGTCCTCTCGGTGGGCGGCGGCGGCCTCTTCTGCGGCGTCGCGACCGGAATGGAGCGCAACGGCTGGGGCGGCGTCCCGATTCTCGCCTGCGAGACGGAGGGAGCGGCCTCCTTCGCCGCGTCGCTCGCCGCCGACAAGCTCGTCGAGATCGACGCCATCACCTCGGTGGCCACCTCCCTCGGCGCGCGCATGGTGGCCCCCCGCGCCCTCCAAGTGAGCCGCGAACGCCCCGTCGTCTCGCACGTCGCGTCCGACGCGTCGGCCGTCCGGGCATGCTCGCGCTTCCTCGACGACCACCGCGTCCTCGTCGAGCCCGCATGCGGCGTGTCGCTCTCCGCGCTCTACGAAAACAGCCCCCTGCTTGACGACGCCACAACCGTCCTCGTGATCGTCTGCGGCGGCATCGGCGTCAGCGCGGCCAAGCTGCGGAGCATGGAGGAACGCCTCCGCGGGGAATGAGCTTTTAACAGTCAGTTTTTTGAACCAGACGAAGGGGTTTCGGCAGAAATCGTTCTTGCCGAAACCTTTTTTGAGGTACAATGTAATTCAAATGAGTGCAGGAGTGAATCTCATGACTGCCAACAGCCTTGTACAGGCGCGGGTATCGATCCGGAAATCAAGAAGGAAGCCTCCGTAGCGTCGGCCTCCATGGGACTTTCCGTTTCCGATGCCGTGCTATCGATGCTTGCGAGAGTCGCCATTGAAAAATCACTGCCGTTCAATCTTCTGACTCCAAACGAAACGACGCTTGCCGCGATGCGCGAAGTCCGCGCGGGCCGCTTACCGAGCGAGGAGAGCATCGATGAACTGATGGATGCGCTGAATGCGGACGATTGAGTGAACGAGCCAGTAAAATGCGACTTCAAGAGAGAAAAGAACGCGGAACACCGTTGCGTTACACACGAAATCCACTCTAGAAACCTACCTGTTTTTTGCTCCGTCGTATGTTGTCGCTGCGCTTCTGTAGGATTGGAGAAACGCAACGACTTTAGGGAAGCTCTGACTAAAGTGGTTTCCCGATTAACTGAGCCTGATTACATAAAAATCCTACGAGGCCAACTCAATGTTATTCAGAGGTTCCTTTAGAAGTGGCGCATACGACAGCGTCGACGACGCTTCTTCCCGAAGTTATTCCGAAGAAATCATCTCTCTGGATACCATTAGAAAAAATCCGCATAATTGTCTGTAGGTTTCGATAGACGTAAATGTGAGTAGCGAAGAAGATCAAACCATTGAAAAGAAAAGTCATATGGTTTACACTTTTTGAGTAGGCCTTTTATACTGATTATAATTTTCTCATTGTGCTTTAACGCGATAGCGAAACCTTAACTCACACAATATATAAAAGAGGTGTTTATTATGAAAAGATGTTCATTTATGCTATTTTCTTTATTTTTTATTTGCACTTCCTTATTTTTTTCTGAAAAGTCCTTCTCTGCTCCCTCATCAAGCAGCGCTCCAGCGCATTTAGAGCACGCAGTAGAAGGTACTCGAAAGGCTTTTTTCCAATCGTATCAGTCTCTTTGGGCTACGAACAGAATGAAAGAAAGACTGAAAGCCGCTATTGAACAAGCCGTCGATGACGAAACAAAAGATCTTACTTGGGGAACCACTGGAATACAAGTTTTATTTAACATGGATGATATTATTCAAAAAATACAGGAAAACTTCACCTATAGGTTTAATGCTGATTACGAGGTATTCTTGCGACAATTTGAAGAGGCTTTTGCCGAGCAGTATAGGATAGGTCTTGTTGTTTTTTATAAAAATACAATAGCCGCAAACCTATCGCAGATGACAGACAATCCGATGCAAAGAGCATACATTCGCAGAATAGCTCATGAGAAGCTACTTGAAGATGGCAAAGTTTTAACCACGCAAATAACTGCTAAATTAGATGATAAACACAAGCTAGGGGTTGGCACAGCAAAAACAGCAGGGGGAGTCGCCATCCTACTACGCAAGCAAATATACAAAATAATGAGCACGAAAATTAACAAAAAAATTCTCGCTGGTGGGATAGGAAAATTGGCTGCTTCGAAGCTAGCGGCCGTAGCAGGAAGCTATGTTTTACCTTGGGTCGGAGTAGCCGTAACACTCTGGGGGGCATGGGATATCACGAGTACGCTTTGGAACGCTCCGGAAGAAATGAAAACTCAAATGGAAAAAAACCTTCTGCATACTTTTTATGAGGAAGTACCCACCCATCAGTGGGAAGCCATGGAGGAGTTCATCAAAGACGGCTTTATCGAAGCACATGCGAACATTATGCTTGATACAGCTGAAGCAGAGCGCATTGTGAACAATCTGTCGATACAGGAATTGAGTAAAAATCTCACGGAGGACCAAAAGATCAATTTTGCCGAGCGTCTTTCCACAGTGGCGCGCACTCTCCATGTTTCCGGGGATGATCAAACGTTTTTAGAAGAATACGGTAAAATCATTCTGGCCACACCACCGCTTGATTTTCCCGTATTTCTGCGCATCCTTCAAGAAAACCCGAACCAGCTCATCCCATGGTATAATTTAGTGAAAAATAAGTATTTTTATTTTTACAGCATGCTCCCGTCTGAAATATGGAGCAACTACGCTCCAACAGAGGATTCATTAAAGACAATTACATGGATTGCACAGCAGATCCCCGAGAGTGCGAAAAAAACAGCGAGCGGACTCCAGCCTAAAGATGTTCGATGGATCATGGAGGAACTTCCTGAAAGATATCTTCCAAACATGTTCAATAACCAAAAGGACGCTAACAAAATCCAGGTGGAGATTGCTCGCCTTGCATTGCTTTCGGACAAGGATTCACGAAAACCTTGGCAAACCGAATGGGAGTATCGTTTTGCATATTATGGAAGATTCGTTGTCATTGCCTTCAAAGCAATAGCAATAATAATAGCCCTTGTTATTGCTGTAAAAATTTTCTTTTTCATAAAACGGAAGAGAACTCCCGTAGAGAAAACGGTTGTAATACACAACCACATCTCACAAACTCCTTCGTCAGGCGATGCTCTTTTTGAAAAACTGGGGGTACAGCGTCCGACTCCCCCATCTCAAAATCAGATGAAGGAAGAAAAGGAGAACAAGAGCTGATGACAGCGACAAAGCTTCATGTTTCAACCAGCGCCTTACCGCCATTAGGGGCTCGAGATATGAACATTGTGTTCGGAATAACTTGTTTAAGCAAAAATATAGTCCAGGACACTCTTGCGGTAATAAAAAACACATCTATCGGCGGCGAACTCAAAACGTATACTCAATTGATGGAGAACGGCATTCGAGAAGCTATGCTCCGAATGGAACAATCTGCAAGCGAAATAGGCGCCGATGGAATCTATGGAGTCAATATTGCAACGCCACATGTTACTGCAGGAGCTGCCGAAATAATCGTGTTCGGAACGGCATATTCAATGTCGGGAATAAAATAAAATTTCTCGTCATGTAAAATTAAGTTACGAAACTCAGTATGAGCACAACACAAAAGCTAAACGCTGATGTTGTGCTCATTTTCTTGCAGAGTATGTAGGGTGTCTACTGTTTCTTCTGCCTTGAAAAAGATACTATTTCCAAGTATAATCACGCCATGCGATGGAGAGTGCTCTTCAAGAAAAGTGTCCGAAAGAAGCTTCTCAAACTGCCGCGCAGCATACTGCAGGCACTGGCCGCGTTGGCGGCGGACATAGAAAACGGCGGCCCTGTCAGGGGAGACTGGCCCAACTACTCCAGACTATCTCCCAACCGTCATCATTGCCATCTGAAAAAAGGACGCCCGACGTATGTTGCCGTATGGGAAGAAGAGCGCGATGAAGTTCTTGTGGAGGTGATATACGTTGGAACTCACGAAGACGCCCCCTACTGAGGCGCGACATTCGGCGAAAGTGCGTTTTACATGCCCTTTCTCCAGAAAGAACGACGCAATCAAAGCATTGGAAAAGTCCGGCATTCCGTTTCTCTTCGAGGACGAGGAAGACGCTGAAGAACGGATTCCTTGGAGAGATGCGTTTCCCGGCGGCAGAGAGGTCGTCCCGGGGCTGGTACTTGCAGGACAGAGGAAAAAACGCTCGTTAACGCAGACGGCTCTCTCCGAGGCCTCCGGCATACCGCAGCGCCATATCTCGGAGATGGAGAACGGGAAGCGTCCCATAGGGAAGCAGAACGCCCGGAAACTGGCCCGCGCTCTGGGCGCCGATTTTCGCATGTTCCTTTAGCGGAGCACCTAAAGAGGGCAGTCCTCCGGGTGCTCTCGGATCCGTTCTAATTTCTCCTTCGCTCTTGCCACAACGCCGAGCGCCTTCGCGATATACGCGCTGTCTCCCGTCTCGAACGCATCCGCCAAAAAGACGGCGATCGCCTCTTCGCTGCCAAGGGCTGCGGACGGGTCATAGTCGTAGGAAACCCTTGTCACTGCCGTTCTCCTCCTTCTCCGTATCAAGATGAGATAAGTGTAGTTTCTAAAGCATAGAACCACAAGAGCGTTGCACAAGAAGACATCAAAGCGGACAATCTCATAAGTTAATTTTAAGCAAGAATATAGATTGCCTTTAGGTTAAATATTATTTTCTCCCGCACCCCCTTGACAGATGGGGAAAAACGCTGTATCGTGCTCGTCAAATTTCGAGGAAGGGAGAAGCGGTCTGATGATTTCCAGAATAAACGCAGCTTTTGTTTTTGAATTCGCGTTTAGCAACGACCAGGGATATTATTGGTATTATCCCCTGGTCAACTCTGTTCTGGAAACCGATCGACGGCTTGCTTTCATAGCTCCGGGGGATTAGGGACCGTAACAGAGGCCCCCTCCGGGGGCGAAATAAAGAAGAAAGAGCAAAGACCGGACTCGGTTTCCACCGAAGTCCGGTCTTTTTTATTTTTCAAACACTAATTTTACAGAAGGAGTGGAACGCAATGAAACGCATCGATCCGGCACGGAAAATATCTGGAAAGGTCTCCCTCCCGGGGGACAAATCGATCTCCCACAGGGCGGCGCTCCTGGGGGCCCTCTCCTCCGAAGGCGTCACGGTGCACAACTTCTCGGACGGCGCGGACTGCGCCTCCACGCTCTCCTGCCTCGAACAGGCGGGGGCTCGGGTGCGGCGGAGCGGGACCACCCTTTCGGTATCCGCACCCGACGGGCTCCGTTCGCCCGACGGCATGCTCGACGCGGGGAACTCCGGCACCACGGCGCGGACCCTCTGCGGCCTCCTCGCGGGACGCCCCGGAGTGAAGGCGCGCCTCGCCGGAGACGCCAGCCTCTCGAAACGCCCGATGCTCCGCGTGGTCAAGCCGCTCCGCTCGATGGGGGCGCAGATCGACGGCCCGAGCGGCGGCTCGCTCCTCCCCCTCGAAATTTCGGGCGCGCGGCTGAAGGGGGCCACCCACCTCCTCGAAACGCCCAGCGCGCAGGTCAAGACGGCCCTTCTTCTCGCGGGCCTCGGCTCCGAAGAGCCCACCACGGTCATCGAACCCCTCGCCACACGGAACCACACGGAACGAATGCTCGCCCACCTGGGCGTCCCCCTCTACTTCGACGGCCACTCCATCACCATCGCTCCCTCGAAACCGCTCAAGGGCGGCGAATGGACCATCCCCGGCGACTTCTCCTCCGCGGCCTTCTGGATCGTCGCCGCGGCCATTCTCCCCGACTCCTCCGTCTCCCTTTCCGGCACGGGACTCAACCCGACGCGCACCGGCCTGCTGAAGGTGCTCGAACGGATGGGGCTGGCCTACACCGTCGAGCAGGAGGGGCTCAAGGGGGGCGAACCGACGGGAACCGTCACCGTGCACACCAGCCGGCTCCGCGCCACCGAGGTCTCCGGAAGCGAAATCCCGCTGCTCATCGACGAACTCCCCATCCTCGCGGTGGCGGCGACCCAGGCCGAGGGGATCACGGAGATACGGGGCGCGATGGAGCTGCGCTTCAAGGAGAGCGACCGCATCGTCGCGGTGACGCAGGGGCTCGCGGCGCTGGGCGCGGACATCGTCGAGCTGGAGGACGGCTGGCGGATCTCCGGGCGCTCGAAGCTCCATGGCGGGCGGGTCTCCGGCATGGGCGACCACCGCGTGGCGATGGCCCTCGCGATCGCGGCGCTGACCGCCGATTCCCCCGTGGAGATCGACGACCCCGAGTGCGTCGGCATCTCCTACCCCGGCTTCTTCGGCACGCTCGACGCGCTCGCGGGGAGGGACGCATCATGACGCTCCGCTTTCTCACCAGCGGCGAATCGCACGGGCGCGGGCTTCTCGTCGTGACGGAGGGCATTCCGGCGGGGCTCGCCGTCTCGCGGGAGTTCCTGGAGCTGCGGCTCGCGCGGCGGCGCAGAGGCTTCGGGCGCGGCGGGCGGGCCTTGCTGGAGCGCGACGAACTCACCGTCTGGGGCGGATTGCGGAACGGACGGACCACCGGCGGCCCGGTGGGGGTCTCCATCGGCAACGCGGAGTGGGAGTCGTGGGACGAGGCCATGAACCCGTGGGCGGTCTGCGTGGAGGCTGCCTGCATGAGGGCGGTGACCGCTCCGCGCCCCGGACACGCCGACCTCGCCGGAAGCGTCAAGTTCGGGCACAGGGACATGCGGAACGTCCTTGAACGCTCCAGTGCCCGCACCACGGCGCCCCGCACGGTCGCGGGAACGCTGGCCGCCCGGATGCTGGAAGAACTCGGCGTCGCGGTCCGCGGCGCGGTCGAGTCGATCGGCGGCGTCGCGGTCCGCACTCCCGAGACCTTCGAGGAGTGGACGCGCGCCTCCCTCTCCGAACTCGGCGTCACCAGACCGGAGGACGAAGAGGCGTTGAAGAAGCGCATCCTCCAGACCTCCGAAGAGGGCGACAGCCTCGGCGGGACCTTCGTCCTCTCGATCACCGGACTCCCCCCCGGCGTCGGGAGCTTCGCGGAGTGGGACGAGCGCCTCGACGGGCTGCTCGGCCAGGCGATCCTCTCCATCCCCGGCGTCAAGGGCGTCGAGTTCGGCGAGGGCTTCCACAGCGCCGATCTTCCCGGCAGCCGTCTCCACGACCCCATCGTCGTCGACGGCGGACGGTGGACCCGCCCGAGCAACAACGCGGGAGGGCTCGAGGGCGGCATGAGCAACGGCGGCGAGATCCGCCTCCGCGCCGTGATGAAGCCGATCCCGACGATGAAGAAGGGCCTCCCCTCGTTCGACACGGTATCGGACCGCCCCTGCGCCGGACACTCGGAGCGCAGCGACGTCTGCGCGGTTCCGTCGGCCTGCGTCGTCGCGGAGGCGATGGCGGCGTGGACGGTGGCGTGCGCGGTGACCGCGCAGTTCGGCAACGACAGGATGGACGATCTCAAACAGCGTTTCGCGTCCTACAAACAGCGAGCGGAAAGGTGGAATCTTCATGCATAGCGGGAATATCTGCATCGGCGGCTTCATGTGCTCGGGCAAGACGAGCGTCGGGCGGGAGCTTTCCCGCAGACTCGGATGGGAGTTCCTGGACACCGACGTCGTCATCGAGCAGCGGGCGGGGATGCCCGTCCCCAGAATCTTCGCGGAGCTCGGCGAGCCCGTCTTCCGGAGGTTCGAGTTCGATGTTGTCTCCGAAGCCGTCGGGGGGAGCAACCGCATCGTCTCGCTCGGCGGCGGCGCGCTGGTGAATACGGAGCTGCGGAACAGGGTTCTCTCGAACGCCTGCCTCGTCATCCTCGACGTGCGGGCCGAGACGGTGCTCTGCCGGGCGGAGCGGCAGAAGGGCGCGCGCCCGCTGCTCGACAGCGACACCGTCCATTCGCTGATGGCGAAGCGGACCTCCGCCTACGCGTCGTGCCACTTCCGGGTGGCCACGGACGAGTGTCCCGTGAACGCCGTGGCCGACCGGATTCTGGCGAACATCCCCCTGACGCGGAGGCTTACAGGCACGGATACGATCCGAGCAGCCGCAGAAACGCTGTGCGTTCCCGCATGACGTCGAGCGCCTTCCGCACGTGGGGCTCGTCGACGTGCCCCTCCACGTCGATGAAGAAGTAGTACTCGAAGGGACTTCCCGACAGGGGCCGCGACTGAATGTGGGTGAGGTTCAGCCCGTTCAGGTAGAGCGGCTCCATGGCCCGGAAGAGACTTCCCGGCCTGTGCTCCACATTGAACAGAAACGACGTTTTGTTCCTCTCCCCCTTCCGGGGGGTTCCGAATCCCACGGTCCAAAAACGAGTCGTGTTCCGCCCCCTGTCCTGAATCTTCTCCGCGAGGATGTTCAGGCCGTTGTTCCGCGCCGCGAGCGCGCTGCACACCGCCGCGCGCCCCGACGCGCCGACGACCGCCGCGGCGGCCGCGCTCGTGCTGCCCGCGGGGATCTGCGCCGCGGAGGGAAGGTTCGTCCGCAGCCACTCCCTGCACTGCCCGAGCGCCTGAGGATGGGAAGAAACCTCGCGGATCGCGTCGAGATTCTTCTCCGACGAGGCGAGATTATGATCGATTACAATCGAAACTTCACTTTGTATGCAAATATTCTTATCGGAAGATGAATCCCCCAAGACCGTCTGGGACGCGAACGCATCCATCGTGGGAAGCACCGTCCCCTCCAGCGAGTTCTCCGCCGGGACCACCCCCCAGTCCGCCGAGCGCTTCCCCACGGCGGTGAAGACGTCGACGAAGGAGAGGCAGGGGAGCAGATCGATGGCGCCGCCGAAGGCCGCGAGCGCCCCCTCGTGCGAGAAGGAGCCCTCCGGCCCGAGGAAGGCGATCTTCGGACGGTGCTGCACTCCCCGGCAGACGGAGATGATCTCGCGGTAGATCCGTTCCACCGCGCCCCGCTCCACACCGGGGCAGGCCTCGGCCGCACGCGCGATCACCTCGTCCTCTCTCGCGGGGTCGTACACCGGGGACTCCCCCTTCGCCTTCCCCACCTCGCGCGCGACGTCCGCCCGCTGCGAAAGCAGCGCGGCGATACTCCCGTCGATCTCGTCGATCCTCTCCCGGCACTGTCGAAGCCATTCCACGTCCATAAAACAACCCCCTCTGAAAATTTTAGAATTATCTTTTATTTCAAACCCCCTTGACATTTTCGAAGGAGGCCTATAAGATTGCCCGCAATCCGGACGGCGCGTCAGGCGTCTCTCCCGGAGAACTCCATGGTACCACACGGTCGAGAAAGACGATATCGAAGCGAAGGAGGAAACCCCGGTGAAAAATATATCCGCAACGACGCATTTTGCCCTTACATTTGTCATAGCCATCGCCATTATTATTATTCGCTGCGGGGATTCCCCCGGAGCGCTTCTCGTCGTGTAGACCGACGAAGAGCCTTCCGGCCGGGGTTCCCGCACTTTACGGGAACCCCGGCTTTTTTTATGCGCACAGCGAGCGTTCTTGAAGAGCACACAACATTTTGGACACGGAAAGAGGAGGAGAGCGGCATGGAACGGACCATCGGCGTCGTCGCGGAAAACAGACCGGGAGTTTTTTCTCGCATATCGGGGCTCATGGAGCGCAGGGGATTTCAGGTGAAGGGCGTCACCGCCGGAGTCACGCAGCAGCCGGGGCGTTCCCGCTTCACCCTCGTCATCGCGGGCGACGACCGCAAGGCGTCCCAGGCGGTGCGGCAGATACGCAAGATGGTGGAGACCGTCGAGGTCGCCGATCTCAGCTCGGGCTTCTGCGTGGAGCGCTGCATGATGCTGATGAAGTTCTCCCTTCCGGCGGAGCGCCGCGCGGAACTTTTCGACGCCATGAAAGCCTTCCCCCACACCGTGGCCAGAGAGCACGGCGACACGGTGATCCTCGAAACCACCGGCACGGGCGAACACCTCGACGCGTGCCTCGAAACGGTTCGGCATCTCGGACTCGTCGAAGCGGTGAAGAGCGGCCCCCTGGCCCTCGACGCGCGGACGACGACGACCACTTTCTAAAAGCACACATTCGAAAAGGAGTTGGACAGAATTATGGCAAAGGCACTCTACGACAAGGACGCAAACATGAAGCTTCTCGAAGGAAAGACCGTCGCGGTTCTGGGCTACGGCAGCCAGGGGCACGCGCACTCGCAGAACCTCCGCGACAGCGGAGTCTCGGTCGTAGTGGGCCTCCACGAGGGCAGCAAGTCGAAGGCGACCGCCGAGAAGGACGGCTTCCAGGTGTACACCGTCGCCGAGGCGACGAAGCGCGCCGACGTGGTCATGTTCCTGATGCCCGACCATGTGCAGGGCGACACCTACCGCAAGCACGTCGCCCCCAACCTGAAGAAGGGCGCGGCTCTCGCCTTCGCGCACGGCTTCGCCGTCCACTTCAACCAGGTCGAACCCTCCAAGGACAACGACGTCTTCATGGTCGCCCCCAAGGGCCCCGGTCACCTTGTCCGGCGGATGTACACCGAAGGACGGGGCGTTCCCTGCCTCCTCGCCGTCCAGCAAGACGCCTCCGGAGCGGCTCGGGAACTCGGCCTCGCCTACGCCTGCGCCCTCGGCGGCGGACGCGCCGGAGTCCTCTCCACCACCTTCAAGGAAGAGACCGAGACCGACCTCTTCGGCGAACAGGCCGTCCTCTGCGGCGGCATCACCGAGCTTGTAAAGGCGGGATTCGACACGCTCGTCGAGGCCGGATACCAGCCGGAGATCGCCTACTTCGAGTGCCTCAACGAGATGAAGCTGATCGTCGACATGATGTACGAGGGCGGCATCGGCTGGATGCGCTACTCCGTCAGCGACACCGCGAAGTACGGCGACCTCACCGCCGGAAAGAAAGTCGTCGACGGCCACGTCCGCCAGACGATGAAGGAGCTGCTGGACAACGTCCGCGACGGCTCGTTCGCGAAGGACTGGATTTTGGAGAACCAGTGCGGACGCCCCCGCATGAAGAAGTGGATGGAGCAGGAGAAGGCGCACCCCATCGAAGCGGTCGGCAAGGAACTCCGCGCGATGATGCCCTGGATGGACGCGAAGTCCGCCCCGGGTACGTAGGCAACCGGTGAACACGAGCGAAGCGAGTAAGGAACCGAGTTGATCACCTAGTGCGCATGTATCTGGCGCACTACCGATATACACGTTTTTTTAACAGATGGGAAGGGAGAGAGGAGCATGAAGATGAACGGAGCGCGGATGGTGGTAAAAGCCCTTGAACTGGAGGGAGTCCGGTGTGTGTTCGGAATCCCCGGAGGTTCGGTGATCCCTCTGTATGACGCCCTCTACGACGCTCCCTTCCCGCACATCCTCGTCCGGCACGAGCAGGCCGCCGCGCACGCCGCCGACGGCTACGCCCGAGCCACGGGAGAACCTGGAGTGTGCATCTGCACCTCCGGCCCCGGATTCACCAACATCCTCACCGGCCTCGCCACCGCGTTCCTCGACTCCGTCCCCATGGTGGCGATCACGGGGCAGGTGTCCACCTCGCTCATCGGCACGGACGCCTTCCAGGAGGCCGACACGTTCGGCGCAAGCCTCCCGGCGGTCAAGCACAGCATCCTCGTCCGCTCCGTCGAGGAGATCCCGTCCGCGATCCGCGGGGCCTTCGAACTGGCCGTCTCCGGACGCCCCGGCCCCGTCCTGATCGACCTCCCAGTCGACATCCAGAGGGCGGAGGGGGAGTTCGTCCGCCCCTCGGGGCAGCTCTACCCCGAGCACCATCTGAAGACCGTCCAGGACGTCTCGCGGCTCGGCGAGGCCGTCGAACTGCTGAAAAACGCGGAGCGACCCGCCGTCCTCGCGGGAGGGGGCGTCGTCCTGTCGGGCGCGGGCCGGCGGCTCCTCCGCCTCGCCGAAAAGGCGCAGCTCCCCGTGGCGACCACCCTGATGGGCAAGGGCGGCTTCCCCGAGACGCACCCGCTCGCCCTCGGCATGGCCGGAATGCACGGCACGCCCGGAGCGAACATCGCCATGTCGCAGGCCGACGTCATCCTCGCCGTCGGCGCGCGCTTCAGCGACCGCACCACCGGCAAGGTGGCCGACTTCGCGAAGAACGCCTGCGTCATCCACATCGACCTCGACGACGCGGAGATCGACAAGATCGTTCCGTGCGCCGTCCCGCTCGTCGGCGACGCGGGCGCGGTGCTCGCCCTCCTTGCGGACGCGCTGCCGGAAGTATCCTGGAGAGAGTGGACCGACCGGCTCCGCGAGCAGGTCGAAGAGATGCCGCTGCTCCGTCCCGGCGAGACCGACTTCGTCCCCGGCGCCATCTTCGAGGCCGTCCGGCGCAGAGCCGCGGAAAAGACGATCGCCGTCACCGACGTGGGCCAGAACCAGATGTGGGCCGCGCTCTTCTGGAAGACGGAGCATCCGCGCACCTTCCTGAGTTCGGGCGGGCTGGGGACCATGGGGTACGCCCTCCCGGCGGCCATCGGCGCCTCCCTCGCGCACGGCAAAGCCCCCGTGCTCTGCTTCGCGGGCGACGGCGGCTTCCTGATGAACATCCAGGAGCTGGAGACCTGCGCGCGCTACCAGATTCCGGTGAAGATCTTCCTTTTGAACAACGGCTGCCTCGGCATGGTCCGCCAGTGGCAGGAGCTCTTCTGGGGCGAGCGCTACGCCGCCACCACGCAAAATCCCGTCTGCAACTTCCCCGCCCTCGCGGAAGCCTTCGGCGTCCAGGGGCGCGCCTGCGAAACGCTCGACGAGCTGGAGAGCGCCCTCGACGACCTCTTCGAAACACCCGGTCCGGCGCTGGTGGACTGCCGCATCCCGCAGGAGGAGCTGGTCATGCCCATGGTCCCGGCGGGAACGGCGCTGAAGGACTTTATGTACAGGGTGAGGGTGTAGAAGAAAAAAACAGAGCCCGCCGCGTCTCAGATGGTTTAAAGAAAAGCGGCGGGCTCGTTTCCGAAAAAACGCACGTTTTGGGTCTGCTCTGAAAAAGATCTCCCTCACATAACTTTTCGGGCGGCAGGTTCACTCTCCGCCCTGGCCTCGCTCCTCGAATACCACTCCACCCCGTACCGCTCGATATGCTCGATCAGTTTTTTGTTTTCAATAGAGGAATACAGAAGGATGTCCACCTCCTGAGGCATCGACAGCATTCCGACGGCCCCAGGCCCCGGCGAAGCGCGCCTGGTCGGCAAGCGTCAGCCTGTCGCCGAAGAGAGCGATATCGACATCGGAGGTCGCCCTGAACGTCCGCATGGCGCGGGAACCGAACAGGACAATCCGCTCGACCTTCTCGTCGGCGGAAAGGATGTCGATGATTGCGCGCCTGTATTTCTCTTTGAGCCCGTCGCTCACGTTGTAGCGCCCTCGCCTTTCATAGCGTCGTAGATGCGGCTCAGAATGGGGAAGAAGCGATCCTGGATGAAGGCCAGAGCCTCCTTCGCGGCTTCTTCGTTGTATGTATGGCTGAGCGGATTTCTTTTTTCCAGCGATTCGAGCCAGGTTTCGGCGTCCTCCTCCGTCAGATAGCCGACCGAGAAGGAGCGACGGATAACCGCGCGGGGCGTCTTTTCATCGTGCCCCTCGTAGAGCAGCCTGTCCTTCAGGGTTTTCCAGGCCAGCTCGAAGGTGTACTCGAAGCGCTGAACGACCCCCTCCTGCTCCAGCTTCGAGTATTCGTCGAGAGGTTTCGCCTCCAGGGCTTCCTTCAACAAGAGAAACGCCTTCTCGAAATTCTCGAACCGTTGTCGCCAGCGCAGTTCACTTGTGTTGTTCATCCTCGCGCCCCCTTTACCGTCCGAGTTCTTCCTCTCCCCGGCATATGGACCGATAACACCTACAATCTTGTTTGGACCATCATATCGAACGCGGGCTCTTCAAGCAACCGGGAACGCTTTGTGATATCCTTCTATGGAAATGAAGTTATTGAAAGAGGCGATCCGACATGACGACGGCCATCGAGCGAACGCTCACGGACTTCTTCGAGAAGGAGCAATCCGTCCGCCTCGCTTTCCTGATGGGCTCCTTCGCCAAGGGGACGGCCCGCCCGGACAGCGATGTGGACGTCGCCGCGCTCTTCGACCGGGCTCCGGACTTCATGGAGGCGCTCGATCTTCGGGAGCGGCTTTCGGCCCTGCTCGAACGCGAGGCCGATCTGGTGGTGCTGAACGACGCGGGGCCGATCATCGGGATGCAGGCGCTGAAGACCGGGATCAGGCTCTTCGCCCGGAAAAACGAGTACGAGGAGTTCTTCGTCCGCACCCTGAACGAGTACGACGACCTGAAGCGCCTCCGCGCTCCGATCGAAGAAGCCGTGCTGAGGAGGAGAATCTATGCCTGACAGAGACGTAGTGTTGGCAAAAGTCGCGACCATCCAAAGGTGTCTGGCACGAATACGCGATACGACGTCGCTCGATCCTGCAAGACTCTACGACGGATACAGGGCCATGGCAATGGATGCGGAGCGCGAAAAAGATGCCGGCGAATGGTGCGACGCGCTTTCGAGGGGCGCGACCGATGAAGCACGGTAAGCGCTGAAAGCGAGACTCTACATCTTCGCGGCATCCCCTTCTTTTTCGGCGTTTCCGAGGAGGTAGAGAAATGCGGGGGCGGGTATGCGCACGACGGGCGTCCGCGTTGCATGGGCGGCGACTCCGTAATCCTCGGCCCGTTTCGTGATGATCAGCGCTCCCAGTACATTCGCGCGCTCGTCGTCCGCGAGTTCGATGATCGCGTCCGTCCCTTTGACATGCGTATTCTCGCGGTATTTCACTTCGCACAGTATCCGACCCGCCGGAAGCTCCACCACTACGTCCACCTCTTTTTCTCCGTCCTTGACCCTCCTGTAGTAGCCAACGCGCGCGTTCGCCGCGGAATAGAACGCGGCGATGTGCTTATAGACCGTTGTTTCCACCATGATCCCCGTCTCCCCGGCGTCGGCGATCGCGTTCTCCAGCATCAGCACAGCGCTTCGTATAGCGGCGTCGGCCACATAGATCTTCGGTCGCCCCTTCAGTACACCCTTCCCGTCGACACCTACGGGATCGCTGATATAGATCAGGTTCGCCTCTTTCAGGAACTGAATATAGTTCGTCAACGTGCTCTTGTTCATTCCGTCCAGCTCCTTGGACATCGTCGTCATATTCACGATGCCCGAAGAGTGCATGCAGAGGTACAAGAAGACCTTTTCGAGCTGGAGAGGGTTCCGTACATTGAAAAGAGCCAGAATATCCCGTTTGATCACCTTGTCGACAACATCCTCGCGCAGCATCCTCTGAGAAAAGGCGTCATCCTGCGACAGCGCAAGTTCCGGAAAGCCGCCGACCGTCAGGTACCTGTTGAAATGGCGCTGAAGCGGCGAAAGGGCGGCCATCAGATGGCTGAAATCGCCCTTGTCCATCGTGTGCAGCAGCCTCGTCGGGGAAATACCCGCTTCAAGGCGGGGCCGCTCGGGAAGTTGCAGCAGGTCGCAGTACTCGTAAAAGGAGAGCGTCGGGATCTTCAAGACGCTCCAACGCCCTACGCCGCTCTCCGCCGATCCTTTTTCCGGAGCGGGGCTCGCCGACCCCGTGGCGACCAGCCGCAGCTCCGGTTGCGTGTCGTACAGCGTTTTGATCCACGCCTCCCAGTCCTCCGCGTACTGCACCTCGTCGAAGAAGAAAAAACACCTTTCCTCGGTCGGATAGGCGTTCCGATACGCCCGCAACACGCTCTCGAAACCGCCAAGTTTAATGATGGGATTGTCGAACGACAGGTACACGATACTCTTCGCGAACACGCCGCTCCGTAAAAGACTTTGTATCAGCTGGTACATGATCGTGGTCTTGCCCACGCGTCTGGCGCCGGAGAGTATCACGAACCGGCGCAGGGAGGGGTGAAGCAGCATCTTCTCCGCTTCGTAGTACGCAATCCGCCGTTTGGGCGGCGATGTCTTCTCCGAAATGGGAACCCCTCTCCACCATGGATTGTACTGTATTAAAAGATTCAACAGTTTTTCATCGGTGAACGCAAGCATTGAGGACCACCTCCAGGAAAATGGTATATCGTACTCTCCATTTAGTCAATAAAAATGCACATCGTACTTTTTTTCCAAGTGGATGCGGGACGATAAGCTTTCTGGCTTTCTATACGATAGAGGAACACGTAGTGTTGGTAAAAGCAAAGGAGGGCGGAGTGTGTGCTCCGCCCTCCTGTGTTCTTCTACCCGTTCGTCCGGTCTACGCCTTCGCGAAGAAGCGGTTCAGGCGTTCTTCCCCTTCGCCCTTCGTCATCATGGAGATCATGACGACGAGCAGCAGGTTGGCGAAGAAGGCCCAGAGGAAGCCGGGGTATCCAAGCGGCGCGATCTTCATCACTCTGGTGTAGAAGAGAATCAGAATGCCGGCCGTCATGCCCGCGGTCGCTCCGGCCCGGTTGCACTTGCGCCAGTAGAGCCCGAGGATGAAGGCGGGGGCGAGCTGCGCCAGTCCGGTGTAGGCCACGTCGATGACGACGCTGACGAGCGCCTGCGGCGGCCGCAGCGCGATGCCGACGCCCAGAAGAACGATGAGCACCGTCAGGATGCGGGATATCTTGAGGTTCTGCCCTTCCTCGATCTTTCCCTTGAAGAGCTTGTAGATGTCCTGCGAGAAGAGCTGCGAGCTGACCAGGATCATCGAGTTGATCGTCGAGAGGCCCGCCGCCAGCGACGCCGCGATGATGACGGCGGCCACGAACCAGTTGGTGTACTTATTCATCAGCATGGGGAGCACCGTGTCGGGAACGACCTGCCCGGTGAGCAGCACGTGACCGGAGAGGCCGATGAAAACGGTGGCGGTGGCGTAGATCACGATCTGCGACAGGGGGATGCTCATCGCGGAGTTGGCGATCGCCTTCGCGTCCTTCGCCATCAACGAGCGCATCCAGACGTGCGGACAGAGCCAGATGCCGAAGGGCAGCACGATGAACTGCATCAGCCAGTTCTTGTCGCCGTAGAGTCCCTTGGGTCCAGGCCGGGAGAGCAGTTCCGGCGATTTTTCCGCGACGGCTGTGAACAGCTTGACGATGCCGCCCGACGGGCCGATGGCGATCCAAGCGGCCACCACGATACCGACGAGAAGAATCACCGCCTGGATGGCGTCGGTCAGCACGACGCTTTTAGCGCCTCCGATAACGACGTAGAGCAGCGAGAAAAAGGCGATGATGGCGAGTCCGGCGATATAGGGCACCTCGCCCCGCGTGATCACGTCGATGGCGCGGGCGCTCCCCACGTACTGCATCGCGAGGAAGACGACGGTCATCAGGGCCGAGATGGCCGCGGACCAGACTTTCAGGAAGCGGCTGTCGAAACGGTCCTCGAAGTAATCTCCTATGGTCATATAGCCGTACTTCTTGCCCAACCCGTTGATTTTCGAGCCGAAGTAGATCACCATCAGGGCGCACCACCCCTGGGAGAGCACGAGCACGATAAAGCCGACGCCATGCAGGTAGTACATGCCGGGAGCGCCCAGGAACGCGAAGGTGCTCTGCATGGCGGCGATCATCGTCAGGGGGAGAAGCACGGAGCTGACGCCCCGGTTGGCGAGGAAGAATCCCTCGACGTTCTTCACGCTCTGCGACCTCACGCTGTAGAGCGTCACGCCGAGAAGAATGAACAGGTACGCGATAATGACGAGAAAGCTCTGCATTCCGATGCTCATCTACTTTCCCTCCTCTTTTTTCCGCTGCTCGGCAAGCCAGCTTCTGGTCACCCGGAACAAAAAGACAAAGTTCACCACAACAAGAACCCACCAGTAAAAGAGCGGGAAGGGAAGCCAGCCGAAGAGATACGGTTCCGGCCGGGCGGTGAAGGGAAACGGCAGTGCGGCGGCGCAGAGAAGCACCAGAAAGATCCAGAACACCTTCTTGTTGCTCATATCGTTACCTCCTTGTGTGTACTTTTCCCGGCGGCTGCCGGGGTTTCCCACTGAACGCCTACGCGACGATGCTTCCGATGAAGGCCGAGAGAGAGGCGATCTTCTCCGCGCGCAGATATGCGGCGATTCCGTCGACGATGCGTTCCATAACGGCCGGATCGGAGAAGTTCGCGGAGCCCACCTGGACGGCGGTCGCTCCGGTCATCAGGTATTCGAGGGCGTCCTCCGCGGTGCAGATGCCGCCCGAGGCGATCACGGGCAGCGGCACGGCCCTCGATACGTTGAACACGTGGCGCATCGTGAGCGGCTTGATCGCAGGGCCGGAAACGCCGCCGAACGTGTTCCCCAGGACGGGCCTGCGACTCCGCAGGTCCACCGCCATGCCGATATACGTATTGGCGACGGTCAACGCATCGGCTCCCCCGTCGGCGGCCGCCTTCGCGATCTCCACGATATCGGTGACGTTGGGGGTCAGCTTGACGATTACGGGGCGCGACGACCGGACCTCGCGCCGGACGCTCTCCGCGACCTTCCGCGTGTCGTCGGGAGACATGCCGAACGCCCGTCCGCCGCATTCGAGGTTCGGACAGGAGACGTTGATCTCGTAGGCGGCGATGCCGTCCGCCTGTTCCAGAAGCGCGACCGATTTTCCGAAATCGTCGAGCATGGTATTGGAGACGCTCACGATCAGCGGCACGTCGAACGACCGCATTTCGGGGAGCTTCTGCTCGATGAACTCCCGCACGCCCGCGTTCTGGATGCCGACGGCGTTGATGACGCCCGACCGGACCTCCGTGATGCGCGGCGGCGGATTGCCCTGCCTGGGGTTCTGCGTTACGCTCTTCGCGACGACCGCGCCGATCCTGGAGAAATCGACATGCTCCCCGTACGGAGCGGTTCCGAACGTTCCCGAGCCGTTCATGACCGGGTTCCGCAATACGAGAGACCCTATCTTCACCGACAAATCCACGGCCCTGTTCACATAATCACCTCCTTCACATTGAAACATGGCCCGTCGTGACAGACGCGCTTGTACCCATCGACGGTGTTCACCGCGCAGCCGTAGCACGCCCCCAGGCCGCACCCCATCCGCTCCTCCAGCGTTGCGAAAGCCTCGACGTCCATCTTTTGGAGCATGCGGATCAGCCGTTTCGAGCCGCATGTGTAGACGACCGTCGGCTTTTCCTCCTTGAGAATCCTCTCCACGTTTTCCGGGGCGCTGCTTCCGTCGCCGTCGAAGAGCTTATAGAGCCTCTTCGAGAATCCTTCGACGGCGCCGTCGGTCAGATCGGAGTTCCCGTCCTTGAAGCCGGCGACGGTGACGACCTCGCACCCTCTTTTCGCAAGCGTCTCGCCCAGAAAGACCAGCGACGCCAATCCGACGCCCCGCGCCAACAGCAGTGGACGCGACTGTTCGGGAATCGGGAAGGCGTTTCCCTTGGGCCCCAGGACGTCGATCTCCGCTCCGGCATCGAGGAACGAAAAAAAGCGCGTCCCTTCGCCGACGATTTTGTACATCACCTGCACAAGGTTCCCGTCCAACCGATAGAATGTGAACGGACGGCGAAGCAGCATTCCCTCTTTCAGCGCGTCCGGAGCGGAAACGCTCATAAACTGCCCCGGACGGGCCTCCCGCAGGGAATCCGCCCGGAAGGCCATCTGCATGTAGCCGGGCTTCACCTCGTAGTTGTACAGAAGCGCCGTCCGCTCAACCCTCATAGACGATCTCGCCTCCTGAAACGGTGTACTTCACCTTCCCCTTGAGCCTGCTTCCCATGAACGGCGAGTTGCTCGACTTCGACAGCGTCCCGCTTACGGTCCACTCCTCGTCCGGGTCGAAGAGGACGATATCCGCCCGTTTCCCTTTCGCGAGCGCGCCCCTGTCGAAGCCGTACAGGCGCGCCGGGTTGAGCGACATCTTCCGGACGAGCTCGGAAAGGGAGAGACGCCCCGGAGCGACGAGGTGCGTGACGGCAAGGGCGAACGCGGTCTCCAGACCGATGATCCCGCTCATCGCTTTTTCGAGCGGGACGTCCTTCTCGTGCGCCGCATGCGGAGCGTGGTCGGTGGCGATACAGTCGATCGTACCGTCGGCCAGCCCTTCGATCAGCGCCTGCCTGTCCGCTTCCGTCCGCAGAGGAGGGTTCATCTTCGCGTTGGGACCGAACTGCTGCAGCACGTTCTCCGTCAGGCTGAAATGATGCGGGGTGACCTCCGCGAACACGCTCGCCCCGCGGCGCTTGCCCTGCCGGAGCAGCTCCACGGAAGCGGCGGAGCTCAGATGCTGGATGTTCACCTTCGCCCCCGTCGCCAGCGCCAGTTCGATATCCCTGGCCACCAGCACGTCCTCCGCGGTATGAGGCGACGTGGCGTTCACTCCGTTCGCCGCGATCAGCGACGGATCCTCTTCGTGGAAGCTGAGCGGAACCATCGCCTCGCTCGCCGTCCGCATCGCGCGGAGCACCAGGCCGGCGTCCATCAGCGGCTTCCCGTCGTCGGAGAACCCGACCGCACCCGCGTCGTGCAGCGCCTTCATGTCGACGAGCTCCTTCCCGGCGAGCCCGCGGGTGATCGCGCCGACGGTGAGCACTTCGATCTTCTCCGCCGCCGCCTTGCGCACGAACTCCCGCACCAGCTCGGGGGAGTCCATCGCCGGGGACGTGTTCGCCATACAGACCACCGTCGTGAATCCCCCCGCCGCCGCGCAGAGCGCCCCGGTGTGAATGTCCTCCTTGTAGGTGAAGCCCGGATCGCGGAAGTGACAGTGAATATCCACGAAGCCGGGGGCGACGGTCAATCCCGCCGCGTCGATCCTCCGCGCGCCGTCGGGACAACGTGCGTCCGGCCCGATCTCGGCCACCTTGCCGTCCCGGACGAGGATGTTGCTCCGCTCGTTCAGACCGCTCGCCGGATCCACCACAGAGCCGCCGGATATGAAAAGCATCATCGGTCATTCTCCTTCCAGTAGGTATTCAGATAATCGTGCAGAAGACGCGCGCCCAGAAAGACGTCGTCGATTTCGGCGTGCTCCTCCGGACTGTGACTCGCGCCGTCGCGGCAAGGGATGAAGAGCATCCCGGCGGGCGCGTACGGCGCTATCTTCATCGCGTCGTGCCCGGCCCCGCTGGGCATCGTCATGAAGTCCGCGCCCAGTCTTTCCGCCGAGGAGCGCAGCCCTTCGACGACGGACGGATCCATCATCACCGGCATGGACGAGGATATCTCCTCGAAACGGAAGCGAACGCCCCGCCTCCGCCCGATCTCCGCGACTTCCTTCCGTATCGCCTCCGCGGCCCGCCGCACGCTCTCCGCGTCGATCCCGCGCACATCCACCCCGAGGGACGTACAGCCGGGGATGACGTTCAGCGCGTTGGGCTCGTTGCGAATGATCCCGACGGTCGCCACCGTCGCCAAGCCTCTCTCCGCCTCGCCGCACCGTTCGACGGCGAGCAGCGCCTCGCCCGCCGCGCACAGCGAATCCTTCCGCATGCCCATCGGCGTGGCCCCCGAGTGATCCCGACGTCCCTCGAAGAAGACGCGGAAGCGCACGGGTGCGGCGATCGCCGTGACGATGCCCAGTTTCTTCCCCGCGGCCTCCAGAACACGCCCCTGCTCGATATGCAGCTCAAGATACGCCCGGATATCCGAGGGAACGGAGGAGTCGTCCGGCGTATACCCCTTCTCTTTCATCGCGTCGTAGAGGCTTTTTCCGTCGGCGTTTTTCGCGATGTGCAGCGTCTCGGGATCGACCGTTCCCGCGAAGAGCGCGCTCCCCACCGTCGCCGGGCCGAAAGCGGACGACTCTTCGCACCGGAACGCGACCGTCTCCAGCGGGAGGGAACGCGCCTCCGCCTTGAACTCCGCCATCGCCAGAAGCCCCGCGAGCACGCCCGCGACTCCGTCGTAGCGCCCTCCCTCGGGGACGGAGTCGAGATGGGAGCCGATCAGCACCCTGCCTTCGGACTTCACGCCCGGAAAGGAGATAAAGGTATTTCCAAAAGAGTCTTCCGTCGCCGTCAGGCCAAGCTCCGCGGCGAACGTCCGCAGCAGGGCGTGCATTGCATCCTCTTCATCGGAGTATCCCGGGCGGGTGACGCCCCGTTGTGCCGCTCCGACGGAGTGCATTCGAGCAAACCAGTCTTTCAGCATACCGACATCCATCAAAAAACCTCCTTCATACACGGTTGCCGGAGGTATAATCAAAGAGACTCCGCAACCGAATTCCGGAAAAAAACCGTACTTTTCCACTCCTTCATGTACAATGGACGCGACAGGCGCTCCTTTCGCACAGCCCGGCGAACAGCCGGAAAACAGCGCACAGCCGGGCGGAAAAAGCAAAATCGGAGTGGGCATGATCATAACATTACCGATTTTATTCATAGATTCTCTGAATTGCAATACACTAAAAAACAATTAAGTCAATAAATTAATTCTATACATCGCTTTTTTCTGAATATAGCGGAAAGGATATTCGCAATGAACCTCGATCGAATGAAAGTGTTTTGCTGCGTCGTGGAGAAGGGATCGTTCCGGACCGCGGGCGAGGCCCTGTATCTCTCGCAGCCTTCCGTGAGCTACCATGTCTCCGCTCTGGAAGAGGAGTACAAGGTGCGTCTCCTGCACCGGAACCGCAACGGCATCTGTCCGACTCCCGAGGGCAGAGCCCTCTATATGCTCGGGAAGGAGATGCTGCTTCTCGCCGACTCGCTCCCGAACCGTCTGCGGGCCCTTGAGTTGCTTGAGAGCGGCTCCCTTTCCATCGGCGTCGCCAACCATATCGCGCATGCGGTCCTGCCCGAGACGCTCAGGGAGTTTCACAAGGACTTTCCCAACATCAACGTATCGGTATACACCGGGATGACCATCGACGTGGTCGCGAAACTCAAGTCCGGAGAGGTGGAGTTCGCGATCGCGGGGAAGAACTTCGCCTGCTCCAACGACCCGGAGCTGACGGTCAGGGCGCTCTGTCACGAAAAGCTCGTCTTCGTCGTTCCCAAGGGACATCGCCTGGAGGGGAAGTTCGTCGAACCCAAGGATCTGGAGTCGATCCCCGTGATGGGATACGTCGCACGGCACCCGCTCTCCTATTTCGTCGACAAGGTGCTTATGAACAACCAGATCAAGCCGATGAAAAAAGTGGAGGCGGACTCGATCGACCTTCTCGTGAGGTTCGTCGAAGAGGGATTGGGCGCGGGCATCGTCTCGGAAAGCGGCGTGCGGAAAAAACTGCGGAAAGGATCCGTCGGGCTGGCCTACATACCGGGGCTCGACACGCTGCAATGGGATATGGACTTTCTGTACGCCACGTCGCGCGGTCTTTCGTACGCGGGGTGGGAGATGCAGCACCGCATCTCCACGTCCATTTGCGCGCTCCTGGGGTGCGAAATCGCCCACGAATGAAAAATTCCGCCGTATCGACAACAGTGCGGCGGATTTGTGGTATCATCTTCCTGAAGTTATTTGAAGAATCGGAAGGGGGCGGCTTCATGACGGAGGGGACCAAGGCGAGAGTGGTGCAGGAGTACGTACCTGGAAAACAGGTGACGCTGGCGCATGTGATCTGCAACCCGCGTCCCGAGCTCTGCTCGCTGATCGGCGTGGAGAAGTCGGGCGCCATCGGCATCATGACCATCACGCCCGGCGAGGGGGCCATCATCGCCGCGGACATCGCCTCGAAGTCGGGCGACATCGCGATGGACTTCATCGACCGCTTCACCGGCTGCGTCCTCTTCACCGGAGACGTCGCCGCCGTGGAAAGCTCGCTGGAGGGAACCGTCCGGACGCTCGCCACCGTGCTCGGCTTCACCCCCGCGCCGCTGACCCGGACCTAAGCAGGCGACATTCCCGTGAAACGCGTCATGATCGTGGGACCGACGGGCTCCGGCAAGACGAGCCTGCTGAAGGCGCTCGGCATCTGGGAGCAGGACGTCCGCAAGACCGAGGCCGTCAGCTTCGGGGACGAGGCGGTGGACACGCCGGGCGAGTTCTTCGACATGCCCCGCTTTTACCACACGCTCATCACCACGTCGGTGAAGGCGGGCGTCATTCTGCTCGTCGCCGACCCTCTGAAACGCTCGCGCCACTCCTCGCGCTTCGCCCACGCCCTCCGCGCCCCCGTGATCGGCGTGATCACCAAGCTGGACGCGGCCACGCCGGACGACGTCGACGCCGCCCGCAGAAGTCTCAAGAACTCCGGCGTCAGCGAAATCCACGCCGTCTCGTCGCTGCGCGGCGACGGCATGGAAGCGCTCGGCGAACGGGTGCGGAAGCTCCGGGGGTGCTGAAAGAAACAACGCCCCGCAACCTGTCCCTCTCTTCCGCTTGAAACTCAGAACCAGGTGACCGTCCCTTCCCGCCTCGTTCGCGGCCGCACCGCCTCGGGGCCGGCGGGGTACCCCAGCGTCATGCCGAAAAGCGGGTCGTACCCCTCGGGCGCCATGCATCGGTCCGTCGCGAAGAGATAGCGCAGCAACCCGATCCAGCAGGTTCCCAACCCCAGCGAAAAGGCCGCGAGCTGCATGTTCTGGATAGCCGCGCTGCAATCCGCCAGCGCCGAGAGGTGCGTCCCGGTTTTTCGGAGCGTTCGCTCCCCGTAGATCATGATCACCACCGGCGCGCCGAAGAAGATTCTGTACTTCGGGTTCGACCCCATGGCCGCGATCCTCTCGATGCCCGACTCCCGCATGGCGGCGCGGGCGCGTTCGTCGAGATCCTCGATCATCTCTCTGTCCGTCTGCACGCCGAAGTGCCACGGCTCGGCGTCCCCTCCGGTCGGCGCATGGAGCCCCGCCTGCAGCACGAGTTCGATATCCTCCCGCTTCACAGGTTCATCCGAATACTTCCGTATGCTGCGCCGCTCGAAAATAGCGCGCAGAACTTCGTTCATTCTATTCGCCTCCCTTGCGTTTCATGAAAACCGACCGGCTACGTTAATGCATTGGACCGACTATTCTCTTTATCTCCCTCCGGCGAATTCGGATTTCATCGCAGCCGAATTCGCCGGAGGTTGTTTACATGACCGCGCTACGCAAAGCCTGGAGCGCGTCAGTCCCCTTGAGAGCCTCGTTTTCCTCGGCGTATTCGAGGGGGAGTTTGCCGTCTACGTCCACGGCGTTCGCATTGGCGCCGGTATTCAGAAGCCGCATCACTATTTCCTGGTTTCGGTTCTTCTTCGCGGCTGAATGCAGCGGTGTAAAGGCGTTGCCGGCATTTGCGTTCACATCTCCCCCCGCGTGCAGGAGAATCGTCAGCACCTCCGGGACGGGGTTGAGCTCTGCGGAGTGATGCAGGGGTGTGAAGCCGTTTTCGTCCGTAGCGTTCACATCCACTCCGGTATTCAGAAGTTCCCTTATAACCTCGGGATTGTGGTTGAGGCGTGCGGCAAGATGCAGAGGGGTGAAGCCGGCTTCGTTCTTCGCGTTGACATCCGCCCCGGCATTCAGGAGTACCCTTATCACCTCGAGATTGGGGTTGACGTACGCGGCACAATGCAGTGGAGTGGAGCCGGCCCAGTCTTTTGCGTTGACATCAGCCCCGGCATGCAGAAGAAGAGCCGGCACGTCTGGATTCCGAGAAGAGGTTGCGGCGGAATGCAACGGAGTGGTAAAGGTTTCGTCCGTCCCGTGGACATCGGCTCCGGCATGCAGGAGAATCGCTGTTACTTTCGGATTCGGATTGGTTTGGGCGGCGGCATGCAACGGGGTCCAACGATACCTGGAAGTGACCCGAGTTCCTTTTTCATTCACGTTAGCCCCTGCGTTCAGAAGGGTCGTGATCACCCCGGGGTCAGGACTAAACGCTGCGGCAAAATGGAGCGGGGTTTCCCCGAGACTCTCTCGAGCATTCAGATCTGCTCCGGCGTTAATGAGCGCATCAAGCACCTCCGGATTGTACACAACGGCATAATGCAGCGAGGTGAGACCGGTTCCATCCTGCGCGTTCACATCGGCGCCAGCGTTCACAAGCGTCGTGATCACTTCGGGGTCGGGGTTGGAACGCGCAGCAAAATGCAGCGGGACGAGGCCATGCATCCTGCGTGACCGACAGAAAACCGCAAGATCAAGAGATAACGAGTTAAAGAGCATTCTCGCACCTTGAAAATACAGAAAAAGACGTATGGTCACATTGTATTCTCCGTGATTTACTTTGTTTGGACAACAAAAACAAATCAAGAAGGAGAATTTCGAATGAACCATACGTCCGCGCTTCATAATAGCA